>WNFU01019368.1_pt1 | contig 13426 bp, 8 predicted proteins | sample 5400121 | NCBI WGS metagenome assembly WNFU01 (sample SAMN13153360, study PRJNA577476) | soil metagenome | isolation source: 100 cm soil or saprolite under grassland replicate 1 | place: USA:California | collected 2016-06-15
CGGGCTGCTGGCCCGCGCGTTTCCCGACCGGACCATCCACCTGGTGGCCGACGCCGCCTACCACGGCAAACCCCTGCACGACCTACCCCGCCGGGTCACCTGGACCACCCGCATCCAGCGCAACGGCGTGCTCTACCAGCCCGCGCCGCCCCCCACCGGCAAGCGGGGACGCCCCCGCACCAAGGGCGAGCGGATCGGCACTCCCGCCCAGGCCGCCGCCGGCGCCGCCTGGCGTCGGACGGCCGTGGCCCGCTACGGCCGCACCAACACCGTGCGCGTCGCCGAGGTCGTCTGCCTGTGGTACGGCGCGTTCGGCAAACGCACCGGACGGCTCATCGCCGCGGCCGAGGGCACCGGCGAGGAAGGCCGCCAGTTGCTGCTGTTCACCACCGACCTGGCCGCCCCCGCCGAGCAGGTCATCACCCGGTACGCCGCTAGGTGGAGCATCGAGGTCGCCATCGAAACCGCGAAGGGCCCCATGGGTGTCGGCCAGGCCCGCAACCGCGTCCAAGCCGCCGTGCACCGCACCGTCCCCTTCGGGATGCTCACCATGAGCCTGGTCTACTGCTGGTACACCCGCTACGGCCACTACCCCGACGACGTCACCACCCGACGCACCAACGCGCCCTGGTACACCACCAAGACCGAGCCGTCCTTCGCCGACATGCTCGCCACCCTCCGCCGCACCATCATCGCCGCCCGATTTCTGCCTGAACCCCAAGGTCAGCCCACTTCACAGCAAATCGCCGCCGTGCACAGGGCCTGGGCCTCAGCAGCCGCATAGTGCGAAAGTCGAGCGTATCAGCGGAGTGCTGTAATTGACGGCGCCACCTTCCATTCCCGTGTCAGGGAGGACGCCGCCATGTCCAGCACCAGCGAGCTCCCCGCCGAGCCGCCGTTCACTCCCGGCCGCTTCACGGGCAGGACCGCCATCGTGACCGGCGCCGGCTCCGGCATCGGGCGCGCCACCGCGCTGCGCCTGGCCCGGGAGGGCGCCCGCGTCGTGATCGCCGACATCGCGGCCGACCGCTTGGAGCAGCTCACCGCCGAGTTCCCCGACCTGGACCTCGTCCCAGTCGCAGGGGACATCGCGACCGAAGCGGGCGTGCAGGCGGTCGTGGCAGCCGCCGGCGGCCGGGTGGACGCCTTGGCCAACGTGGCCGGGATCATGGACGCCTTCCTGCCACCGGCCGAGGTCGACGACGCCACGTGGGAGCGGGTGTTCGCGGTCAACGTCACCGCGGTCATGCGCCTGACTCGGGCCGTACTGCCCATCATGCTCGCGGCCGGCGGCGGCTCGATCGTCAACGTCTCCTCCGAGGCCAGCCTGCGCGCCTCAGCCTCCGGGGTGGCCTACACCGCCTCCAAGCACGCGGTGAACGGCATCACCAAGAGCACCGCGGTCTTCTACAAGGGCGACGGGATCCGCGCGAACGCCGTCGCCCCTGGCGCGGTGGCCACCAACATCGAGGCGCCCTTCAAGTCCGAGCACGCCGCCGGCGTCCTCGGCCCGATCATGCAGGCCACGATTCCACCGATGGCCACCGCTGAGCAGCTGGCCGCAACCATCACCTGGCTGCTCAGCGACGACGCCAGCAACGTCAACGGGGCCATCCTGCCCTCCGACGGCGGCTGGTCGGCCATCTGAGGGCCGGGGGCGTCGCGCCTACCCCGCGCCGAAGCAGACGAAGCTGGCCGACACGGCGGCGTCCCGGCCCGAGGCGGCCTGGGCGCTGGCGAGGGCGTGGGCGGGACCGAGGCCGGCCTGGAGCCCCCGGTGCAGGGCGAGCATCAGCTCCTTGGTGGCGGCGTCGGGCACCGGGATCACGGAGGCGACCAGGGTGCTCATGCCGAGGGCGAACAGGGCGCCGGCCAGCCCCATGAGCTCGTCGCCCGGCCGCACCCCCGACAGGCCGGAGTCGCAGGCCGACAGCACCAGCCGGCGCGGCGCCCGCGCCAGCCCCTCCAGGTCGTAGACGGTCAGCGGCCCGTCGGCGAGCTGCAGCGAGGAGAACAGCGGGTTGTCGACCCGGAAGGCGCCGTGGGCGGCGACGTGGGCCAGCTCGGCGCCGTCCAGCGCCTCGGCCACCGCGGCGACGGTCGCGGCCGCGCCGGTCAGGCAGGTGGCGTCCGGGTAGCGGCCGGCCAGCGCCGCCACCTCCCCGGCCGCGCCAGGCAGGCCGGGGCCCTCGACGATCGCGACCGGCCCGCCGAGGGCGGGTCGCGCCGCCGCCGCGGCGCGCCGCCACAGGGCCGCCGACGGGGCGACGCTGAGGGGCCGGCCGCGCAGCGACGGCAGCGCCGACCACGGCAGCGCGTGCAGCACCCCGGTGGGCACCAGCACCAGCGGCCGCTCCGCGCCGACCCGCGCCCGCAGCGGGCCCACCAGCAGCTCGTCCAGCCGGCCGGCGGCGTAGGCGACCGCGTCGGCGGCCGCCTCCAGCGACGACGGCGACCCGTGCCCGAAGGCCAGGCGCCGCAGCCCGAAGCGGAGCCCCGCCAGCTCCCTGGACACCTCCTGGAGCTCGCCCAGGCGGTGCAGCGTCAGCCGGCCCCCGGCCAGCACGACCGCGTGCAGGCGTCCGTCCAGGGCGAGCACCTCGACCAGGGCCCGCTCGCCGAGCAGGGCGCCCAGCTCGGGGACGTCCGGCCGCGCGGCCAGGCCGTAGGCGTCGCCGGCGACGCGGCGGGCACGGCGCTGCACGGCCTGCTCCAGCGTCGCCTGGCGCCGGCGCAGCCCGGCCGTGGCGCGCCCGGCCAGCGCGCCCTGCTCGATCTGGCTCACCACCTGTCGAAGCTCGGCCAGCGCGTCCCCAAGGGCGGTGTCGCCCGACGGCCGCACCGGGCGCAGCTGCAGCGCGCCGGCCCGCCAGCGCTCGGCCCAGGCCAGCACCCGGTCGGCGCGGCGCTCCTCGACCGCCAGCCGGAGGCCGAGCCGGGCGACGTCGCCGGCGTGGGCGGACACGTGGGCGCGCAGCTCGGTGCCGCCGAGCGCCCCCCGGAACGTGTCGAGGACCCGCATGCCGGCGCGCAGGGCCGACTCCGCACCCCGCCGGTCCCCGCCGGCCAGCCGCACCAGCGCCTCGGCGTGCCAGGCGCGCGAGCGCAGGTCGACCGGGCCGCGCCGCCGCGCCCGGGCCGCGCTGGCCAGCTCGTCGCGTGCCTCCCCCAGGCGCCCGCGCTCCAGGGCGAGCTGGGCGGCGATCAGGTGGGCGTCCAGGGCCTGGACCACCCAGCCGGCGTCGGCCAGGCCGGCGGCCGCGCGGCGCGCGGACGCCAGCAGCACGCGGGATCGTTCGCCGCCCAGCCACGCCGCCCGCAGCGCGGCGTAGCGGGCGGCAGCCACCCAGCGGGACCGTCCCTGGCGGGCGAAGGTCCGCAGCGCCCGGTCGGCCTCGACCCTCGCGGTCACCGGGTCGCCGTCGCGCAGGGCGGCCTCCGACAGCAGCAGCCGCGCCTCCGCCAGGAAGGAGCCGCGCCCCTCGGCCTCCAGGTGCCCGACCGCCTCCTCGGCCGCCCGGCGGGCCTCCACGACCAGGCCGGCGGGCAGCAGCGCCTCGCAGCGGTCGCGCAGCCCGACCGCGTCCACGATCCCGTTGGCCCGGAACCACGCGTCCGCGCGGTCGAACCAGGCGAGCGCGGCCGGCAGGTCGCCGCGGAAGGCCGCGACGAAGCCGAGGTTCTGGTGCACGTCCGCCTCGAAGCGACCCATGCCCAGCTCCGCGTAGAGCTGCCCCGCCCGGCGCAGGTCGGCGTCGGCCGCGGCGAACGCGCCCCGGGAGCAGTGCAGCATGGCGCGGTTGTTCAGCACCTTGGCCTCGTACAGCGCGTCCCCGGCGCGGCGCAGGATCGGCAGGGCCCGCCGGTACAGCTCCAGCGCCTGCTCCAGGCTTCCCCGCACCTGCACGATCACGGCGCGCTGCGCGTACAGGCGGCCGAGGTCGCCGCCTCGCAGCGCGGGCTCGGCCCGCTCGGTCTCGCGCATCGCGCCGGCCAGGTCGCCGTGCTGCCACAGCGCGCCGCCCAGCGCCAGCCGTGCCTTGGCGGCCTGCAGGGCCAGGCCCTCCCGCTCCGCCACCTGCAGCGCCCGGCGCAGGTGGCGCAGGGCGGCCGGCAGGTCGTGCAGCTCCCGGGCGGCGCTGCCGAGGGCCAGCTCGGCGGTTGACAGCGCCTCCGGGTCGCGGTCCAGCCGCGCCTGCTCGCGCGCGTCCAGGCCGAGCGCCCGCGCCCGCCGCGGGTCGCTCGGCGCCAGCCGCACCGCCAGCGCGGCGTCGCCCGCGGCGGTCTGGGCGGACCTGGGCCGGGTGGGGGAGGGGCGCCTGCGCATCATGGGCACAAGCTCCCACGCCCGAGGGGTGTCCGTCACGCGCGGTGTTGTCCACGCCGACCAGGGGCGCGAGGATTGCGCGCGGCAGGTATCAGGACGCCTGCTCGCGACTCCCACCCGCAGACGGTCTCGTGAGGAGGCAGGCATGCACCGCGAGCACGATCACGGCTACCACCAGCACCCCGGCGACGACCACGACGACGGGCACGGAGGATGGTGGCCGCCCTACGTCGCCCACCACGGCGTCGGCCATTTCCACTACATGCGCAACGAGCTGATCGTCACCGAGGAGGAGCTCGCCCGGGTCGAGCGCCTGCTGCGGCGACGGGTCCACATCCTCGACCGGCGCGACGCCTCCAGGCTCGGTCTGGTCCTGCTCACGCTGGACGAGGAGGACGTCGCCCAGCGACCGGTCCCCAAGCTGGTCGACGAGCTCCACAGCATCTGGGAGCACGAGGTCGTGCCGCAGGCCGCCCCCAACCACGTGTTCGGGCCCTGCTCGCACCTGCACATCAACGCCTCCTCCCCCGAGCCGACCGACTGGCAGCCGGAGCCCCTGCCGCCGCTGGAGCAACCGGGCCAACCGGGCGCGGGGGTCACCGTCGCCCTGCTGGACACCGGCTTCGACAGCGCCAACACCTGGTTCGGCGGCCGCGTCACCGGCGACCCCGAGCAGCCCGGTATCGACCAGCACGGCCGGCTGCTGCCGAACTCCGGCCACGGCACCTTCGTCGCCGGGGTGGTGGTGCGGCACGCGCCCGGCGCCAGGGTGATCGTCAAGCGGGTCTTCAACACCCACGGGATCGTCGACGACTGGACGGCCGCCACCGCGATCGCCGACCTCGCCGACGCCGAGGACCCGGTCCACGTCGTCAACATGTCCATCGGCGCCTACGCGCGGCGGGACCGCGGCATGCTCGCCTGCGACCGGGCGATCGGCTACGCCAAGTACCGGCGGCCGGACATGGCGCTGGTGGCCGCCGCCGGCAACGAGCGGCGGGACCGCCCGTGCTTCCCGGCCGCGGACAAGCGGGTGCTCGGCGTGGCCGCCGTCGAGGAGGTCTCCGAGGACTGCTGGCGGCGCGCCCGGTTCAGCAATTATGGCTGGTGGGTGGACGCCTGCGCCCCCGGGGTGGACGTCCACAGCAGCTTCCTCTCCTACGAGGGCCCGGTGGTGCCCTACCACGAGCTCGACCTCGACGAGGAGTTCGAGGTGGACACCCTCCACGACGATTGCGGCGCCGTCAGCCCCGACGCCTGCGGGCTCAAGTCGCTGACGTTCGGGGGCACGGCGCGCTGGAGCGGCTCGTCGTTCTCGGCGCCGCTGGTCGCGGCGGCGATCGCGAGGCGGGCGGACGAGCTGGCCGGTGGCCGGCCGGGGCCCGCCGAGCTGACCAGGGCGGTCGCCGACGTGGTCGCCCGCCCCGATGCTCCGCGCTTCCACAACCTCGGGACGCTCGTGAACCCCGAGCCGGAAGCCTGACGGCCGGTCGCCCGGCGACGAGGTCTGGACGATGCAGCGTGAGGTTCGAAAGACCGTCTCGGTGGTGTTCTCCGACGTCGCCGGCTCGACGGCGCTCGCCGAGCAGCTCGACCCCGAGTCGCTACGCCGGGCGATGACCCGCTACTTCGAGGTGGCCAGGCGGGTGCACCAGCGGCACGGCGGCGTGGAGGACGACGCGCTGCGCGCCGTCCGTGCCGCCTGCGAGCTGCGCGAGGAGGTCGCCGCGCTCAACCGCGAGCTGGAGCGGGAGCTGGGGGTGGCCCTGCACGTCCGCACCGGCGTCAACACCGGCCTGGTGCTCGCCGGCGACGAGCAGGAGGGCCACGCGTTCGTCGGCGGCGACACCGTCAACGTGGCCGCGCGCCTGGAGCGCGCGGCCAGCGCCGGCGAGGTGCTGGTGGGGGAGGCGACCCACCGGCTGGTCGCCGACGCCGTCCGGGTCGAGCCGGTGGCCCCGTTCGTGCCCCGCGGCAAGACGGCGCCGGTCGCCGCGTTCCGCCTGCTGGAGGTCGCCTGGGGCGCGGCCGGCCTCGCCAGGCGCCTCGACGCCCCGCTGGTCGGCCGGACCGGCGAACTGGACGCCCTGGATCGCCTGCTCGACCGGGCGGCGGGCGGGCCGGCCTGCGAGCTGGTGACGATCTTCGGCGACGCCGGCGTCGGGAAGTCGCGGCTGCTGCAGGCGTTCGCGGAACGGGCCCGGGAACGGGCGCTGGTCCTGAGCGGCGGTTGCCCACCGTACGGCGAGGCCGTCGCCGCCGAGGTCGTCGGCCAGCTCGTCGCCCAGGCCGGCCGCGCCGGCGACGGCGCCCGGCCGCTGGGCCTGGCCGTGGACATGACCGACCCACGGTCGATGTTCCGCGGCGTGCGCCTGCTGCTGGAGACGCTGGCGCGGGCCCGACCGGTGGTGGTGCTGCTCGACGACGTCCACCGGGCCGAGCAGGTCCTGCTCGACCTGGTCGAGTACCTGCACGCCTTCGCCGGCGCCAGGCTGCTGCTGGTGGTCGCCGCCCGGCGCGAGCTGCCGGGACGCTGGCCCGGCTGGAACGTCCGCGCCGCCGGGACGGTGCTGGACCTGGAGCCGCTCGTCGAGGCGGAGGCCGCCGAGCTCGCCGCCGGTCTGCTCGGCCCAGACCGGCTTCCCGCCGGCACGGCGCGGCAGGTCGCCGCCTGGGCGGAGGGCAACCCTCTGTTCGTCGAGCAGCTCCTCCGCGACCTGGCCGACCGGACGGGCCAGGACCCCGGCCCGCTCGAACCGGGCGGCTCCTGGCGCGTCCCGCCGGCCGTCGAGGCGCTGGTCGCGGTCGAGCTGGACCGCCTCACCGCCGACGAGCGCACCGTCGTGGAGCTGGCCAGCGTCGTTGGGCGGGTCTTCGACTGGAAGTCGGTCGCCGCGCTGGCGCCGGCGCCGCTGGGGCCGCGGGTGGTCGGCGTGCTGCTGGCGCTGACCAGGCGGAACCTCCTCAAGGTCGCCGACCGCGAGCACGGCGAGGACGCCTTCTCGTTCCGCCACCGCCTCCTGCGCGACGCCGCCTACCAGGCCATCCCGAAACGCGAGCGGGCGATCCTGCACGTCCGCGCCGCCGACCACCTCCAGGACGAGGCGGTCGACCATCACCTCGGGCAGGCCTACCGCTACCTGGCCCAGCTCGCCGGCGACGAGCCGCGGCCGGCCCCGGTGGCGCGGCCGCTGCGGCCGGCGCCGGCGGCGGGGGTGACCGCGTGACCCGCACCGTCGCCCTCCGGGCCCGGCCCGTCCGCTGTGGTACGTTTTCGGCCCCTACCCCACTGGCGAGGAAGGCATCCATGGGTGCCAGCATCGACGTGCGCGACCTCGCCCGGGCGGCTGCCGCCGGGGATCAACATGGTTGGGACGGGCTGGTCGAGCGCTTCGGCGAGCTGGTGTGGTCCACCACCCGGGCGTACGGGCTGAACCCGGGTGAGGGCGCCGACGCCGCGCAGACGACCTGGCTGCTGCTGGCCGAGCAGCTCGGGCACCTCGAGGACCAGCACGAGCGGCTCGGGGTGTGGCTGGCGGCGACCGCCAGGCGCGAGAGCCTGCGCCTGCTGGGCGCGGCGCGCGTCGCCACGGCCGCGCCGAACAGCGCGCCGGCGACGGAGCCCGTGCCCGGCGCGGCGGGCGCGCAGGGACGGGAGGCCCTGCTGTGGCGGGTCGTCCGCGAGCTCCCCGAGCACTGCCGCCGGCTGCTGCGCGTCCTGCTCACCGCGCCGCCGCCCAGCCCCGAGGAGGTCTCGGCCGCGCTCGACCTGCCCGTCGCCGGCATCGCCGCCGCACGGGCCGCCTGCCTGCAGGATTTTCGTCACCGAATGTCCAATTTCAGTATCAGGACGGAACCAGAGGACTCTTGAGAAAAAGCGCTTGACAGGAGACGACACCCACATGAGTCCTGATACCAACAAGACGCCCGATCTCCTCGGCCCCGAGAACGAGGGCCTGCTCCAGGAGCTACGCGCCGCCGCGCGCCACTTCGACCCGCCGCCGGACTCGGTCCTGGAGGCGGCCCGCGCCAGCCTCACGTGGCGGACCATCGACGCCGAGCTCGCCGCGCTGGAGTTCGACTCCGCGGTCGACCTGGCGGCCACCGCCGTGCGCAGCAGCGAGGGGCCACGACTGCTGACGTTCGCCGCCCCCGGCCTCAACATCGAGGTCGAGGTCTCCCCGATCGGGCCCCGCCGCCAGCTCGTCGGCCAGCTCGTGCCGGCGCAGGCGGCGCGGATCGACGTCCGCCACGCCGGCGGGGTGACGACGGTCCGGGCCGACCAGCTCGGCCGCTTCGGCGCCGACGCGATCAGCGCCGGGCCCGTGAGCCTGCGATGCCACCTCGGCGACGCCCCCTCCAGCCCTCCGGTCGTCACCGAGTGGATCCCGCTCTGAGCCGCCGGCCCGGGACCGCGAGGCTTCCCGCGGCCCGCCCCACCCGGTAGGATCTCGCGGCGAATCATCCTGAACCGGGGGATCTGCGCCGTACGTGCTGGTTGCCGGCGCACGGGCGAAGCGAGGTGGCCTCATGCAGGGACGGCGCCGGCGTGGACGCGGCAGGCTGCTGGCCGTGGTACTGGTCCTCGGGCTCGCCGTCGGCGCCCAGCTCGGGCCCGCGGCGGCCGACCCGGCCGCCGCGCCCGACGCCGCGGCGCCGGACGGCCCGGGCGCCCTCTCCCACTTCGACCGCGCCCGCAAGGACTGCCTCGGCACCGCCCGCAACCGCACCTCGAAGGTCTGGTACACGGTCGCCAACGGCGTCCTCAGCGACGTCTACTACCCGACCGTCGACAACACGAATGTGGAGACGCTGCAGTACGTGGTGACCGACGGCGCCACCTTCACCGACCTGCAGACCCGCGACACCACCTACACGGTCCAGCCGCTCGACCCCAGCGGGATGAGCTGCCGGGTCACCACCACCGCCAACAGCGGCCGGTACCGGATCGTGACCGACTACGTCACCGACCCGGGCCGCGACGCCCTGCTGCTGCGGGTCCGGTTCGAGCCGCTGGTCCCCGGCGACCTCCAGCTCTACCTCCGCTTCGACCCCACGGTGAACGGCAACGGCGGGGGCGGGGGCGGCAACGGCGGCGCCGACACCGGCACCGTCGACACCTCGACCGGCCACCCCGTGCCGGTCGCCATCGACACCGTCACCGCCACCAACGCGGCCAACCGCGACTACGCCCAGCCGGTCTTCGCCGCCCTCGACGCCTCCACGCCGTTCGTCGAGGTCAGCAACGGCTTCGCCGGCACCTCCAGCGACGGGCTGACCCAGCTCGACCGCGACCACGCCCTGACCGCCACCTACACCGACGCGGCCCAGGGCAACCTGGTGCAGACCGCCCGGGTCGACCTGTCCGCCGGCCAGGAGCTCACCCTCGCCCTCGGGTTCGGCAACGGCCAGAGCCAGGCGGTCGGCACCGCCGGCGCGGCGCTGCGGACCGGGTTCGGCCGCGCGCGGGCACGCTACGCCCTGGGCTGGGCGGGCTACGACGCCGGGCTGGTCCCACCGCCGCTGCGCTTCCCGGGGCTCGGCGGTGCCGCCGCCCTCGAGCTGCGGCGCGTCTACCACCTCAGCGCGAACGTGCTCAAGGCCTCGGAGGACAAGACCTTCCCGGGGGCGATCGTCGCCAGCCTCGCGTCCCCGTGGGGGCAGGCGGTCTCGGCCGGCGACCCGAACAACACCTACTTCGGCTCCTACCGCGAGGTGTTCTCCCGCGACCTGTACGAGACCTTCACCGGGCTGCTGCTGGCCGGCGACCTTGCGACCGCGCGTGACACGGTGCGCTTCCTGTTCGAGCGCCAGCAGCTCCCCGACGGCTCGATGCCGCGCAACAGCCTGGTCAACGGCAGGCCGGCGCCCGACACCTTCGGCGTCCAGCTCGACGAGGTCACCTACCCGATCCTCATGGCGTTGCAGGCCGGCCTCACCGACCAGGCGTTCTACCGGGACCATGTCAAGCGGGCGGCCGACTTCGCCATCAGCCACGGGCCCAGCTTCGGGTCGGAGCGCTGGGAGGAGCAGGACGGCTTCTCGCCGTCCACCATCGCGGCCGAGATCGCCGGGCTGATCGCCGCGGGCGACATCGCCGCCAGCAACGGCGACCAGGCCTCGGCCCGGGTGTACCGCGGGGTGGCCGACGACTTCCAGCGCTCGGTGAAGGGCTGGACGGTCACCAGCAACGGCCCCAACAGCCCGGACCCCTACTTCATCCGGCTCTCCAAGACCGGCGACCCCAACGCCGCCATCGTCTACAACGTCGGCAACGGCGGGCCGACGCTGGACCAGCGCGAGGTGATCGACGCCGGCTTCCTGGAGCTGCCACGCCTGGGGATCCTCCCCGCCGACGACCCCGACGTGCTCCGCTCGCTTCCGGTCGTCGACGACGCCATCCGGCGCGACACCGCCAGCGGGCCCGGCTGGCACCGCTACAACGGCGACGGCTACGGCGACGGCGACAGCGACGGGCACCCCTGGGCGCCGACCGGCCGGGGCAACGGCCACCTGTGGCCGGTGCTGGCGGGGGAGCGGGCCGAGCACCACATCTCCCTCGGCGACGACACGACCGCCTCGTCGCTGCTGGACTCGATGCGGCGCTTCGCCTCCGGGTTCGGCCTCATCCCCGAGCAGGGCTGGGAGAACCCCAACCTGCCGCCGTCGCCGTTCGGCACCCCACCGGACGTCGCGTCGATCGGCTTCGTCAACGGCAAGCCGGTCGGCTCCGCGTCGCCGCTGACCTGGTCGGCGGCCCAGTTCGTCCGCCTGGTCCGCGACATCGCCGCCGGGCGGCTGCTCGAGCAGCCCGACAGCACCGTGCGCCGCTACGTCACCAACCAGCAGCAGCAGACCACCCTGCAGGTGACCGAGCCGCAGGACCGGACCGCGGTGCCCGGCTCGCCGGTCACCGTGTCCGGCACCTCGGCGGCGGGCAACACCGTCGACGTGTCGGCGACCAACATCGACGCCAACTCCGCCAACACGACCGTGACCGCGACCGCCGCGGCGGACGGGAGCTGGAGCGTGGACGTGCCGATCGAGGGCGGGACGATCGTGCTCGACGTGGTCGCCACCAGCCCCGCGGGCGCGACCGCCCACCAGCGGCGCACGGTGGTGTTCGACTTCACCCCGGGCACGGTGCTGCTGGATACCGCCGACCCGACCGGCGACGACAACGGGCCGGGCAACTACGCCTACCCGACCTCGACGAACTTCCGGCCGGGCGCCTTCGACATCGAGCGCTTCCAGGTGCTCGACAACGGCACCGACGTCATATTCCGGCTGCAGACCCGCAACCTGAGCCCGACCTTCGGCAGCCCGCTCGGGGCGCAGCTCGTCGACGTCTACGTCCGCGACCCTGGCGCCGCCAGCACCTCCACGGCGGCGTCGTTCCCGCAGCGCAACTACCAGATCGCCGCGGGGTCGGCGTGGAGCCGGCTGATCGAGGTGCAGGGCTTCGGCCAGCGCTACATCGACGCCACCGGCGCGACGCTTGGCACGGTGACGATCAGGGCCAACGAGATCTCGCGCTTCATCACCTTCAGCGTGCCCAAGTCGACCCTCGGCCAGCCCGGGCCGGGCTGGGGCTTCACCGTGGTGCTCACCGGCCAGGACGGCTTCAGCCAGGACCAGGCGAGGGGCTTCGCGCCGACCCCGCAGGAGTTCCTGTTCGGCGTGTGCGCCAGCGCCTTACCCGACCCGCACTGCGCCGTCGACCCGGGCACGGTGCCCAAGGCGATCGACGTCATCACGCCGGCGGGGGTGTCCCAGGCCGACGAGCTGGACTACCTCGTCCACCAGCCGGTCGTCCTGCAGGCCCTGACCATCCCCTGACCGGTTGGACAACCCAACTCTTTGTATATAGAGTTCTGGCATGCGGGGCAGACGGGTCCTGATGGCCGGGGTCGGCATCGTGGTGGTGGCCGTCGCGGTCGCGGGGGTCGGTAGGTCGCTGGGGTGGTTCGGCGGCTCGACGGGGGGCTGCGTGACGCCCCCGAGGTCGACCTGCCGGCCTCCGCGGTCCGGCCGATCGCGACGGGCCTGTGCGCGCCGTGGGGCCTGGCGTTCCTGCCCGACGGCAGCGCGCTGGTGACCGAGCGCGACACCACCCGGATCCTGTCGGTGACCGCGGACGGCCGGGTCACCGAGGTGCAGCGGCTGACCGAGGCGCGTCCACGCGGGGAGGGCGGCCTGCTCGGCATCGCCGTGTCCCCCCGCTACGCCACCGACCGGTGGGTCTACGTCTACTACACCACCCAGACCGACAACCGCATCGCCCGCCTGCGCCTGGGCGAGGCGCCGCAACCGATCCTGACCGGCATCCCCGTCGGCGACTTCCACCAGGGCGGCCGGCTCGCGTTCGGGCCCGACGGCATGCTCTATGCCGCCGTCGGCGAGACCTGGGTCGCCCGCGAGATCGCCCAGGACCGCAACTCGCTGGGCGGGAAGATCCTGCGCATCACCCCGGAGGGCCGGCCGGCGCCGGGCAACCCCTTCCCCGGCTCCCCGGTGTGGAGCCTCGGCCACCGCAACCCCCAGGGCCTGGCGTGGGACGCCCGCGGCCGCATGTACGCCGCCGAGCTCGGCGAAGGCCGCTTCGACGAGCTCAACCGCATCCGGCCGGGCGGCAACTACGGCTGGCCGGTCGTGGAGGGGGTCGGCAACGACCGGCGGTTCGTCGACCCGATCGCCACCTGGACCACCGCCGAGGCCTCACCCAGCGGCATCGCCGTCGTCGGCGACCGGGTCTACGTGGCCTGCCTGCGGGGCGAGCGGCTGTACCGGGTGGGGCTGGACGGCCGCGACCCCGAGGCGTTGCTGGTCGGCGACTACGGCCGGCTGCGTCACGTCGCGGCCGCCCCCGACGGGTCGCTGTGGGTGCTGACCTCCAACCGCGACCGCCGCGGGTCGCCCACCGCCGACGACGACCGCATCCTACGGCTCACGCCGTGACAGCCTCCGAGGGTGTCACCAGCGGGCCAGGACCCGGCAGGGGCCGCCGGAGCCCTGCTCCCACGGGATGACGCCGACGATGGCCTCGGCGCCGCGTGCGGGCACGCGGCCCAGGTTGGCGAGGTTCTCGATGCCGTAGCG
>WNFU01007053.1_pt1 | contig 13421 bp, 14 predicted proteins | sample 5400121 | NCBI WGS metagenome assembly WNFU01 (sample SAMN13153360, study PRJNA577476) | soil metagenome | isolation source: 100 cm soil or saprolite under grassland replicate 1 | place: USA:California | collected 2016-06-15
CGGCGTTTCCACGTCGCTGAGCTGCGTCTCGAGCCAGGAACACTGGTCCGGCTCGCGCTGACCGAAGACCATGGAGAGGGCCACGTCGACGTTTGGGCGAATCCGCAGCAGCTCCTCGACCGGGTCACGAACGTCGTGCAGGGGTTCAGAGGCGCGTAGACTCCGATAAGGAGATGGCGTTCTTCATCATCAACAACCATGGTGACCCGGGGACGCCCCACGAGACCCGGGAGGAGTGCTTCGAGATCATCGACGGCATGGTCCGCGACGGCATCGCGGAGCCCGGCGAGTTTTGGGTCATCGAGCACGACGAGCGCGGGCGCGTCGTTGGTGAGCCCGTCCCCGCGCCGAGCGGAATCGAGCAGGCGAAGACGCAGCTCGCATAGCCGGGCGTCGCGCGCGGAGGGCAAGGCGCGATGAAGGGAAGGGAGTTCGCGAGGCTCGCGCGTCGGCACTTGATGCCGCACCTGCCCGGGTTTGCGCTGAAGGACGGCTCGATCTACGCGCTGCCGGTGGACCGGCTGTGGCGACGCTTCGACCTGTATCCGTCAGGGTTTAGCCGCGAGAGCTTCACGGTCTATTGCGCCGTCAGTCCACTCTACGTTCCGGATACGCGAACGGCCTGCCCCTTTGGTCTCGGTGATCGACTTCCGATCCTCGCGGGCCTGGGTGATCGTTGGTGGACCTGGCAGCCGGGTGGCGAGGAGGCCGAAGCCACGATGATGGGCGACCTCCGAGAGCTGATCATCAACGTGGGCGTTCCTCATCTTCGCGAACTGCGTGATCCGGCTGCAGTCGCCGAGCGCCTCTTGAACTATCCGAAGCACGTCGACGACCCCAACGTTGCCGAGGCGCTCGCCTACTCACTCATCCTCGCCGGCTCCTACGAGCTCGCTCGCGAGAAACTCCGGCTGTTGCGCTCGATCACTCTCGAAGACGAAGAGCGACCGGCATGGTGGGCGGACTTGCACGCAGGAAGCCGCAAGCCGCCTAATGAGGACTGGGTGATCGTTGTAGGCAAGCGAGGCGCGGCCGTCGCGGAAGCGCTCGAACAGTCGCCACAGACCGCGGTCGCGCTACTCGACGAGTGGAACGAGGAACAGCTGGCAGCCCTGCGCCTTCCGCGCTCCGCGTAAGCCACGACGTCGACGTTCAGGGGAACCTTGCGCGGGTTCGATTCCCGCCGCCTCCATCGCTCCTGCAAATCGCCGGATTCAGTCGGGCCGGGAGGGCGAATCGTTCCCCCGGCTCGCGGCGTCTTCGGCCTCGCGCGCCTCGGCGAGTGCGTCCATCGCGCGCTCGAGATCGCGCTGATCCTGGTCGCCGTAGATGCCCAGCGTCGTCGAGAGGTCGCTGTGGCCGAGCGCCTGCGAGGCGGCCTCGACGCCGGCGACGCGGCGCAGCTCGGTCGCGAACGTGTGCCGGGCGCGGTGCATGTTCAGGCCCGAGCGGACGCCGTGGCTGACGAGGCCGGCCTGCTCGAGCATTCGGTACCACCAGCGATGAACCGTGTTCGGCGCGCATGGCTTCTTCGGCTCGGCCCAGTAAACGCGTCGGTCCGGCGTGCGCTTCTCCGGGTAGAGCAGGTAGTCGTCGGGCTCGGGCCTGCGGCCGACGAACTCGAGTGGTTCGCCGAGGTATGCCTTCAGCGCCATGACGATCCGGCCGCGAAGCGGGATGACGCGTTCCTTCTGACCCTTGCCGAAGACGGTGAGCTGCCGTCGCACGAGGTCGAAGTCTCGGACACGAATGCCGCCGAGCTCGGCGCGCCGGACGCCGCAGTCGAGCAGGACGAGGAGTGCGAGGCGGTCGCGCGTTGTCCCCGCGCAGCCGAGAAGCAGCTCGTCGACGTGAGCTGGAAGGAGCGGCGCCGTCTTGCGAGGTGCCCGCGGACGGCGGATCCTTGACGCAGGGGAGAAGGGGACGTGACCCTCCTCCTCAGCCCAGACCCAGAAAGCCCGGACGACTGAGGTGACCTTGGCACGGGTGCGAGCGTGCCGCATCGCCCACGTGTCGATCACTTCGCGGAGGTCCTCGGTCGAGACCTCGAGCGGCTCGCGGTCGGCGAGCAGGAGGCTCATGCGCGCGAGGATGGCCTCGTAGTCGCGGATCGTCGACTCCGTCGCGCCGTACTCGTTGCGGAACCAGCGCAGGTAACGACCGACGAGCTGGCCGAGCGGCGTCGAGCGGTAGGACTTGTCCTTCACCGCCTCCCGGATGATGCGGGCGGCCTCCCCGAGCGTCAAGCTCGCGGCGTGGCCGTTCGAGCGGCGGAAGCCGTCGCGGTTGACAGGCGGCTCGGTCCGCGCGGGAGCGGCGACGGCCGGCACGTCGCCGAAGAGCGCGAGCTGGGACACTGGCTCCTCTCGATCCTCGTCCTGTCGGTGCAGTACGCGAAGCTCGCACCGTCGCATCACACGAGTGTGAAAGGGGGAGGTCCCAAGAACCTCCCCCGCCGGCTCCCCAATCGTCCGCGGATCCGCGGTCATGGCCCGAGGACGCGCTTGAAATGGACGATCGACTGGTCGCGGGACACACTTCGAGGCCCGGAGATCGCTTCTGACGGGCTCGATTTCGGGCGGACCAGGCGCTGATCGGCCGAAATCGGCCTCATTGCCCAGCAAGAGCGACCCTGCGGAGGTTGCCGACGCCGCCTCAGAGAGCGTCTCAGCGGCTCTCAGAGCGCCGAGAACGGGCGCGACGACGACGCCAACATGCCCGCCAAGAAGGGGCGCGTCCCCTGCCCCGACGACGGCAGTAGCGAGCGAGACACAGATGCACTTCGCGAAGTGCGGACCGAAGCAACGCCGGGTCGCCTACCGCCGAGGGGAACAACGCGCAAGGTCGTCGTTCCCTCGGTACTCTCGACGGCGTGGAACCGGATCGTGAGAGCCGCTCCCGGAGCACCGTCGAGAGTCGCCTGCGCGATCCCGAGTTCCGTGCGAAGTACGAGCGCCTCTACGTCGAGATGTTCGAGCAGCTGGCTCCCGCGACCGAAGGCCCTGTGGTGAATCCCGGCCGTAAGCGCCGCGGCCGGCTCATCTTTGGTGACGCCACCGGCCAGCCTCACTGACAACCGCCGGTCCGGGTCGGTCCGAATCCCGAGCATCGGAAGGATGCATCTGCGTCTCGCGCATGATCGAATGCGCCTCCGACTGGGACCGAAGGATCAACGTTACGGTGGCGCGCAGCCGCCTCGCTTGAAACACGATACGGCCGAGCTCGCGGTGTTCTATCCGCCGGTCCCGTTACCCTTGGCGACGCCAATGCTCGAAGCTGCGCAGGCTCCCTTGTTTGACCCTCTGACCGTTGAGTCCCGTCAACGGCTCGCGAGCGCTGACCAGTTCCGCGGCGTGTCGGCGTTTATTCTGGATGTCCCTGAGAGCATCCCCAAGCTCGGGTACGGCTCTCACCAATTCTTCCGCTACTACGGCAAGTTCCCCTCGGTCGTGGGGGCTGAGATCGTTCGTAGGCATGGTCTGAGTGGGGAGGCGGTTCTCGACTGCTACGCCGGCAGTGGAACGACGCTGGTCGAAGCTCAGAGTGCGGGTAGCCCCTCGTTCGGCATAGACATCAACCCGCTGGCTGTACTCGCAAGCAACGTCAAGACTGCCTATCCGGAATCACGCACTATCCGAGCGGCGCTGAATCGCGTCCTACGCGCGGCGGCCGTGGCTCGGTCCGAATGGCGCCCGTCTCGGTACATGCCGCAGACGAAGCTCGACAAGTGGTTTACGCCCAAAGCCCAAGTCGAGCTCGCTGGACTCCAGGAGGCTCTTGTCGCGGAGCCGCTCGGTCTCGAGCGCAGCTTCCTGATTACCGCCTTCCTGGGGATTGCGCGGCGTGTGTCAACTGCCTATGACGGCGAAGTGCGTCCCCATGTGAATCCGGGGAAGAAGGCTCGCTCGCCAATTGCGGCGTTCGCGAAGAAGGCCAATGAGATGATCGACGCTCTGCACGAGGCGGACGAGTTGCGCCCTTCCGGCGTCGCGAGCCGCTCGATCCTTGGCGATAATCGCGACCTCAGCACGTACGCGGAGTTGCTTGGTGAGACGCAGCCACGCCTCGTGGTCGCTCATCCACCCTATCTCAACTCGTTCAACTATCTGAGTGTGTTCGGACTTGAGTTTGCTTGGGCGGAAGAATTCCCGGAGGTGTGGTCAGGAGTCGATCTCGACGCACTTCGAAGGGCGGAGCACCGAGCGTGGCCTGCGACGGACGGTGCGCTCGTTCGTGATTACTACAACGATTTCCGAGCGACGATGCTGGCGGCGGTATCCGTGGCTGCTCCATCTGCGCGCGTGGCGGTAGTGATCGGAGATGCCACAATTCGCGGTGTCCTCGAGCCCGTGCACACGAGGTGTTGGGACATCCTTTGCGAGCTCGGGCTCGAACCCCTTGAGATCTGGTTCCGCACGACCCACTACGGGATCGGAAAGTACGCCTATAGCCACCGCGCCGACTACCACGGAGCAGCGCAAAAGAAGGACGCGATCCTTTTCTTCACCAAGCCCTAGGTCGGGTTGGTGCGCTTGACGTGGTCAGCGAGCACTTGCAGGAGTGGTCGCTCCTCTGATTCTGGAACGATGATCTCGAAATCCTCATCGGTCACCGCGAAGTCGTCGGGAGCCTGCTTTGTCATTCCCACGAAGTAGTCCATGAACTGAGCGAGGAAGTCCTCTTCGCCCACGAGTTCTTTGACGTAGTTTGCATATCTGATGATTCCTACGTCGCGAACCAAGAACGTATAGTCGACGTACGTACCGAGGACGGCCTTGTCCTTCTCTGTCCAATGCACGCCATTTCCAAGAGCAACCAAACTGATGAGGTTCTTGTCCTCATTGGCATCCTCAAGCGGCTTGACGTTGTTGTTGTGCATCAGATCGAGGTCAATCGCGACCAGAGACGCCTGCTTGGCCTTCTCGATTGTCTGGATGCCGGAGCCGAGCTTTTCGGATGAGCTGAACCGCTGAGCTCCCACGCGCTTACTTTCAAGCGACGCGAGGAGGCGTGATCGATCAACGACATCGATGGACACACCGTTTTCCGTGACTCCGGTGACTCGAAGATCCAGATCTCGGGTGTCAAGGAACGAGCGCAGTGGTCCAGTTCTCGGCGTCGGAGATCCAACGCTGAGCATGATCGGTTGCCCTTGCCAATCACCCCGCACACGTATCCGCTCAGTTTCGGTGCTGACGCTTGCGAGTTGTAGGCCCGGCGTGATCTCGTCGCCAGCGGACAGTCCGCTTCTTGGCGAGATCGAGTACCAGGAGAACTCGACTTTGTGCGCGGCACCGCTTCGCCCCTTCAGCATCTGCTCCAAGTACATCCGGCGGCTTAGGGCCTCGTCGGACTCGAGGTACTTCTTGATCAAGATCTCTTGGACAACACCAATCTTGCGGCCAACCGTCCTGCCGGTCGCGAGTGTCGTCATCGCCTCGAAGAAGTAGAAGATGTCGGAGATGCGCACGTCGCGCTCTCCGGCGATGAACTCCTCAGGGTCCGACATGGAACCCGCATTCGCGCAGGATCCGTCGGATCCTCTCTAGACGCCCGGAACGGGTTCTCGGGGTCCGTCGGGGGAACCTTGCGCGGGTTCGATTCCCGCCGCCTCCACTTTTTGGCTCAGTAGAGCGGTTCTAGTGGTCAGCTTCGGGAGGAACGATTCCGTCCTCTCGTTGCTGCTCCACCCAACGCGCGTACCTCTCCATGGCGGCCTCAAGATCGGTCTGGTCGCGGTGGCCGTAGATGCCCAGCGTCGTGTTCAGGTCTGCGTGTCCGAGCGCCTGGGATGCCGCGTCGATCCCGGCCCACGCGGCGAAGCTCGGTGGCGAAGGTGTGGCGCGCCAGGTGCATGTTCACCCCGTGCGTGACCCCGCGGCCGACGAGACCTGTCGCCTGGAGCTGGCGGTACCACCAGCGATGGACTGCCTGCGGGCTCGGGCGCTTCTTGGGATAGGCCCGGACGGCGAGCTTCTGCTGGCCCTCGGGGCCGCGTCCGTCGTAGACCTTCTTGGTCGGATAGAGGAGGTAGTTGTCGGGCTCAGGTGGTCGATCGACGTAGGGGAGATCGCTGCTGAGGAAGAGCCGCAGCTCGGCGAGGACCGGCCCGCGGAGCGGGAGCACGCGCTCCTTTCGGCCCTTCCCGTAGACCCGGAGCGAGCAGCGCTGCGGGTCGAAGTCGCGGACCTGGATGCCAGCCAGCTCCCCTCTCCGGACGCCGAGGAGGAGCAGGAGAACAGCGCGAGGCGGTCGCGCGGGTGCTTGGCGACCGTGAGGAGCCGGGGCCGCGCGTCAGCCGGAAGAAGGGGCACGACGCGCTTGTCTGCGCGCGGACGCCTGATCCGCGCCGCTGGCGAGATCGCGATGTGGCCCTGCTCCTCCGCCCAGCTCCAGAAAGCGCGCACGACGGAGGTGACCTTCTGGCGCGTACGTGGCGAGCGCTCGCCCCAGAGGTCGATGACGTCGCGCAGGTCGTCGATGGAGACGTCGATCGGCTCCGCGTCTGAAGGGCCGGTTGTGAACCCCGGCCGCAAGCGCCGCGGCCGGCTCGTCTTCGGCGACGACACCGGCGAGCCTCGCTGACGCGCTCGAGCACGACTCGGTTGGAGCGCCGCATCGAAAAAGATGCATTTGTGTCTCGCCGTCCATCTGTCCTTCGCCGTCCATCTGTCCGCGTTGCACGCACTTCGTAACTTCGTTACTATGTAGCGAATGGCTGTTCGCACTAAGCCGGTCCGCATCTTCGAGAGCGACCATGCGCCGCTTCGCTTGCTCGCCGAGCTCGAGCGGCGGTCGCCGCAGGAGGTCTTCCACGCGGCACTTGCGGAGTACCTCGAGTCGCATCGAGACGAGCTTGCGGCGGTGTTCACCGAGACCCAGCGCGCAATCGCCGCGGGCGACCTCGACGCGCTGACGGCGCAACTCGCCGCTTCCGCTGAGGCGCAGGCGGACGCTCTCATGGCGACGCTGCCAGAAAGCCGCTGAGCTCCGGCCAGTCCGCGACCTAGGCTTGGCGCCCATGGAGGGCGGCCGCGGCGAGCTCATCCCCCGGATCACGCGGCGGTGCCTGACCGACGACCTCGGCCTACCCGCGGACAGCGTCGACCTCCCGATCGACGACCTGGCAAATGCGAGCGATGTCATCGCGGCGTTTCGCGACCGCCGCGCAGGGATGGGCTCGCCCGGGCAGGAGCCGATCCGGTCGCTCCTCCCTGACGTTGTCGCTTTCTCGCTGCACGTCGGCCGACGGCGCGGAGCGACCTGGCATCACCGCGAGGCCGGTGTGATCTGGCTCCTGGCAGTCGGCTACCACCGCGAGGGGCACGTCGACGATGCGTACGTGTACTTCGAGCGACTGAAGGCTGCGGGCCGGCTTCTCCCTGATCGTGACGACATGCTCGCATTCGTTCGGTCGCAGGGCCCGACGCTTGCCCGGAGCCTGCTGAGCGACGTGCCCCGACTCGTGACCACGGCGCGCGAGCACCCGGGCGTCATTCAGTCGGGGTCGATCGGCGGTCGCATCCGCGTCCGCATCGTCTGCGAGGCCGATCCGGCGATGCTCACCGTCGCGATCGGCCAGCGACTGCTACCGGGGGAGATGCCGGTGCCCGCAGACTGGCTCGTCCGCGTTGCTGCAGCCTTCCTCCCGGACACTCCGCCGGAGAGGCTCTCGGTCGCGTTCGACCTCGCAGGCCACGAACTTCAGCACGACGAGATCGCGTTCTGCGACTTCGTCGCGTAGGCGTCGCCGCGGAGCGCGCAACTGCAGCGGAAGCTCGTCTGGTTCTACTCCGGCTGGCTCGAGGACGATCTCGACGTCTTCGACCCACCGATGGATTGAGATGAGGCAACCCTCATCGCTCGACGTGTCTAATCGGCGTCGCCGTATACCCAGTGCTCGAAGGAGTCGATCTCGTCGAATGCTTCCTGCGAGTCGGCCCCAGTCTGAATCGCCGACCACGCCTCTCGGAAACGAGCAGGCAGCAGTTCCGCGAGCATCCCGTTGTACTCGTCCTGTAGAGCGGGTGTGTAGGCGAGGAGCAAGAGCAAGGCGCGCTTCACTTCGTCTGGCTCATTCCTCCAGGAATTCAGCAGGGAAACTGACAGCTCGCACGTCTCGGCTCCGAGCTCGCGCCCAAGACGTGCCTGCCGTTCCTCGTCATGGACGATCTGCCCGTCGTCGTAACGCCAGACGACGACGCCCTCCGACTGCGCAACCGCCGTGAGGAAGGCAATCGCGTCGACGCGATCGGGATAGTCGCGCCAAGCCGCAAGGCGCGCGATGATCGGTATGGCTGGCACCGTCGCCTCATAGATCGTTCCCTGATGATGGATGTTGCCGAAGAGTTCCCACCAGGCCGCCTTGCGCGTCTGCTTGTCTCCCAGCGCCGCTGCGATCAGCTGGTCACGCACGTCGTCAGCAACGCCGTACGCATGCCAGTACTCGCCCCAACGGACGGCGTCGATCGCGCTGATGAGGATTCGTGCCGTGTCGACGTCCAAGCGCTCGCGAACGGTAAGGGGAGCTGGGCGCAGCTCGCCCGTCTTATTCGAGAGAAACGTCGAGGGGATCTCGGGGGCCTCCGCCACTGCCTCAGGCTACGGCGTGCACCGGAATCGGCTGCCGTCACCGACAGTCAGCCGCCTCTCACCGACCAGTGACGGCGGCTCCGCGCGCGTTTCGGCTCGAGATGCGCACGGTCGAGATGAACCTTGCGCGGGTTCGATTCCCGCCGCCTCCATGCTGGTCAAGGGGGAAACCTTCGGTTTGCCCCTTCAGGATTCCCCTTCCACCCTTGTTCGAGAGCGTGCGCCCCGGGCGACAGCCGGCCGTACGCGGGCGTGAAGGACACGGCGTCGCATCGGCGAAGGGCCTTTCTCCATGAGCTGGCGGCGCGGTGAGTTGTGGCTCAATACGGAGCTCTGGCTTCCCGAGGGATGCGGTGCACCGGCGCTCGCGGGTTTTCCTGTTCCGTCCATCCCGTACGAGGCACCGGGGCTTGCGGCGTCGCGACGGCGCCGAGAGGCGTGGGAGCGGCGTCGCCACGCCCGCAGGGCCAGGGCGTCGGCGATCGTCTTATCACCGGCCGTGACATTCATGCTCGCCGGGCTCCGGGCCGACGGCGGCCGGAGTGCATCGTTTGCCGTCGAGGATCCGCCGAGCCTGATCTTCCGGTTCGAGAGCGGGATCAAGGCGCTTGCGGAACGCGGAACCACGCCCGAACACGTGCATCGGGAGGTCGCACGGGTGCAGGCGCTCCCGAGGATCGAGTGGCATCAGGCGCGGTCCCTCGGTCTGCCCTACGGCGGCAACTTGGTCGACGGCACTCAGCTCCCGGTCAAGGGCTCGAACTGGGTTACCTGGAACCCCATCACCGATAGCAGCCCGAACTCGCCGCAGCGGCTCTACGGCAACGAGCACACGATTCGCGCGATCCTCTCCGTGACGCGCGCGTACCGCACAGCACATCCGCACGCGGCTCGCGTCGTGATCGGGGACATCAGTCGTCCTTCCGGCGGGCGGATGGACGATCACGTCTCTCATCAGAACGGGCTCGACGTCGACGCCTACTTCCCGCGCCGCGACCGCAGACTGCGTGCGCCGACCACGACGGCGCAGATCGATCACCATCTCGCGCAGGACCTCCTCGACCGATTCGTCGCCGCCGGCGCGCAGTACGTCTTCATCGGCTATTCGACGGGGCTCCGTGGACCGGCCGGAGTCGTCGTTCCGTGGCCGGGCCACGAGTACCACATGCACGTCCGCTTTCCGCCTCCCGGCGGGTAGGTCGTGGTTGGGACAATGCGTCTGTGCGACGCGTCCCGGTTGCGGCGCTCCTCGTGCTCGTTGCTTGTGGCGCGGGTACGCGAGTGAGTCAAAGCGGGTCCGCAGCTCAAGCGCTTCGGACCTGCGTCGACCGGTGGAACGAGGGGAACATGCGCAGCTGGGGGCCGGCGGCCGCGAGCGTGGGGGCTTCGCCGCCTCGACCGGACGCGCCTGCAATCCCTCGGCCTTCGCTTCGGCCCCCGGCGTTGCGTCGTCACCGTCGCATTCGACCGCACCGGGACTTGGAGTTGCGCGATCGGCCGCTTCGGCGCGTACATCTACCCAATCCGGCACGAGCCCGATCGCATCCCCCTCACGAACAAGAACGCAACGATGGACAGCCACGGTGTCCTGAAGCTCGACGTCCCGCTGGTTGGAACGCACGCGCCGCCACGGCTCGCGTGGCAGCGCTACCCGCGGACCGACGGCTTCGTCGAGCCGTGGACACGCGCCGGCACGCTGCGTCCCGGCCTCAGGTTCACCTGGACGTACCGGGGCGGCGGCACCTGCTTCTTCGGGTCGGGGAGATCACCGGCCTGGCAAAGTCGCTCCGGGGTCCGGGGAAAGGGCCATGATCGATGGGCGTTACGATTCCCCCGTGAGCACACCGATCCGCACGTACGCGCAATGGCGAGCCGACCGGGGCCGCCTCCCCGACTCCCCGAGCGCCGTTGCTTTTTCAGCGGCCACGGTGGCTGCGCCGTGCCCTTTCGGTGCCGCTTGACATCTGCCGCACGTCCGGGAAACTGAGTCTCGTCCCCAGCTTCTGGTGATCAAGGAGGCAGCATTTGGTCCGTCATCGGAGAGCACCGACGTCCCTTGAAGTGGCAAGGGTAAACGGCTGCTTGGGCGGCCTGTGCGTGAACGCAGCCACTGTCGCGATCATCGGCGTTCTCGTGTCGGCGATCGCTGCGTTCTCCAGCGATGCCGTGACACCTGCGCCCGCAGCTGCGCTCGTTCGTGCCGCTCCGACTCCGAGCACGATCGCGTTCGTTGCCCACGACGGGATCTTCACGGTCCGCACCGACGGGTCACATCTCCGGCGCATCGCCGCACAAGCGGACGATCCCGCGTGGTCGCCGGACGGACGCTACATCGCCTACCGGAACTACGGCGATGCAAACTGTGGAATCTTCGTCGCCCGCGCCGACGGCACGCGTCGTCGCTGCCTGACGAACTCAGGGGACTACGGGCCGGCGTGGTCGCCCGACGGCCGCCGGATCGTCGTCCATCGTGAGGGGGGCGACTCGGACGACGGTGACCTCTTCGTCGTCGAGGTGTCGACGCGACGAGTCGTCCGTCTGACCCGGACACCAGACGTAGCGGAGTTCGAACCCGCGTGGTCGCCGGACGGCCGCGAGATCGTCTTTGTCGGAGACTTCGACATTCAGGTGCTCAAGCTTCGCACGCAGCAAATACGGACGGTCGTCGCAGGCGGCGGTCGGTGGGCCGGGTTCCTCCTCGAACGTCCTCACTGGTCGCCCAACGGCACGCAGATCGCGTACTCGACCTCCGTCGAACGGGGATATGCGATCGTCGTCATGAAGGCCGATGGATCTAACCGCCGCGGGATCATCACGTCTCGGGCAGGTCTCTCCTCCCCGTCGTGGTCGCCGGATGGAACGCGGATCGCCTACTCCCGTTCCTCCAGCGGCGAGGGAGCGAACCGGCGTCCAGGATGGCTGTTCATCGCGCGACCGGACGGGAGAGGCCAGCACGCGCTCGTCCGCGACGGCGGCTACCCGGATTGGCGGCCGCGGTAATCACGGTCGCCGCCCGCTGCGGGCTTGCGGTCTGCGTTCTCGGCGTGGGGACGACCGGACGAGCCGCGACGATTTCTCTGTCGCAGCCGGGTTGAACGGAACACTACGCGGGTTCGATTCTCGCCGCCTCCACTACGCCCGCCCAGAGCTATTTCGGGCGGGAACGATGCGGACTCGCTGCACCGCAGATTGACGTGCTTCTCGCCCCGACCGGAGGTGAGCGGGGCGACCGACGCATGCTGCTTCCACAGGCGGGAGTGGCAGTCTTCGAGGAGTCGACTCTGGCAACCGCCGCAGACGTAGCTCACACCTAGCAGCGGTCGAGCATCGCCAGGAGGTTCTGCTCGGCGGTGAAGAACTCCTCGGCCAGCAGGCGTGCTGCGCGGGCGTGGCGGCCGGGCGCGACGGCCACCTCTCTCACGGCCGCCGCCGCCTCCTGCTCGTCGGCGAACGCGAGCAGGCCCTCGCCTGCGGGGAGATGGTCGCTGAACCCGGTCTCTTCGCAGAGCACGGGTCGGCCCGCCGCGAGGTAGCAGGCGCTTCGGTCGCTGAACCAACCGGTGCGAAGAGCCGAATAGATCGGCTTGCAGCAGCAGAACTCGGCGAGAGAGCGCTCAATGAACCGTCGGTAGAGAAGAGGCGTGCGCGCGACGCGCTCGGGGTGCACGAGCGACCACCCGCGGTCGAGAAGCAGTTCGCGGTCACCTGTTTGGTCGAGTGGGTGGATATTCGCCGCGAGCGTGAAGCGCGCGCCGACTTGTCGGGGCAGGTCGATGTAGCGCAGGTAGGCCTCGCGCTTCGACGTGGTCAGCTCGCGCCCGCGCCAGGAAAAGACCTCATCCCCCCCAGCGCCACGTCGTCACGGATGTCAAAGGCGGCCGCCCCGCCGGCAGCTCGCTCACCGGCCAGAGTGGCAGGTGGACAAACGGCCGGAACGGATACCAGCGCCGGCCGAGCCTCGGCACTTCGCAGTCGGCGTCGTTGATCTTGGTCCCGACTGTCAGCAGGACCTCGTGATCGTCGATGCCCATGTCCCACTGCAAGGCCGAGAGCTGATAGACGCCAGGATCGGTATCGATGAGCACGCGCCGACGAAAAAGGCGCCGCAGTGGGGGTCCCAGCGACCCGCAGAGGTTCCACAACAGGTCTGCGCTCCGGGCGATCCGAAGCACCCGCGATTCGTCCGAGCCGTACAGGACGTCCAACTCCAAGGCTGGCCGATCGTTGGCGCCCGTGGTGTGGAGCAGGACGGCGGCGTGATCGCGTAACCCGAAACGGCCGAGCCTCTGGAAGAACCGCTTCACCCGGCGCTCGTCACTCGACCGCTCGCCCGTCGAGCGGAGCACGTCGAGAACGAAGACGTCGTGCCCAGGGCGCGCAGCCCAAGCGGGTACTGCAGGAACCACGTCCAGTGGCCGCCGCCTTCGGTGTACTCGGAGAGGAATCCCGTCCCGAGAACGATCCGAGCCCGGACTCCTTTGCGTCGAACGTTCATTACTCGGAACCCTAGGTTCTGACGTCGTGAGTCATCGTGCGATCGCATGCACTAGGACGGAAACCTTGCCCGGGTTCGATTCCCGCCGCCTCCACTTCTTCCTGCTAGCGAGCTATCTCTCGATGGGAATAGTTCGCGCGGAACAGCCTCGACGAGGAGACGCGCGAGCGTGGCGGCGCCGGCGCAAGCGCTACAGGCTCACCGCCGCCGGGCGCGAGGCGCTGCGCGCGTGGGTCTCAGAGCCCACCGACGAGCTGCCCGAGCTGCGGGATGTCGCCCTGCTGAAGCTGTTCTTCGACGCCGACGCCCCGCCGCTCGCCGATGCTCAGCTCGT
>WNFU01029364.1_pt1 | contig 13420 bp, 7 predicted proteins | sample 5400121 | NCBI WGS metagenome assembly WNFU01 (sample SAMN13153360, study PRJNA577476) | soil metagenome | isolation source: 100 cm soil or saprolite under grassland replicate 1 | place: USA:California | collected 2016-06-15
TCGATTACCGTAAAGCTTACGAAGCGCTGGTTAAAAACGCGGAGCTCGACAGCCCGCGGCCGCTCTATGAAGGCCGCGCCCTGGCCGAATACAAGCGACTGGGCTACGTGAGCATGAATTATCCGCGCTCAACTTCGCGCACGGTCGAATATGCGTACGACGATTTCTGTATCGCGCAGCTCGCGCGGGCTCTCGATCGCACCGCCGACAATCAAAAATATCTCAAGCGATCGAGGAACTGGATGAACGTGTGGAGTGATGAGACACGCTCGGCACGGCCGCGCTACGCGGACGGACACTGGCTCGCGCCGTTCGAGGCAGCCCACTTCTATCCGGACAAAGACTATAGCTACTGGGATGCACCGTTCTACGAAGGCAGCGGATATATCTACGGAACTTATGTGCCACACGACGTGCAAGGTCTGATTAATAAACTCGGCGGCGACGAATATTTCGTCACCTGGCTCGATACATTCTTCCGGAACCCTCCGACACGCGATCCGGCTTTCAACAGCGGACTCTATAATCACAATAACGAGCCAAACTTTCTGGCTGCATTTCTTTACGTCCATGCGGGTCATCCCGAGCGCACACAGGAGCGCGTGCGACACATTATCGCCAGCGAATATATGACTGGACGCGGCGGGCTGCCTGGCAACGACGATAGTGGTGCGATGTCGTCATGGTATGTGTGGGGTGCAATTGGGCTGTACCCAAACGCCGGACAGCCTTTCTACTATGTTTGCAGTCCGTTATTTCAACGCTCAACTATCAGTCTCGGCGGCGGGCACATCTTTAACATCGACGCGCCGGAAACCTCCGCAGCCAATTTGTACGTGCAGTCAGCGATGCTCAACGGGCGTGTCCTTGATCGTGCCTGGCTCAAGCACGAAGAGATTGCGCGCGGCGGGCGACTAGTGCTCCGTATGGGTCCAACGCCTTCCAGCTGGGGACGCGATAGCAGACCACCTTCAATGTCGTCGCCGGAGAAGGTGAATAAAAAGTAAATTCATGGAAAGCCTTTCAAGACTGATCAATCAACCGCCTGAGGTCGTCTCTCAGGTTGGGAAGGTGGGCTTGCCCCCGCTCACGGTGACGGAAGGGAAGAACGGCGGGGGCAAGCCCACCTTCCTTACCCTGAGCTTCTCTCAATTGAGTGGAACCTCGAATCTTCGAGACGTTCGGCGTGGAAGAATTAAGACTGCTCACTGGAAGGGTCTATGCTGATAGCAACCCGCTTCACCTTATTTGCTTTGCTCTGTTCTGTTGTTGGAGCGGCACATGCGCCGCAAATTGTGCTCGGCACTCCCCGTGCGAGGAGCATTCCGGCTCCGGCAGTTGAGCGTCACGTTCATATTGATCCGCCCGGCGCGAATGATAGCCGTTATGCTTATGTTCCCTTCGACGTCGGGCCGCATGCCGTTCGGATCAGCATTAGCTATCAATATGATCGGGCAAATGGAGCCAACACGATTGACATCGGGCTGTTCGACGCGCGCTCGACCGGCTCCGATACAGACCCGCGCGGTTTCCGGGGCTGGAGTGGCGGGCGTCGGTCCGAGTTCTTTGTTTTCCGCGATGAGGCGACGCCTGGATACGTGGCGGGTGCAATGGACCGCGCAGTTCCACACACGCGGAACGTAAAACCAGCCCTCCCGTTACCGGCGCACCAACAATACCGATCACAGAGAGCAGCGGGCCAAGGCCGTGGTCACGTGAGCAAAGCGGTCGCGGTCAGCGTTGGTGGCGCGGCGATCTACACATGCATACTGTTCACAGTGATGGCGACTGGACCATCCCGGAGTTGATTTCCAGCGCGCGCGATACCGGCTTGGATTTCATCGTCATCACGGATCACAATACCTCAAGCCACCATGCCGAGATTGATCGTTTAAATAAGGGTTTGAAGCACCCGCTGGTGATGCGTGGCGAAGAGATCACCACTTACGGCGGTCACACTAACGCCTGGGGACTTGCTTCGGGAACATGGATTGATTTCCGCGTGCATCCTGGAGATGCCGCTCGCATGTCGAAGATCGCCGCCGAGACCCATCGTTCCGGCGCAATTATTTCCATCAATCATCCATTCGCTTTATGCGGCGGTTGTTCATGGACCTATCAGGCTGCGGTACCTGACTTCGACGCAATTGAAATTTGGAATGGGCCCTGGGACGCGACCGACGAGATGGCCCTCAAGATGTGGGACCAGATACTGCAGAGCGGACGACGCATCACCGCGATTGCTTCCAGCGACTCACATCGTTCCCTTAATCCCATCGGCCAACCGACCACGCATGTGTCCGCGAAGGTTCTGTCGCAGGCATTGTTACTCGAGGGGATACGACAAAGTCATGTCTATTTGACGGACAAGGCAGCGGGACCTGTCGTTACTTTTGGGGCGCAGTTGGCGACAGACAAACTCCCAGCGCGTTGGGCCATCGGCGACGAGGTTCATCTCAACGTACCGGAAACGATTCGTTTTCTTATCGCCACAGAAATAGTTCCGCCCGATGCCACGGTCTCATTGATCTCGAATGGTCGGGTGGTGCGCAGTTTCCCCGCCAGGGCAGACAACCAACCAGAAGTGATTGAGATCAAGTGTCAGCAAAACTCCTATTTTCGCCTTGAGATTCGTGACAAGACGGAGACCGTCCTGGCTGTGACCAATCCCATTTATTTTAAGTTCCGCCGCTAATCTGTAGTGACTTACAGAACCGAGCGCGGTAGCGCCGGATCCTATAGTCAAGTTCGCATAATGTTAATTCGACGGAATCACCGAATATTTCAAAGTCGACTTTAGCATCCGGCGCTACCGCGCTCGGTTCTGTAACCACTAAAGATTAGCGCCGGATCCTATACTCAAGTTCGAATAATAATTCGACGGAATCACCGATTATCTTAAAGTCGACTTTAGCATCCGGCGCTACCGCGCTCGGTTCTGTAACACTAAAGATTAGCGCCGGATCTTATACTCAAGTTAAAATAATAATTCGACGGAATCACCGATTATCTTAAAGTCGATTTTAGCATCCGGCGCTACCGCGCTCGGTTCTGTAATGGCCTCGACCTCTCATCAAACTGAATCACAATCCGCTTATCAGGGTCTGGGATGAGCTAACGGGTAAACCCTTATTTCATCCGGCGCAAGAGAAGCTTCAGGTTGTGTTTCGAGTTGAAGGGTGCGCGGCGTGTAGTTCCGGTCGAGCACCAATGCCCGCATCACACTGAGATGCTGGCAGCGTCTTCCAATGGCAGGTTTTGAGCTCGCATAGCAACGGGCTGTGATGGACTCAACCGTTGTTGGTGAAGTATCTTTAGGCAAATGCACGGCCGTACGAAAATAACCGCTCCGGTCTATCCGCAAACGCGGCTCGCCCATATCCGATGCAAAGATTTTTGCCTGGCTTTTTAGTTTCACATCGAAAGCGAGCGTTGCGCCCTCCTGCTCCGAAGTCGCTTCGATGTAAAGGTAATCTCGCCGGTCGTCGATGGCGTTGATGTCAACCCGCGTATCACTGATGCGATTTTCTCGAAGTAGTTCTTCGCTCATCACCCGATAGGTTTTCGGGTCCGTGTCCATCACGCTTTCGCGAGTAGCCCGTTCCAGGTTCGCGCGAACCGGCAAAGGAGCGAAACGGACTGCCGAGCAGGCCAGGTCTGAAAAGTTATTGTTGTCTGAAGCGACAGCAAGGAGCGGGTGGTTTCCGCCAGTGCGAGAGCCCTTGAAAAACTTTGTTTCATGCTCGACGCCCTGGTAACGCTCCTCGATAATCTTTTGGCCGCGCACGCGAAATTCATAGACCCACTCAATGTCGGTCGCACGGCCCCAGCGGGCCATCAAGGCGGCGGTCTGCGTTCCGCCATCTTCATTCGTAAAGATCACGGTGTAGCGTACCGTCACATCAGGCCCGGGTTCATGCAAAATCTCGTAATACATCATCAAGGGAATGTCCGTGAAACGATCGATCGTATTGGCGCGTGCGTAGAGGACGGGCGCGTGGGCCAGAGCCAGCTGGTCTTCATCCATCCCGCGTGTACTGCGCGCTGGAGCAAGCAGAACTGGACGTAGCGATTTGACTTCGGCCTCTCGCGCTCCCGCAGCCGAGCGCTCCGGATTGTAGGCCACAGAAACCGTATGCTTTCCTTTGGGCAAACGTCCGAGCATCACGCGATAGTGTGATGATTCGTCACCGGCCCAAAGGAGCAAATCTTGGTTATAAGAGCCGTCAACGGAAATCACCAGCGCGGCTGCTTCGGCGCCCTTGCGTGCCCAGGACGCACCCGGAGATCGCGCTTCAATCTCGAGACCGACCTCCATATCTTCAGCAACATTGAAAGCCTCAGTCACCAGCGGTTTGGGGAGCTTTGAACTACTCTGCATCGCCGTAACTTGCGTGACAAAAGTGTCAGGCGGCGTGTAAAGGGAAATTAAAAGAAGCGGCATGTAGAGTGGTTTTCATTTCTAAACTGCGTGCTGTGTTCGCCAATCGTGTAGTGACCAATTTGATTTCGGAAGGCTTGGTTTCCAGCTTCCCGGCTCGGCGAAGTCACCTAACATTGACGGTCAAACTACGGAAATTTATCCGCCAGCTCAAGTTGAAGTAAGAGCGGCTAGGACCAACGGAAGGGCCCGAAAAGAAGGCCGCTCGGGCTTCCGGCGCGAAATAAAAACTCCGCTCAGCAAAATTTGCTTCCCCTTCGCGGATGTTGTGGTATTATTTGCCAAATTTGGATGCACACGTGTTCATGAGATTGAAAATCTAGAGTACCTATCATGGCTCCAGGATGATCGGGTCGAGCCGCAAACGCGCACAAGCATTTTTCGCATAACTAGTCTCGAAGTCTTGACTTGAGTGGAGAACCACCGAGCCGGTAGTGGTCCATATCTCAATTGAAAGATCCAAAGCTCGAAGCGCAGATTCCTCGGGACGACACCGTCAGCTGATAGTTTTCGTAATATACATACGATGTCGCGCACCCAGCCGTATTAATGGTCACGCGAAGTTAACACTCGGAACCCATACTCGTCGAGCGAGGGTTTTTTCATAGGTCAACAGTTCTGAGATTCGACCTAAATTGCAGGCCCTGATACTGGACTGAGCAATTTACACCTAATTCCAATTGCCTTCCATCTGAACGTTGTCAATGCTCATTGTTCATGAAGTTCACCACAAGTTAAGGAGAGAATAGATGAAAACCGCACGAATGATTTCATGCTTGACGCTTCTTTGTATAAGTCTGGCTGTGCAAGTGTCGGCACAGGTCAATAACGCGAGCCTAACGGGCCTGGTCACCGACTCGGCGGGTGCGGTGGTTCCCAACGCGTCGGTGAAGGTGAAGAACAAGGCCACGGACGTGGAAAGTGTAGCCACAACCGACAGCTCAGGGTATTACACCTTCGCCAGCTTGCCCGTTGGGGCGTACACCGTAATCGTAGAGCTTACGGGATTCAAGAAAGCGGTTCACGAGAATATCAATTTGGAAGTGGGGCAAAAGGCGCGCATAGATACAAGCCTGGAAATCGGCGCCGTGACTGAGACGGTTACTGTAGCGACGTCTCCTCCAACTCTCAGCACTCAGGAAGCGTCACCGGGTGGGGTGCTGGAGAATCGGATGATTGCTGACCTCCCGCTGAGCTCTCGCAACTGGGATGATCTTCTCGGTGGAGTTCCGGGAGTTCAAGCGGATCGTTACACCGAACAGGGCGGCGGTACCGCCAACGGACGCACTGGCGGCGCCAATGTACATGGCGTTCGCTCCTTGCAGAATAATTTTGTTCTCGATGGTGTCGACAACAACTCGATCTCGGAGAACGTACAGGAACTGACGACGCAGGTGGCCCGGCCATCGGTGGATTCGATCCAGGAGTTTAGGGTGAGCACCAATCCCTATTCCGCGGAAAATGGCCGCAGCCCCGGCGCGCTCATTAGCGTTACGACCAAGGGCGGTGGCAATGATTTTCACGGAACAGTCTATGACTTCCTTCGCAACCGCGTCTTCGACGCCAACAATTTCTTTCAAAACCGGGCGGGAGCCGCGAAACCTCCCCACGTGCAGAACCAGTATGGGGGCAACTTTAGCGGCCCCATCTATTTACCGCGTTTCGGCGAGGGTGGCCGCTCAACTTACAGTGGCAAGAACAAAGCCTTCTTCTTCTTCAACTATGAGGGGACGCGCATTCGCAAAGGAGTAACCCGTCTCGGTAATGTGCCGCTGGCAAATGAGATCATTGGTGATTTCTCTCTAGCGGCGGCAGCAGCTAATCGCGTTAAAGCTCTGACTACTTGTCCTGGTGGAGTAGCATTCTGCTACGCGCCCATTGTTGATCGAGTAGGAGATTGTCTTGGCGTGAACCAACCATTTCCGAATAATCAGATTCCTACCAGGTGTCTGGACCCGTTGGCTCAAAAGATTCTCGGCCTTCTGCCAGCGCCCAATATTGTTCCAGGCTCAGGCCCGCTCAACCTCAGCAACTTCCTCCGTGCCCCCGGCATTGTTGATGATACCGACAGCTACACCACGCGAGTAGATTACCAGGCAAATTCAACTAATAGCATCTTCATCCGCTACACCTATTCAAATCGATTTCGCTATGTTCCCGGTATCTTTGGCGGAATCGTGGATGGTACCGGCTCCTCAGCCAACGGTCGCTTGTTCATGAAAGGCCAGTCTGCTGCTATCGGCTGGACCTGGACGCTTAACGCGCGCATGGTCAATGAGTTTCGTTTCGGTTGGGGACGCAACAACTCAATCGCAACGCAAGATCCTTTTGGTCTGAACACACTCGCGGAGTTGGGATTCAAAGGGGTGCAGGATTCTCCACTTTATAGTGGTGGAATTCCAGGTATTAACATCTCGGCGCGTGGAGGAACTCTAGTTCTCGGAGGTCAATCCGGCTTTGATCGGCTGGGCTCGCCAGACTTTCTGCCCAAGTCCCAAAAGACCAACCAATTTCAGTGGACAGACACTCTCAGCCTGTCCTCCGGCGCGCATCAAACCAAGGTTGGGCTTGACGTGCGAGGACCGATGCGGAATATCTACCTGGACGTCCCGGGCTTAAGAGGTAGCTTCAACTTTGACGGGAATCGTACCGGCATTGGTCTGGCAGACTTCCTGCTCGGGTACCCTTCAAGCGCACAACTTACTAATCCGGCAGTGGTGGACGCGCGCCTGAAAATGTACTCCGCCTTCTTCCAGGATGATTGGAAAGTCACGCCGAACCTTACCCTTAATCTCGGCGTCCGCTATGACTACGCGACCTGGCCCTATGAAGGCGCAGATCGCTTGACGAACCTGGATCCGTCGACTGGGCAGAAATTCACGCCCGCTAATTCTAGATTTGGCAGAGGTCTAGTCACGCCTGATAAGAATAATATTGCGCCGCGGGTAGGATTGGTTTATCAGCTCACGCCCCAAACCGTCGTGCGAGCAGGCTATGGCCGTTTCTATATGTTGTTTGAGCGTGCGGGCAGTGAGGATCAGCTGGCATTGAACCTTCCCTATCTGGTCAACAACGTAGCGACTGCTGCCAACAATAATTCGACGGCCAACAACATAAGACTCCAGACCGGCTTCAACCTCTCTCTTGATCCCAACCTCGTCAATCCCATCACGGTTCGCCTTCGCGCAGTCAATCCGGAATCGGTTAATCCCAGCATAGATCAGTGGAACATTGGGATTCAGCGGATGCTCCCCGGTAATATGGTGGCGACTCTCGACTACGTTGGCACTAAAGGCACACATCTGTCCACGCTCAAAAATTTGAACCAGCCCCCCTTCAATGCCAATGGCACCATTATGAATGCTGTCATCAACGGCACCTTGCAACCTGTTATTCCTTATCCAAGTCTTGGCCCCATCGAATATCGCGATAATGGGGGCAACTCCAATTATCATGGAGGAGAGTTGACGCTCGAGAAGCGGTTCAGTCAGGGATTGTCCTTCCGTGCCGCTTACACCTACGCGAAATCTATTGATGAGTCGCAGGAACACCTCGCCGCGGGCGGCACGGGTAGTTTTACACAGAATGGATACAACCTGCGCGAGCGACGTGGCCCGAGCGACTTCGACATCCGGCATCACATCGTTGGCAGCTACATCTATGAACTACCTTTCGGCCGCGGCCGCAGTCATTTCAGTGAAGGTGCGCTGTCACACATCTTAGGTGGGTGGCGCATCAGCGGCACGGGTGGCTTACGTACCGGCCGACCCTTCACCGTCACTGCCGGTAACAACAGCACAACTCTCGGCGGCCCTCGAGGCGGTTCAACCTTTAATAGTGCCTTCGCCGATTGCCTCCGAGACGGCACTTTGTCTAAGAGTGAGCGCACCATAGACCGCTGGTTTGACCTTACTGCCTATGCCACCCCTACGGCGCTAAATCCCACCACGAATACCGTGCAACCTCGGCTTGGCACCTGTGGGCGCAATACTCTGCGTGGTCCCGGCCTCACTAACTTTGACTTCGCGTTGGCCCGGACGTTCGAGTACTTCGGCGAGGGCCGTGCCTTGGAACTTCGTTGGGAGATGTTCAATATGTTCAATACACCTCAGTTTGGACTTCCCGAACGGAACATTAACAGCAGTGCTGCGGGCAAAATCACAACCCTCTCAGGAGATCCGCGCTTGATGCAATTCGCGTTGAAGTTCAATTTCTGATGGAGAGGTGGCCGTGCGCAAAGGGGAGCTTTCATCTTCGCGCAGTGTTTACCCGGTCGTCAGATTATCGACTTTCCTTGAGACGTCTGAGAGCCAGGCTATCGTCAGGGCAGAGATTATCGCTCGGTCGTTAAGATAACTGGCTCTCTTGCTTTTGGTTCAGCCTGGAAGGCTGTCAGATAGTAGCCGGTGGTCGTAGCTTGGCGTAGACCACCGGACGGCAAATGTATTGACTCCGGACCCTGAAAGGGTCTCAGAAATCCTGGCACCCCAGCCATCGGCACGATGATTCTCTTGATTCTCGGAGATGGCGTTGTCGCGAATGTGTTGCTAAGCAAATCCAAAGGGCAGCACGGTGGTTGGATGGTGATAACGACGGCATGGGGGTTGGCAGTTATCATCGCCATCTTCTGCGTCGGCCGCATCAGCGGCGCGCACCTCAATCCGGCGGTTACAGTCTCTCTAGCCGCCATCGGTTCATTTCCCTGGGCCAAAGTACCCGGCTACATAATCGCGCAAATCGTCGGAGCGTCTTTTGGCGCGGTCCTCGTCTGGGTGCTGTACCTGCCGCATTTTGCCGAAACGGAGGACAAGGATCTCAAGCTCGCCGTGTTCTGTACCGCGCCTGCGATTCGGCGTCCTGTCTCAAACTTCATCGCTGAAGTAATCGGCAGCGCAATTCTGCTCTTCGGTATTCTGGCGATTGCCGCTAACGCACAGAAATTAACAACGCCCACCGGCATCGATCTTTCGCTGGTCTTCAGCCAGGGCATCCAACCGATTCTGGTCGGCTTTCTCGTTTGGGGGATCGGTCTATCACTCGGCGGCCCTACCGGGTATGCGATTAATCCGGCACGCGATTTGGGTCCGCGTCTCGCTCACGCTCTGCTGCCGATTGCCGGCAAGGGAAAAAGCGACTGGGGATACGCGTGGATACCAGTCATAGCTCCTCTCATCGGCGGCGTCATAGGTGCGGGTCTGTTTGTGATCGTAGGATTCTGACACGGAGGAACGCCAAGCATGAGTCGATTCGTCGGCGCAGTTGATCAGGGCACCACAAGCACGCGCTTTATGGTTTTTGATCACGCGGGACTCGCAGTCGCACGTCACCAACTGGAGCACAGACAAATATTGCCGCAAGCTGGTTGGGTGGAACACGACGCCGTGGAGATTTACCGGCGTACTTGCGAGGCAATTGAGGGCGCGCTTTCCCAGGCCAACCTCACGGCGCAAGATCTCGCTGCCGTCGGTATTACTAATCAGCGTGAAACTACGGTCGTTTGGAATCCCAGGACAGGCGAACCAATCTACAACGCCATCGTCTGGCAGGACACGCGAACCGATCGCATCATGCGCAAACTTGAAACAGACGGCGCAGGCGAAACCATTCGCGGCAAAGCCGGACTGCCGCCGGCAACTTATTTTTCCGGAGGCAAGATCCAATGGATCCTCGATAATGTCGACGGAGCACGTGAGGCTGCCGAACATGGTGACGCAATCTTCGGCAACGTAGACACCTGGCTGATCTGGAACCTGACCGGCGGCACAAAGGGCGGGGTTCACGTGACGGATGTGACGAACGCCAGTCGCACCATGCTCTTCAATCTTGCTACGCTTGACTGGGACGAAGAACTGCTCAGTCTTTTTAATATTCCTCGCCAAATGCTGCCTGCTATTCGACCTTCTTCGGATTCAACGTTCTACGGCTTGACGGAGCCGAGCGGCCCGTTCAAGGGTGAAGTCCCTTTGTGTGCAGACCTGGGCGATCAGCAAGCCGCGACCGTGGGACAAGTCTGCTTCGAGCCCGGCGAAGCTAAAAACACTTACGGCACGGGTAACTTCATGCTGCTCAATACTGGCGCGAACATCGTGCCTTCGCACGCCGGATTGCTTACAACAGTGTGTTACCAGGTCGGCGGCGCGCGTCCAGTCTATGCGCTCGAAGGTTCGGTCGCTGTGACGGGTTCCGCCGTCCAGTGGCTGCGCGATCAACTCGGTATCATCAAACAAGCCGGCGACATCGAATCGCTCGCTAACTCTGTTCTCGATAACGGTGGTGTCTATTTCGTGCCAGCCTTTTCAGGACTCTACGCTCCATACTGGCGGGCCGACGCGCGCGGCTGCATCGTTGGACTTTCGCGTTTCAACGACAAAGGGCATCTCGCTCGGGCGACGCTCGAAGCCATCTGCTATCAAACGCGCGACGTGCTCGATGCGATGGTGAAAGACTCAGGCGTTCGATTGGAAATCTTGAAAGTGGATGGCGGCGCAACGGTCAACGATACGTTGATGCAACTGCAAGCCGACATCCTGGGAGTACCCGTCGTGCGTCCGGTCGTTGCCGAAACCACGGCGCTCGGAGCAGCCTATGCTGCCGGGTTAGCTGTCGGTTTTTGGCGCGACGCCGAAGAGATGCGCAGCAACTGGCAAGCGGATAAGCGATGGGAACCACGTTGGAGCGCGGACCAGCGGGAAGCAGGTCACGCCGGCTGGCGAAAAGCGATCGAGCGCACGCTGAATTGGATTCAATGTTGAAAAAACATAGCTCCGCGGGCTGACTTGGATTTCGTCGCCGCACAACTTTTTGTGTAAAGCTACCCGGCGGCGCATGAAGGAGACTAAACCCCCTATGACACTCGAGCGCAGAAGTTTTCTAAAGCTCTTCGGCTCAAGCCTCGGAATCATAACTGCCAAAAACCTGTCGTACCCCCAGCGCGGAGGGAAAGCAAAAGCTCCTGCCGTTTCAAGGAAGATTCTGGTCGCACATCGTGGTGCATCCGCATATGCGCCTGAACACACTTTTGAATCTTATCAACTTGCGCTTAAGCAAGGCGCAGATTTCGTTGAGCAGGATTTACAAATCACTCGCGACGGCATACTCGTCTGCTTACATGATCTCACGCTTGAACGCACCACGAACGTCAAAGAGATTTTCCCGACGCGCTTTCGAGAAGAAGCAGTTAATGGTACACCGGTGCGGCACTGGTACGTCTCCGATTTCACTTTACCGGAGACTAAGCAACTCGACGCCGGTTCATGGTTCGACGTGAAATTCAAAGGCACGCGAGTCCCGACGTTTCAGGAAGCGATTGATCTTGTGCGAGGCAAAGCCGGCCTCTATCCCGAAACAAAAGCTCCCGAAGTTTACGGCGCGCGTGGATTTGATATGGAACACCTGCTGTTCGATCTGCTCAAGAAAAATCGGCTGATTTCGGGGAGTGACGCGCGCAACACACCGGTGATTATTCAATCATTCAGTCCCGAAAGCTTGAAAAAGCTCTTCAATGCACTTAAGACGGCACTGCCATTAGTCTTGCTAGTCAGCGATGAAGCACGCGCTCGTTGGCTGACGGAGGCTGGACTCGCGGATGCAAAACAGTTTGCGACCGGCATTGGTCCGGCAAAAGCTCTGGTTGACAAGACCCTGGTTATGCAAGCTCATGCCCTCGGCTTGACTGTCACTCCTTACACCTTCCGCTCCAGCAACACGGGACGCTTCAAAACCGTGCGCGAAGAAATGAACTTTTACTTGTACGACCTGGGTGTTGATGCGGTGTTCACTGACAATCCCGATTTGTTTCCGCGTGAGCCCGCGGAGCGGGCGGCAGCGTAAAGCCTGGGGTGAAGCGCAGCGGAACCCCAGGTTAACGTCCCAAAGATCTCTACAGCCCGCGGAGCGGGCGACAGCCTCGGTGCTTCAGGGCTGCCGCCCGCTCCGCGGGCTATGGATTATTTCAACGACTGGTTCCTCGGGCTCCGCTGCGCTTCACCCCAGGCTATACGCTCGCGCCGCTCCGCGGGCTCATGTTTATTCCTTGAGAAAGGCAACCAGCTCTTCGCGGGTTGGCAAGCCCGTGCGTGCGCCTAAAGCTCTACACCCGAGCGCCGCGACCGCACAGCCCATTTTGAGAGTCATCTCAATATCTGCGCCTTGCAATAAGCCGTAAAGAAAGCCTGCATGAAACGCGTCGCCTGCTCCAGTTGTATCGACGCAGCCGCCGGGTACCTGGAAAGCAGGCGTTTCCAAGAATTCTCCTTCACACAACACGGTCGCGCCGCGCCCACCCTTTGTCAATCCAACCAGTGCACAGCCATAGCGCGATTTGATCTCAAGGAGTGCGGCGTGTGGCTCCTCAATTCCGGTCAAGAGGCGCGGGAATTCTTTGGAAGAGATGAGAACATCGATTAACGGTAGTAGTTCCGGCAGTCCTTCGTAAACATTGTCTATGTCGGCGGAAACAATAGTACTCGCCGCTCGCGCTGCTATTGCCATGCGGGCGCAGGCCGGTGGATCGTGCGAGTCAAGATGAATCACACGCGCTTTTCCGGCAAATTCTACAGGCGCATCGTCCGCCGTGTAAGCAAGGAGCTCGTCGCGATCCCAGATAACGGTCCGCTCGCCTCCTTTCGCTTCGATGATGATATAACCGACTTGAGTGCGTGAGCCTTCTATGACTTCCGCGAATGCGACGTCAACCCCTTCATCCCGAAGCGATTGCAAACCAAAGGCGCCTTCGGCGTCCGAGCCAAAACGACCGGCGTAAGCGGTTCGCATACCCAGACGTTGCAACGCCACGATCGCCGACGCCGTTTGGCCTCCCGCCCCCTGCGAGTGTTCGATTAACTGCGTAATGGAATCATTGTGTGGATATTCGGGAACGACGATGAGATGATCCACGGCATTGACGCCAAAACCCGCAGCATCAAATTCTCTTTCGATCGGAATGTTGAATGGAAACTGCACTAACCAATTCTCCGTAAT
>WNFU01009374.1_pt1 | contig 13412 bp, 13 predicted proteins | sample 5400121 | NCBI WGS metagenome assembly WNFU01 (sample SAMN13153360, study PRJNA577476) | soil metagenome | isolation source: 100 cm soil or saprolite under grassland replicate 1 | place: USA:California | collected 2016-06-15
ACTGTCAGATCTGTGTGCAGGTCTGCCCGGTGGGAATCGATATCCGCAAGGGCCTGCAGTACGAATGCATCGGCTGCGCCGCCTGTGTCGATGGCTGCGACCAGGTGATGGACAGGTGGGGCTATCCGCGGGGATTGATCCGCTATACGACGGAAAATGCGCTGGCCAAGGGCTACGACGCGAAGGCGATGTGGCGCCGCGTGTTCCGTCCGCGGACGCTGATTTATGCCGCTGTGCTGCTGGCGATCGTCAGCGTGGCAGCGGGGTCGCTCGCGATGCGCAACCCGCTCAAGGTGGACATCATGCGCGATCGCGGCACCCTCGCGCGCGAAGCTGCGCCCGGCGTGATCGAAAACGTCTATCGCCTCCAGTTGATGAATACCGACGAACAGCCCAGGCGGTTCACGATTCGCGCCGAGGGCTTGCCGGGACTGAAGGTCGCCGGCGTCGAACAGCCCATCGCGATGGGCGCGGGCGAGACGCGCCTGATCGCGGTGCGACTGCAACTAGCGCTCGACGGTCCGGCACAGCGTGAGGCGGAACAAGAGCAGGATCAGGACGAGCGTAAGCGGCGCGAGGTGCTGGAGCCGGGCACGCACAAGATCGAATTCATTGTTCAAGCCCTCGGCGACGAGAAGGTGGCACGCCATGAAAAATCGAGCTTCATCATTCCCCGCTGAGCGCCTTTCTCGCCGGTGGTATCGCGAGCTGTGGCCATGGCTGCTGATGGCCGGGCCATTCGTGGCCATCGTGGCGTCGCTCGCAAGCGCGTGGTTGGCGCTCAAGAGCGACGATGGCGTGGTTGCGCAGGATTATTACCAGCAGGGATTGCGGATCAACCAGCGCCTCAAGCACGCAGCGGCGAATCCGGCGAGTGAGCTTGGCGCAACCATTACCGTCGGCGCGGGCGGCGGAGTGCGAGTGCACATGGAAGGCGGCGGAAGCGGTGCGGCTCCGCAGAGTCTGCGTTTGACGCTCGCGCGTCCCGCGGCGTCAGCGCGCGACGAGATCGTGATACTCATGCCCGGTCCGGACGGCGATTACGTGGGTGTGCTGGGCGCGCAGAAGCCGGGGCGCTGGATCGTGACTCTGGAATCGGGAGCTTGGCGGTTACCCACGACGACGGTCGCGGGACCGCAGTCTGAAATCCCGCTCGGGGCCGCGGAGCGGAGCTCAGCGCGCTCGCCGACGCCGATACCCGGACTGGAGTGAGCGATGGATAGCAATTTCGCGCAACGTCTGATGCGGGTCGTCTGGCCGGCATTCCTTGTGGCCGCTGTAGCCGAAACGATTTTCTTTACGGTATTCGATCCGTTCGACCTGCATTTCTTCGGCGCGCCGCTGGGATGGTCGCGCGAAGCGATCTATACCTTGGGCTTCTTCGGTTTCTGGGCGCTGGGCATTGCCTCGTCCGCTCTGACGCTACTCCTCGAGCGTTCACGCGCATGACAACGCACACGCCGCAGCACGGAGCGGAGGACGTTTGATGGCTTACAGCGCGCTGATCAGCGCCTGGCTTGTCGGAGCGTTGGGTGGTTTGCACTGTCTCGCGATGTGCGGCGGCTTCATGGCCGCGATCGCTGCGCGCGACGGGGCGGCTGGCGATGGTACGGCGCCGCTGCTTCCGGCACGAACGATCGCGTGGCAGCAGCTTGGATATCAAGCAGGCCGAATCGCTACGTACATGCTGTTGGGCGCGGCGTTCGGTTTGGGTGGTGCGGCAGCGCTCAAGCTGGCCGGCGTATTGTCGATACAGCGCACGATGTACGTCCTCGCCAATCTTTTCTTGTTGGCGTTGGGTATCAAGTTGGCGCTCAATGCTCATGGTATAGGCTGGCTGCAGCACGCAGGCGCGAGAACCTTCGGCGCGATGCTGCCTGTCGCGCGTCCGCTGTTGCGGCAGCCAGGCATCCGGGGGCGCGTTGCGCTGGGCCTCTTGTGGGGCCTTGTCCCTTGTGCGTTGGTCTACAGCGTGTTGCCGCTCGCGATGTTCGCCGGTGGTCTCTGGCAGGGTGCGGCGGTCATGCTCGCCTTCGGTCTTGGCACGCTGCCGAACCTGGCGGCCACCGGCTTGCTAATAAGGCGGGCGCAGCCGATGTTCGACCGCACGAGACTGCGGTTCGCGGCGGCGGCGCTTCTGGTCACATTTGCGGCTGTCGGAATCTACCGCGTGCTCTACGTCCCCGATGCACTCGCGACGGGCCCCTTCTGCCTCGTGCCCTGAACCGCTTCGAGCAATGCTGCCAGCAGTCGATGGCGCAGAGAGCCTGACGATTTCCGCGTTGCTGTGCGTGTCGTTCAGTCATTTGCAGTTCTATCGAGCCGCGATAGGCAGCGACCCCCTATGCGGCGGTGACGCCGCCGTCGACCGCGATGATCTGGCCGGTGATGAACGCGCCCGCGTCGGAGGCGAACGCGCCGGCCGTCTCCATGACGCCCCTGGTCATCTTGGTGGGGAAGAAACCCGGCGCGATCGCGTTGACGTTGATGTCGTACTGGGCCCACTCGACCGCGACCGAACGGGTGAAGCTGATCACACCTCCCTTGGTCGTGTTGTAGGCGAGGGTGGGTGCGCGGCCCGGTTCGCCGCCGCCGACCAGGCCGAGGATCGAAGCGATGTTGATGATCTTGCCGCGCCGGCGCGGCACCATGCTGCGACGGCCGACTTCCTGGGTGATCACGAACATCGCCGTCAGGTTGAGCGCCACCACCTTGTTCCACGCCTCGAGCGGGTGCTCGAGTGTCGCCGCGCCCCAGGTCGTGCCGGCATTGTTGACCAGGATGTCGATCGGTCCCAGCGCCGCGACGGCGCGCTCGACCATGGGCGGAATCGCGGCCGGGTTCGACAGGTCGCAGGCCAGCGGGACGGCCTCGATGCCGAGGCGCGACTTCAGATGCACCCGGGCTTCTTCGAGCTCGTCGGCCTTGCGGGCGACGAGGGCGACGCGAGCGCCCAGCTCGCCCAGCGCCTCGGCGATCTGCAGCCCGAGACCGCGCGAGCCGCCGGTAACGAGCGCCGTCCTGCCACCGATATCGAAAAGTTGCTTCACACTCATCGTCATCTCCTTGCACTCCTGGCGAGCGCGCTCACACCTCCAGCCAATCCCGGCGCACCTGATCGTTGGCGCGCAATGCCGGCGGCGATCCTTCGAACACGATGCGGCCGTGTCCCATCACGTAGACGCGATGTGAAATCGCGAGCGCGATGGTGAGCTTCTGCTCGATCAGCAGGATCGCAGTGCCGCGCTGCGCGATTGCCTCCAGCAGCTCGCGCACCAGCACGAGCAGCATCGGCGCGAGTCCTTCGGTCGGCTCGTCGACCATGATGAGATCGGGGTCGCCCATCAGCGTGCGGCAGATCGTGAGCAGTTGCTGCTCGCCGCCGGACAAAACCTCGCCGGGTGCATCGGCGCGCTCGCGCAGCAGGGGAAAGAGTGCAAACATGTCGTCCAGCGACCAGCGGCCGTTCTGCCGCGCGGACTTCATGCCCAGGAGCAGGTTCTCGCGCACGGTGAGGCCGGGAAAGATCTCCCGGTCCTCGGGAACGTAGCCAAGGCCCCGGCGTGCGATTTCGTGCGGTGGCCGGCCATCGATCCGCTCGCCCTTAAAGCGTATGACACCCACCGGCGGAACGTGACCCATGATGGTCTTGATAGTCGTCGACCGCCCGGCTCCGTTGCGCCCGAGCAGGCTGACGATCTCACCTTGCGGGACGCGAAACGAAATGCCCTGCAAGATATGGCTCTTGCCGTAATACGCGTGCAGGTCCTGGACTTCAAGCATGAGCTACAGCGCCAAGGTAGGCGGTTTGCACCGCCGGATTGGCCCTGATCCGGTCGGGGACGTCGGTCGCGATGATCACACCGTAGACAAGCACGGAAATCCGATCGGCGAGGTCGAATACCACGCCCATGTCGTGCTCGACCATGACCAGCGTTCGTCCTTGTGAGACCGTGCGGATCAGCTCGACCGCGCCGGCGGCTTCCGCGCGACTCATTCCGGCCGTCGGTTCGTCGAGCAGAATTACTTGAGCGTTGCCCGCGATCGTGATGCCAATCTCCAGTGCGCGTTGCTCCGCATAGGTAAGCACTCCCGCGGCAACGTTGCGCCGTGCCGTCATGCGAATCTGTTCGAGCGTGCGCTCCGTCTGCTCGTTCGCATCGCGCAGCTTCTCGACCCGGCGCCAGAAGCTGTAATGGTAGCCCAGCGACCAGAGGACGCTGCAGCGGATGTTCTCGTAGACCGACAGACGCGGGAAGATGTTGGTCACCTGGAAGCTACGCGCCAGTCCCCGCCGATTGATTCGATACGGAGGAGAACCGGTAACGTCCTCGCCGTTCAAGCGTATCGAGCCCATCGTCGGCGCGAAGCGCCCGCTGATCAGGTTGAACAACGTCGACTTGCCTGCGCCATTCGGGCCGATGATGGCATGGCGCTCGCCGCGACCCACCTGGAGCGAGACGCCGCGGATGATCGGCGTCGCACCGAACCTCTTCCGGATGTCGCGCAGCTCCAGCGCGGGCGGCATTCGCTCGTGCCCAGAACCTTCGGGCTTCATGTTCATCACAGTTGCGCGGCGGTGCCCGCCATTCTGGCTTCCTCGGTGGCATGATTCCACGCCGCCGCCACGATGGGCCAGGTCTTGCGAAACACCGAGAAACCACCGGCGAGTAATGCGATGGCTGCTATCCACGGCCACGGCGAGGCCACGTCCACCGTGATCCAGACGATCCGCATCCGCGTTCCCAACTCCGGCTGCGTCGACACGCGGTAGCTCATCTCGATGAGCAGCACTGCGCCCGTCGCCATGACGGTGGCAGGCACGAGCGCGATCGCATAGGCGCGCAGCACCCGCCACAACGCCCTCGTGCGCACGATGGGACCGTGCATCATGATCAAGCCCGCGAGACCGGATGGCGCGAACAGGATGGTCACCAGGAAGAACAGGCCGAGATACAGGAGCCACGCGGAGGTGTAGCCGCTCAAGCTGACTTGCAGCCAGGTCAGGATGACGGCGCCGATCACGGGCCCGATGAAATGACCCACGCCGCCGATATAAGTCATCAAAAGTACGGTGCCGGAGCGAAGCGCGCTTACGGAGTCGGCCGCGACGATTTCGTAGTTGATCGCGTGCAGGCCGCCGGCGAGCCCCGCAAACAGCCCCGCGACCGAGAATGCAATCAAGCGCACACGCTGCGTGTTGTAACCGACGAACGCGGCGCGCTCCGGATTATCGCGGACCGCGTTGCACATGCGACCCACGGGTGTGCGAATGAATGCGCGCATCAGAATCGCCGCGATCAGCGCCCACACCGCGATGAGGTAATAGACCTGAATCTGCGAGCCGAAATCAACCCCGAAAATGGCCGGGCCTCGCGTCCGGCTGGCGGTGATGCCCTCCTCGCCGCCGAAATACGCCGGCAACATGAACGTGGCGGCATAGACCAGCTCGCCGATGCCGAGCGTGATCAACGCGAAGATCGTGCCCGCCCTTCGCGTCGTTACGGAGCCGAGCAGAAGACCGAACAGCAGGCCCGCAGCAGCGCCTGCGAGCGGGACCAGCGGAACCGGAAGCGGCAATCCATGGTTGATGGCTCGCATGAAGTGGATCGCGGCGTAGCCGCCGAGCCCGAAGTAAACCGCGTGCCCGAAGGAAAGAAGGCCCGTCTGTCCGAGCAACACGTTGAACGACAGCGCGAGCACGGCCGCGATGCCCATTTGGCTGAGCAGCGAGCGGCCAAAGTCGTTATTCAAACCCGGGACATGGGGCAGAACCACCAGCACTGCTGCGGCCGCCAACCACTGCTTGTGGCGGTTCGCCCAACTCATCGCTAGACCGGAGGATTTCGAAGACGCAGCGATCGCGCGGCTCTTGTTCATACGTCGCGTTTGCCCATCAAGCCCCTCGGCCGGACGATGAGCATCAGCACCAGCAGCAGGTAGGGAACGATGGGCGCTGCCGTCGCGACCTTGATCGAATAGAAATCATAAAATGGCGCGCCCCGGGCGACGGCGAATCCCGACGCACGCAATACGTCGAGCAACGAATAATCCACGGCGACGGCGAAGGTCTGCACGACGCCGATCAGCATGGACGCGACCAATGCGCCCGCGAGCGATCCCAGACCGCCCACGACCACGACGACAAAGACGATGGGCCCGACGGCGTGCGCCAGCGTCGGTTGCGTGAGCAACATGAATCCGCCGATCACGCCTGCCAGTCCGGCCAGTGCGCTTCCTATGGCGAACACCAGCACGAATATGCCGGGGACGTCATGCCCGAGTGAGCTCACCATCTGCGGATGCGTCAACGCCGCCTGGATGACAAGGCCGATCCGCGTGTGCTTCAAGGCGAGATAAAGGAACACGAACATGGCGACAGAAATCGCCATCATCAGTCCTTTGTAGGCGGGGAAGGTGCTGTCAAACAGGGAGAAGAGCGAGAAATCGATGACGGCCGGCACGCTGTTCGCAACCGCGTTGCGGCCCCAGACCATCGTGACCAGCTCTTCGATCAGATAGGCGAGCCCGAATGTAAAAAGAATCTCCGCGACGTGTCCGCTCTTGTGGACGTGGCGCAAGCCGTAGCGCTCGATCACCGCGCCGATAAAACCGCACAAGAGGGGCGCGATCACGAGCGCCGGCCAGAATCCCACCCATCGTCCGAACTGGTAGGACAGATACGCGCCGAGCATGAACACGCTGGCATGGGCGAAGTTGAGCACGCCCATCATGCTGAAAATCAAGGTGAGGCCGCTGGTGAGCATGAACAGCAGCAGGCCGTAGACCACGCCGTTCAGAAGCGAAACGGTGGCTAGCTCGAGCATGCGCTACGCCGCGGGTGCCTGCGATCGCGGTCCCCGCGAAGCCTGCCCCTGCAGGCTCGAAGCGCGGACCCTGTCTTGAGCAAAGGAAAAAGGTCCTTCGGGGTTTAGCGTGAGCAAAGGTCCAGGCCAGCGCAGAAGAAGTAGATGGCTACTTTGAAGTGCTCGGAGTTCGGTATCCGCATGCACGGCTTTTCATTGCCATGATTTTGCTGTTCCGGCCCTCTGTCACGTCATTCGTAAAATTGATGACGCGCCGCTGCGACGTAAGTTGCCGAGCAGCAACTCATCGCTGAACTTGTACCTGAATCGGTTTGCCAACGTCTTTAGGGGTGCCGGGCGCAATGACCAGGTACCGACGCGACTCTTTTGCTGTCGCTTCAACGATCTGTCGAATTGGACCCACAGAGTTGACGATCGCCGCACCGGCCTGATTGCTCATGAAGCTTGCCAGCGGCTGCAGTGGCCCGCTGCCACCGGCATCTTGCGCAAGCGCCAAGACATACGGCTGCTTGGGCTCCAGCCCCGTTGCCGCAGCCTGCAGGACCTGGACCAATCCCTGATCAAAAAGCGTAACCTGGGTCGCCGTTTTGCCATCAGATGCGGCGAGCGTCAGATGCACCACTTGCCCGATCGTGTCCAGCGACTGCAGATTGTCGCGCCCCTCGCCAGTCGGGACGGCTCCCGAAACGTAAGCAACGCCTTGCGGAGCGTGTCCGACTGCGATGGTAGCGATTACCTTGTTTTCCATGGTGTCGATCGCGGCGGCAGCGTCATCGTTCTCGAGACCGACATAGAGTCGCGCACCATCACCGGACGGCCATAGCCCGTGCGGCAGCGCGCCCGTGGGTATGGTCGCAACCTGCTCGAACGTATCGGTGCGGAACGCCTTCACCGCGTTGAGGCCCCCAACGGTGACGTAGGCAAACTGCCCGCGCGCGTTGCGTACGATGTTGACGTGGTTGGTAATCGGTCCGGTATCGAGCACCTTCAGCACATCGAATGGTCGCCGGGCATTGAACACCATCGTCTTGCCCACGTCCTTTAGCGTAAGCCACACCTGCTTGCCATCCGGAGTAGCGGCGATGTCCGGGCAGAACGGACTTTCCTGCTTCACATGTCCGACGATTTTGCGGCTGGCAGTCGAGATCACAATCGTCTCGGGCGTGAAGCTCGAGCAGACGTAGCCGTATTTGCCGTCAGGCGAGAAGATCGTCATTCCTGGACCGTTAGGTACCGTGATGCGCGACTTCTCCTGGTAGGTTTTTCCATCCAGGACCGCAAGGTAGTTCTCGCCGCGCACGCTGACCCACACTTCGCTGCCACTCGGAGTAAAAAAAGCTTCATGCGGCGCGCGCCCGACATAAGTGACGTGCTTCACCGCATTGGTGGCCGTGTCGATGAAGCTTACCGAGTTTGATCCGATGGAGATCACCACCAGCGTTCGGTGGTCGGGCGAGAAGCCCATGCCGTGGACGAGAAGCTGGCCGCGATAGAGCGGGCTCAAGTTTTGCGGTGTCGGATCACCGAGCTTGATTACGCCGATCAGCTCGTTGTCCATTGGATCGATGACGGAAACCGTATTGGAGAACTGGTCGGAGGTGTAGAACCGGTCTCGGTGGCTGATCGCAATATCAGCCTTTTGCGCAGAGTCAGGAACTTGGCCCGCAAACGCCGATAACGCGCTTGTAAGCAGCAGGCATGCAAACGGACGGCGTCTCATGTCACTGTTCTTTGGTTACGGAGTGCGAGTGCATCGGGGTCGGGGGCGATGCCAAACGTTTGCTCGGTGATGGCGGAAGCCGCGAAAGCTCGCGGCGCATGACTTCGATTTCTTGCTGTTGCTCGACGATGATTGCCTGAGCAAGCCTACGCAAAACGGGATCGCGTCCGAACTGCAATTGAACCTTGGCCATATCGATCGCACCTTGGTGATGAGGAATCATCATGGCGGCAAAGTCTCGGTCAGGGTTGCCGCTATGAGCGATCGCCATGCCCTTGCCCATGCGGTCCATCGCGTCTGCCATCATCTGGTCGAAAGAGCCTTGCGGCGCGGTCGCCGCTATCGCGTTCTGCGAAGATGGGTCGCCACTCAGATGCAAGATCAGAGCCGCTGCAGCTCCCACGAGCAGCGCTACGGCAAGGTTTCGGAATAATTTGTTCATGGTTACTTCGGTCGCTCCATTTTGCAGGTCGTCGGCAACGCTGTGGCCTTCCCATCTACCTTCGCGTCGCTTTTCCAGCCGAAACCGGTATCTTCGACGTCGTACTTCTGATTCTTCTCCAATGTCGATACGTACAGCGGCTGCAACAACTGGTGGTTGTCGGCGCGCATTTCGACTTCGCCCAGAGGGGTCTGCACTTTCATACCTTCCAGCGCACGCGCGATCTTGACCGGGTCGTTCGAGCCCGCTTTTTTCGCCGCTGTGGCAAACATCTCCCACATCGTCTTCGCGCGCCAGTAGGTGTATTCGTTTTCCTTTCCGGGATAGCGCTTGGCGAATGCGACGACCGTTGCATCGAGCTGCGTCGTCGCGTTCTTGTGCCATTCGGTCACCTGCTTCAAGGTGTCCACGCCGGCTTCGCCGATCGCGGTCACGGTACCGGGGCTGCCGCCATAGAACGTATGCCAGCCGACCTTGAGGCCTGCGTCCTTGCCGGCCTTGACCAGGAGCACCATGTCGTTGCTCCAGTTGCCGGTGATGACGGTGTCGGCGCCCGAAGCCTTGATCTTCGCCACGTAAGGCGAGAAATCCTGTACTTTCTGCAGCGGATGCAACTCGTCGCCGACGATCTTGATGTCGGGTCGTTTCTCCGTCAGCATCTTGGTCGCTGCGGCCGCCACGGCTTTGCCGAACGAGTAATCCTGGTTGATCAGATAGACGCGCTTGATCTTGCTATCCTTGGCGATCACGTCGGTCATCGCCGCCATTTTCATGTCCGCATCGGCATCGAAGCGAAAATGCCAGAAATTGCATTTCTCGTTCGTCAGCGCCGGATCGACCGCGGCATAATTGAGAAAGAGGACTTCCTTGCCCGGATTGCGCTCGTTGTGCTTGAGCACTGCTTCGGTGATCGCATGGGCGATCGAGCTGCCGTTGCCCTGCACGACAAAGCGCGCGCCGTCGTCGAGCGCCTTCTTGAGCTGAATCAGCGATTCCTGCGGATTGACCTTGTTGTCGAAGGAGAGCAGCTCGATCTTCTCGCCGTTCATCCCGCCGGCAGCATTGATGGCATCGATGTAGAACTGATGCGTCTTCTGCGCCAGAATGCCGGTGGTCGCGGCACCGCCCGACAAGGGGTCGATGAAGGCGATCTTGACGTCGGCCTCCGCGGGCGCGGTCAAAAGCGCCGCGACGAGCAACAGGCCAGGTGCGACAAACGTACTTGCACGCATGGCTCCTCCTTCGTCGCCGGCGAGGTCGTCGCGAGGGTTAAAGCGGAGGAGAATCCGCGCCCGCGGCCTGCCGGTCGAGTGGAACGTCGATGCTACCGGGGCCGATGCACCATTTCAAGCGCTACAATCAGGCTGCGGACGAACCGGCGTAACAGTAACCCAAGCTGGTGAGGAGGAGAACCATGCAAGGCCTGATGATGGACGTGCCGTTGATGATCTCGTCGCTGATCCGGCACGCGGACCGCTATCACGGCGACACCGAGATCGTGTCGCGGACCGTCGAAGGTCCGATCCACCGCTATACGTATCGCGACGCACATGTGCGCGCGCGGCAGCTCGCCCGCGCTCTGTCGCGGCTGGGCGTCGCGCCCGGAGACAGGGTCGGGACGCTCGCCTGGAACGGCTACCGCCACTTCGAGCTGTACTACGCGATCTCGGGCATGGGCGCGATCACCCATACGATCAACCCGCGGCTGTTCCACGAGCAGCTCGCCTACATCATCGGCGACGCCGAAGACGCGATCGTGTTTTTCGATCTCACGTTCACGGCGTTGGTCGAGAAGCTCGCCGCAACGTGCACGCGCGTGAAGCACTGGGTCGCCATGACCGACCGGAGCCACCTCCCGCAAGCGGCGATCCCGGGACTTTCCTGCTACGAAGACCTGCTCGCCGCGGAGAGCGACGATTTCGAGTGGCCGGAATTCGACGAGAACACCGCGGCGTCGCTTTGCTACACCTCGGGCACGACGGGCAAGCCGAAGGGCGTGCTCTTCAGCCATCGGTCGACGATTCTGCACGCCTTCGCGATCTCGCTCCCGGACACCAAGAACCTGTCGGCGTCGAGCGCGGTGCTCGCGATCGTGCCGATGTTCCACGTCAACGCCTGGGGAATTCCGTACGCCGCGCCGCTGACCGGTGCCAAGCTCGTGTTCCCGGGCGCGGGGCTCGACGGCGCAAGCCTCTACGAGCTGATCGAAGGCGAGGCGGTCGATACCACCTCGGCGGTGCCCACGGTGTGGATGAATCTCATCAACTACATGCAGCAGAACAAGCTCAAGTTCTCGACGCTCAAGCACACGACGATCGGCGGCGCGGCCTGCCCGGCGGCGATGATCAAGACGTTGTCGGAAGACTTCGGCGTGCGCGTCATGCACGGTTGGGGCATGACGGAAATGAGTCCCGTAGGCACGCTCAACGCGCCCAAGGCCAAGCATCGCGGTTTATCGAAAGACGCCCGGTTCCAGCTCTCGCTCAAGCAGGGCCGGCCGCTCTACGGCGTCGAGATGAAAATCGTCGACGCCGAGGGCAGGGAATTGCCGCGCGATGGCAAGTCCGCGGGCAACTTGCTGGTGCGCGGGCCGTGGATCCTCCGCCGCTACTACAAAGACGCGGGCGGCGACCCGCTGACGCCCGACGGCTGGTTGCCGACGGGCGACGTGGGGACGATCGACTCCGACGGTTACTTGCAGATCACCGACCGGTCCAAGGATGTGATCAAGTCCGGCGGCGAGTGGATCAGCTCGATCGAGCTCGAGAACATCGCCGTCGGCCATCCGGCCGTGATCGAGGCAGCGGTGATCGGCGTGCGTCATCCCAAGTGGGACGAGCGGCCGCTGCTGGTCGTCGTCAAGCGGCCGGGCGCGGATCTGACGAAGGAAGCGCTGCTGGCCTTCTACGACGGTAAGATTGCCAAATGGTGGCTCCCCGACGACGTCGTGTTCGTCGACGAGCTGCCGCATACCGCGACCGGCAAGCTGTCCAAGCTCACGCTGCGCGAGCGTTTCAAGGATTACCGGCTGCCGGCGTGAGCGGGGCGCGTAACGCGAAACCTGTCGTCATCGCCGGCGGAGGCATCGGGGGGCTCTCCTGCGCGCTCGCGCTTGCGCTCAAGGGTTTCCGCGCGCTGGTCCTCGAGCAGGCTCAGGAGTTCGGCGAGCTCGGCGCCGGCATCCAGCTTGCGCCCAACGCCTGGTCCGCGCTCGATGCGCTCGGTGTCGGCGAGGACGTCAAGCAGGAAGCGGTGTTCATCGAGCGGCTGCTGATGATGGATGGCGTCAGCGGCGAAACGGTGATCGACATTCCGCTCGACGCGCGCTTTCGCAAGCGCTACGGCAATCCCTACGCGGTGACGCACCGTGCCGACATCCACCGCTCGCTGCTCGATGCGTGCAAGCTGCGTGCGGACTTGCTCGAGCTGCGCACGCACAGCAAGGTGACCGGATTCGATCGCGTGGACGAAGGCGTGAGCGTGGAGCTCGGAGGCGGCGATCGCATCGCGGCCGCGGCGCTCATCGGCGCCGATGGTTGGCGCTCCGCGGTGCGCGAGCGGATCGTCGGCGACGGCGAGCCTCCGGTGTCCGGTCACATGTGCTACCGCGCCGTGCTGGCGATCGACGACATGCCCAAGGACCTGCGCTGGGCGGCCGCGACGCTCTGGGCCGGGCCCGACACCCACATCGTGCACTACCCCTTGCGCGGCTGGAAGCTCTTCAACCTGGTCGCGACCGTGGTGCGCGATCGCGCCGGCGCAGGACACAACGAGGAGGCGCCGCCGGAGGAAGTGTTGCCGCTTTTCGCCAGGAACTGCGACAAGCCGCTTGCGCTCCTGCGCGTTCCCAAAGCCTTTCGGCGCTGGATGCTGCGCTTCCGCGAACCGGTGGAGAACTGGAGCCTGGGTCCGGTGACGCTCCTGGGCGATGCCGCGCACCTCATGCTGCAGTACTTTGCCCAGGGCGCCGCGATGGCGATGGAAGACGCGATCGCGCTGGCGGCGGCAGCCGATGCCGCCGACGGCGATTTCACGGCGGCGTTCCAGCGCTACCAGGCGCTGCGCCTCGTGCGCGCCTCGCGGGTGCAGATATCGTCGCGGATGCTGGGGCTTCTCTATCACGCCGACGGTGTGTCCCGGCTGGTGCGGAACGACATCTACTGCGGCCGGCCGGCCGAGCAGTATTACGACGCGCTGGACTGGATTTTCTCGGCTCCCGACTATGTGCAGCGCTTCCGGTAGGTGAGAAAATCCGCAGCTGGAGGACTCGCGCCATGCTCTTCACGAAAACCGAGCTCACCGATGAACGGAAGGCGTTCTACGAGCGCATCGACAAGGACAGCCTCACCCCGCTGTGGGAGGTTCTGGGCAACCTGGTGCCGCCGCACCCCGCGCCGGCCTGCGTCCCCGCGCTCTGGCGCTA
>WNFU01007057.1_pt1 | contig 13411 bp, 15 predicted proteins | sample 5400121 | NCBI WGS metagenome assembly WNFU01 (sample SAMN13153360, study PRJNA577476) | soil metagenome | isolation source: 100 cm soil or saprolite under grassland replicate 1 | place: USA:California | collected 2016-06-15
TCCAAAGTCTCCAGACTTTGGATTCCTTTATGGTTCGAACTTATAACCAACACCCCAGACGGTCAACAAGCGTGACGGCTGGGAAGGGTCCAGTTCGATCTTCTCGCGCAAGCGGCGTACATGAACGGTCACCGTGCCGGGGTCGATGTATTGTGCGCCACCCCAAATGCGATCGAGCAGTTGTTCGCGCGTAAAGACCTGTTTGGGATGCCGCGCCAAGAGATATAACATGTCAAATTCTTTGGCGGTCAGGTCAACTGGCATATCTTTAACCGTGACGACTCGACTGCGGGGATTGATGGTCAGTTCATCGAAGGATAAATAATGATCAGGCTCAGCCTCCTGCTGTTCGCGACCCAAACGGCGCAGCACGGCCCGGACGCGGCTCACCAATTCCTGCGGGCTGAAGGGCTTGACCACATAATCGTCCGCACCCATTTCGAGTCCGGTGATACGATCCACTTCTGAGCGACGCGCCGTCACCATAATGATCGGCACATTGGAACGGTCGCGCAGCCAGCGAGTAAGCGAGAGACCGTCCACTTCAGGAAGCATCAGGTCGAGGATCACTAGGTCCGGCTTGCGCCTTTCGAAGCTGTTCATGGCCTGTCTGCCATCCGAGGCGATTTGCACGTTATAGCCGGCGCGCTTCAGGTATAGACTGACCACTTCAGCGATACTACTTTCATCCTCTACAATCAAGATAAGGTTCTCAGTCATAATTTATTTAAATGATACCCTAATGAGATATGAATTGCTATATGTGTTCAGAAATTCGTAAGAATTTATTTTCCCCAATTTACCCTAGCCACATACCTGCTCTGATGGGTGGCAAAAAACTTCTATAAAGGATCTATTGAAAGAGGTCAATCTTCCAACGCTTCCTGCAGCACCTGGAACTCGTCATACGAAAGGATATGATCGCGTCCCGCTTCCTTGGCGCCATACATTGCCTGGTCTGCCGCGCGCAGGATCGATTCGCGCGTATCGCCGTTGATCGGAAAGCAGGCAATCCCCATGGAAATGGTTGTGGTTAGATGATAGTGTCCATAGGGAACCTGGAGCGAATTAAGAGATTGGCGTATATTCTCTGCACGCTCATAAGCCGTATCAGTGTTGAGATTTGGCATGACGACCACAAATTCCTCGCCGCCATACCGACAGGCAAAATCACCGCGCCGGCATTGCTCAGAGAGAGTAGTTGCAAGTGCCTTGAGAACTTCGTCACCCGCTTCATGCCCATAGGTGTCGTTGACTCGTTTGAAATGGTCGAGATCGATCATAATGACGCAAACAGGATAATCTTCGCGCGCGGCGCGAGCAAGCTCACGCTCCAGCGTCTCTTCGAGATAACGCCGGTTGAAAAGATTGGTTAGCGAATCACGGATAGCCTGTTCACGTAATTTGCTTTGCAATAAACCGATTTCGATCAATTGTGTCTGCAGCCGGTCATTGACATAACGCAATCTCTTTTCGACATGCTTTCGTTCTGTCACGTCGCGAAAAACCATTAATCGTCCATTCAGAAGCTGGCGCTTATCATACAACGGGGTCACGCGCAAATCGAGGTAACGAGATGGGTCCTTTGGAACTTTTAATTCGGTACGCGTCACCACTCCATCCAGAGGAAGATCTGTTTTTTCCATCCAGGGTTGAAAGACATCAAAAGCGTTTTTTCCCATATAAAATGAAGCTTTTTCTTCAATGAAGTTTTCCATGGCGGGATTGATATCCACAATACGATGCTGAGCGTCGAGCACAAGGATGCCATCACTCATATTTTCGATCAGATGACTACGCGCGATAGGAATCAGATCTAAGAAGTTGGCGCGCAGAACGGAAAAAGCAAAAATAATTGCTGATAAGCCAAACATAAGCGGAGCAAGGTCCAAACCATGCAAGATATCGAAATAGTTTTCGCTATAAATATTGCCTGCCCACGGAAGGATAGAACCAATAATGATCAGCCGATATTGATTCTGGTAAAGCGGACCCAAATACAACGCGCCCTGACCCAACAGGAACAGAGCAATTCCAATGATCGCATACGAATACATTACGCTTACAGAGTACAACGGTCCACGAATGTACTCCATCGCCATAAAATTGTTCACCTGGACCGTTTTCAGAGATAGATATAAAAGATGATGGTAGGAATTCGTCCATTGCAATAGTACAAGCGTGACGGGATGAATGGAGAGCAGGAATAGATTCCGTCTCGTCAGCCAGGTGTTATTGTGGGTAAATGCGAGAACAAACAGAAGGAACAACGTCGGAAGTGAGGCCACACCAATAAACATGAGGTTGAACCAAAAGGCTTTAGCTCCCAGCGCAATATCCATCCAGCGCGTGGAATAAAATCCCGACCAGATTGCCATGGAGAGCATCAACAGACTTAACATCAAAGAGCCTGGCGCAGAACGTCGCCAGGCGATGAGTGATGCAATGAAAGAAATGAGTGCAGAAAAAAGCGAAAAAACCGCGTATGGATGAATATGAATGTGCATTGCCTGCCAAAGTTTTCGCGTTACCGCCCGGCTCCTTATAGAGACGCATGGTAAACATGCAGGCGGTACTCCGTAATTGTAGCCGTCCATACAAATATTAACTTTGCAAGCGGTTTACAAAATTGATGGGTCCATTTGCGGATAGGCAGTAATAAAAGAGCTCCTCGAGTTCGAGGAGCTGATCCCATCACAATTATGCCGTCGTTCCCGGCTCTCAAAGCGTGGTCATTCCTTGCCAAAGGATTGCAGAGCCGCTTCCATGCTTTCATACATGGGAATGTTTTGCAAAAAACCAGTGATCCCAAGCACGTTATAAATTTGCGGGGGCGCGTTGCACAACTTCAAATGTGCCACTTTGAACTGATCCTCTTTCGGCGTGAAGATCTGAAAGCACTTTTGAAGTGCACGCATGCCCGCGCTAGTCAGTGTATCGAGTTCGCTCATGTCAATGAGAAGATAACGCGCCCCGCCATCGTAGGAATTACGTGCAGCTTCAAGCAATTGTCCTTCGCTTTGTGCATCCAGCCAGCCGCGTAGGCGTAACACGGTCACAGGCACGTCTGCTTGCATTTGTTCAGATAAGATTCTCAAGTCGCTGTTCATTCTCTGCTCCTCGCTTCAACTTGCCTTCATCGCTGCTTGTTTTGCTACATAGTGCCGCACGCATGTCAAGCATGCGTTACTTAACTCTATATTTGAATTTCAAACTATCCATTCGTGTACAAATTCAACTCACGCATGTTATGCGTGAAACTAGCGGCAATTATTGCATTTTACCGCTTGTCTCATAAATAAGTAAACTTTTTAAGTGGATTTGTACGTTGAAATTCAAGAATCAAGTTTACTTAATTATGCGGCACTCTGTAACACGCTTGATACAGGAACGATGCTACGCGAGCATCACATATTCCGCACCCACGTAGCCGCGCTGATTATTGGGTCCACGCACGTACAGCCATTGATTGACTTTGCCGACCTTGGCTTTTGCCTTTTTCGCTTGTTCGAGCACAGTCAAGCGCGTGCCGGCGTTGAGAATGGCAACTAACGCGCCCCCCTTCGAGGCGGTCTTACGTAAACGCAATCCGCTGGTGCCTACTGCACTGGAGACGATCACGATGAGTTTATCTTTGTCTTCCTTTGGCGACTCCGTCGTGGTCGGCGTACTCGGTGTCGTTGTGGAGGAAGGTGTGGATGGGATTTCAGGCGTAGACACGGGCGGCTCACTTATTGGAACTGGAATTGGTTCCACCACAGGCACCGGCGCGGGAGTCCCCTCTGTGACCTTTTCCAGATACCACGCGGCGGCGAATCCTTCCTGTCCCTGCGGCGTGCGGACACGTACCCACTGGTTGATCGCGCCGATTCTGGAGGCTCCATCCGATTCCAGCAGGAGTAGCTGTGTCCCCGTTGGAACAGATGCAACCACGTTTGCCATGCTCGACGTATCAATACTCGAGCGGACGTTCAAGCCCCATGTAACCGAGTCCTTGACACGCGCGTAGACTCCACTTGTTGAGGTAGGTATACTCGTGGGCGTGGAGGGAGTCGAGATCGGCCCAGTGGGGCCGGAACCGTAGGCTTCATACAAAATGACATGTGAGATCGCGCGCTTGAGTGGATTTTCCTGTGCGTAGCGCTTCATCAACAAATCTTCTTTTGTGACATCGGTCTGATAGGGCCAGGGATCGAGCATCAAATAATCATCACCCTTCTTGCCGTAGAGCACCACCCAATGCGTTTGAATGCCCGGCGCGTTAGAATGATCCACTTGGACGATGGCAGGTTGACCAGAGGCAATCGCAGCATCGATCAAATTGAGCGGCGCATCACCTGCTGTACATGAGATATTGGACCGTACCGTCACATTTGGGTACACCTGACTGACCGCGCCCCAACGAATTCCCGCGCTGACAAAACCTTGCACATTCTTGAGTTTTTGGTTGAGAGTCTTGGGCGTTTCGGCATATCCATGCCCGCTGAGCAGCATGGCAACACTGGTCAGCGCGCAGCCGACGTACCCGATGGTATCGCTCGGGTCACCGAAGCCGAGGATGTCGCTTTTCCATTTTGGGTCTTGCTGTGAGAGATAGACGAGCTTGAAGGACATGAATCACCTCCTTTGGCAGTGGAGAGGAATGAGATGATTATACTCTTGAAGGAAAGAAGGAGAGAGAGTTTATGATAGTGTTGTCTGCAAGCGATTAGGACCCGCTTAGCGATTCCTTCTATCCGCGATGATAAATACCGGCAATGAGGTGAGTTGAATGATGATGGAAAATGCAATGAGCAGAGGCAGCGAGTACCCATAGAGTAAACCAGTTGTAATACTCCCGACTAGCCAGCCGACGCCATAGCCTGTGTAAAAGAGTCAGAAAGCAAGATTCCGCCTCCCCTTTGGCATAACACTCGCGATCAGAGCTTTTAGAAGCGTATCTTGGGCTCCAAACCCAATTCCCCAAAGGATCATTCCAATCAGCGCTACAAAGAAATTTCCTAAGAAGACAAACGGTGCAAAGAGCGAAGAGAGGAAGAAGGCAATCAGTACAATGGTCAGTCCAATGCGATCAAACAATCTCCCAAAAATCAGACTTGCGATTGCATTCGTTCCCATTGCCAACGCGAAAAAAATCGGTATCCAATGTTCGGTGACGACCGCTGTTTTTGAAAAGTGATATGAAATGAGTTCAAAACTTATCAAGCCTGCGGCAACACATGCGCCTGCCAACATATATAACCAATACGAGTTGGTGAATCCCTGCAGTTTTGCCGCGGGAACCTCCTCTAGGCGGGAAGGCCGCGGGAAAAAGAATCGGGCAACAGTCAGAGTCCCGAGCGCCAGTACAGCAGAGATCAGAAGCAGCGCGTATCCGGTTCTGAAATCTCCTTTACGCACTAAAACAAGAGCGATCAAAAGTGGTCCAATCGTCGCACCAGTCTGATCGAGTGCCGTATTTAGACCATAGACCCAGCCTTTGCCAAGTTCGCTTGTGGTGTAAGAAAGCATGGACTCAACAGAAGGCTTTCGTATCGCGCGTCCGACGCGCTCCGCGATCACGAGACTTGCCGCGAAGGGCAGGTTTCCTGCTAACGCAAGAGCCGGAACAGCTAGAAGATTGATAGCATACCCAATGAACGTGACCAGCCAATACTTCCCTGTCTTGTCGCTGATATATCCGGAGATAAAACGCAGGCTATATCCAAGAAACTCACCCACGCCTGAAATAACGCCAATTGCAGCGGCACTCGCTCCAAGCATTCCTAAGAAGGGACCGTTGATGCTGCTCGCGCCTTCATAGGTCATGTCGGCAAAAAGATTGACAATACCCATCGTAAACACAAATGCGAAGGCACTTGAAGCGATCAGTTTAAATTTCTTTTGCGCCGTCATTTCTCTTCGTGAGAGTCAACGAACCAGCTTCAACCATGTGATGCTATTTGTAGCCCACTATTTTAGCAATGGTTCGATAAGCTTCTCGATGCGCTTTTTAAACCCCCTTGGGTATTTCGATTATCGATAGCCCTTTAGTTACGCCTATCAGATAGGCATGCAGTAATTTGTAAAGCGTCATCATTGATGATAATGCGTTTATGTTATGAACGATGCTAACTTAACCGATCATATCGCTTGGATCGCCGGAACCCAAGATGTCACTTTTTCATTGAGAGTTTTGCTGAGAGAGGTAGACGAGTTTGAAGGGCATGGATCACCTCCTTTGGAGGTGGAGAAGAATGAAGGGATTGTACTCTTGGAAGGAAGATGAAAGTGGAAAGAATCCTCACATCGTCCAGATTTTTGCCTTCATATCAAGCTCGTCAGACCAGCGATATTGCAGTTGAATAATTTCATCTTGGATATCTTTGGGCAACAGCTCGATTTTCTCTGCAGCGGCTAGGAATTCCTTGAGATTCTCCAAATGGCTCGTAGACCCCACCGTCGCGCGGACTTGAGGAAAGCTGTGTGCAAAACGGACGCAGAACTCTGTCCAGCTTTGGATGCCGGAGCGCTCGAAGATCGGCGCGACTTCGACAGCCCGTTCTTGAAGATACGGCTTCCAGGCATAGCCGGCTACATCCCGCAGTTTGTGGATATCCCCGCCCGCGACGGTTCGCATGGCGATCATCGGTTCGTCCCGTCGGACGAGCATATCCCATAGCTCATTCGATGGAAAGCGCTGGAGTGGATTCAGGTAAAAGATATAGCCATCTACGATGCCTTCCGGGTAACCAGCGCGTAGTGCCTTGAGCGCTACATCTGATGACCAGGGAAATACTTCGAGCACGAAACGATTGACAAGCCCTTCCTGTTTCAGTTGAGAAAACAGTTCATAACATTTGCCGCCATTTGCATAATCTTCAGCAAAATCTCCGCTCAAGCACAACTGACCAAGTTCCAAACCATCCAATCCCAGCGGATCGATGTTCTGATGAATGACATCGCGTAGTTCGCCGATGCGGCTCCAGCCAATCTTGACAATCAACTTTGGTACGCGCGTGCGGTCCTGGTCAAAGGCGGCGCGCAAGACTTGCAGGGCGTTGCCATACGTATGACTCGTATGGAACCAATCCACTCCTTGCATGGCGGCGCGCGCGACATTCACCCGGTCAGCGAAAGGGATCTTTTCATCACCAAGTCGCGTGGTTCCATAAATGTAAGGCGAAAGATCGTTGAGGATTTGTTCTTGGGGCATTTTATTTCTCGGGGTAGAGCAGCACTTTACGCATGAATGTAGAATTCCCTGCCTAATTTCTTTTTCTTTGTTTCATCATGTTTCGCTGGTTAACGATTACGCAGCTAAGAAAACAGGCCGCGCTCATCACGCGGCCCATTCACTCAAGACTTTACTTTCGTCTCTTTAGCCATTTTTCAAAGGATTCCGGGCTTTCCGTAGAACGTTTTCCGAGCAGGAGACCTTCAACGCCTATGTCTTCATCCAAATCGGGCCAATGGAGTCCATATCCTGCGCCGCTGATTTGAATATTAGCGCGTTCAGACAAACTTCCATGCGCCAGACGCGGGAACCAGCCAATCGGGATGGATACAGTGCGCCCATCTTCCATGTCCACTGAGAGTGTATCGTCGGTAACGGTTGCCCTGACTACTCTAGGAAGAGGGAGTGTTACTACCGCAGAAATTGTCCCATTCATTTCTCAATATCTCCAAGTTCTCTGTTGCTATCTTTTCGATGTCGCGTAATTCCTTTCGACCATAACCATGACTTTCAACGAGTGAGACAACGGGGTCAAACCAGAATTTTGCACTCATGCTTTCTCGGTCTATATGCATATGCCGCGGTTCGCCGCAATCGTAGGAATAGAAGTAAAAGCGATAAGGACCGATTCGCAAGGCAGTTGGCATTGTTGAGAACCGTATGTATTATAACCACTTTATCAGATCACCACGTATAGTCACTGCCGAAGTAAATGGGCTTGCGTTCAAATGCTGCCCTGCCGCGTTGACCTTTTGCAGAGATGAACAGCATCATCAGAATCTCATCATCCACACGCACAGGTCGATTCTTCTCCTCGATAAACGAGATGGACTTGTCCATGTATCGCCAGCCATGACCGGCATAAAAATTCATCAAGCTTTCGTCGCAGTAAAGCATTGCGATGTCCGCATCGCTCCTGAGAATACAATCCGTGCCTGCTGCAACAACCCTACTGCCGTATCCCTGCCCGCGAAAGGATGGATAGGTAAACACCCCTGTCAATCCATAAGCCTTGTAAGTGACTCCATCATGATCCAGATGCTTCCAAACGACATTTGTATGACTGATCAGGATTCCCTGCTCTACGATCACAATGTGAATGGGATGATCATTCTCTCTTGTGATCCAATTGCGCAGACGGTTCTCATTTATAAAACCATCAGGATAATGCACACGTAAAAAGGACACTGCCTGCCATTTCAGGCTTTCTGGTAAATCGGCACTGGTATAGGTGAGCAATTCGTCCACTATTCAAGTATAGCATTGCTGCTTGCTCGTGCTGCTGTCCCCGGCGATTGCAAATCTTTTACTTCGGAATACAGCGTAGATGATCTCGGCTCGCTTCCACGATCTCAAATTTGCCAGAGCGGTTTAGTTTCTCCAGCGTTTTCTGGCGAGATTGATGACCATCGTCCAGGATCAAGACTCCGGTAGGCTTTACGATCCGATGGATTTCTGCCAACAACGCGGACGGGTCGCTCACACCAAAAAACATATCCAATGCAAATACCATGTCCGCGCTCTGGTCAGGGATGTCCGTAGAATATCCCTTTGCCAGGACTGGGATGATGTTTTTCAATCCGAGTGAATTCATCTTTTGCTTGACAGTTTCGATTGCCAATTCCTGCACATCAACAGCGTACACCTTCCCACGCTCACCAACCAGCTTGGCAAATCGGATCGTGTATCTGCCCGGTCCGCAGCCATAATCGACAACGGTCATCCCTTCCTGAATGCCAAACCCCGCCACGCGTTTATCCACACTCGGAAATAACCAATCCTTCAGGTCAAAGGTCGCGCTCATCATTTTGAATGCGAAGTCCGGCATTTTATCGCGGTCACTTTTTGTCATTTCTTCTCCTGTTGGTCGGTTAATTATGCATAAATAAATTCTCGATGCGTCTTGTGAAGCCCTTATTCAGTTTGTATCTCAAGTTCTCTGGCAGCGAAAACGGATTCGTTCCAACATGACTGCAACTTCTCCTCTGTCAATCAATTCATAACCAATAAATATGACGATCCATCACCGCGTGACAATTGCTGCAAAAAATCTCAATGCGATTTGTAACATCTCTAAACGATTTTGACAGCACTCATGGAATGGTCAATACGGATATCCACGCGTTTCGAGGCAGTCTCGTAATGTTCCGAGCGATACTCGTGACTCTCTTCGATCAGCGGGAAGCGGAGGAGATCGATCTCGGCAATCGACGTATCCCTTTCACCGTGATCGTATATGACTGCCGCCACGTCCCCTGGAACAAGAATAGTGAGCGATGCCGACTTGGCCTCAATGTTTACAGTTGTATGTCCTTCACGATCCGGCAGGGAGATCTCCGTGGCGCTTGAGTTCGCTCTGATCTTCAAATCTGTGATTTGCAACGCCTCTAGCTCGCATGTCGATAGTCCGTCGGATATCTCGATCTCGAGCGCGAGGGGAATCTGATCGCTCAGATGGAGAGTCCAATCGAGCACGTTTTCTGATCCCCAGGACCATGGATACTGGATGCTCAGGAGGCCCCGCCTTTCGGGGACTCTCAGTTGGATGTCCGCCGCATCTTCTGATCGATCCACGCGACTCACCAAGCCGCCGCCAAAGACTCCGTTGAGCAGGGCCTTGCCCTCTACCTTGGAATCGATCTGCAAAATGCCTGCTTGCAACATGCCTGCTCCATGCTGGATGTGAACATTGGCGCGTTTTGCATTCTCGAGCGGAACGGAAGCCTGTTGACTCATTTCTGCCTGCTGCCAGGAAAGCCAGTCCGTTGTGAAGAGTAGGATGAATAATGCGACCCAGAACAGATATGTGATCCACGCGTTCCACAATGCCAGCGGAATGGATAACAGAAAGATGACTGTGCTGAGTTTGAGGCGACGACCGATGCTTACGACCACGCGCGGATCAAGCCTGGGGTTGATCAAACTGCTCCGGCTGGCATGCTGCCACAACCACAAGGTGGTGAGCTGGATCAAGGCGACATCCAGGGCAAAACACGTAATCGCGAGGAAAGCAGTTGGATATCGGCCAAGTAACGCCGCGCTCGCCGGCAATAAGCCGACAAAGAGCAGGCAGAAGAGATTGAACCAGACCAGCAGTCCATCCCCGCGTTTGATCTGTTTGAGCATACGTTGATGAGCGCCCCAGGCTCCACCGATGACAACGAAACTAATCAAATAAACGACGAATTTTGGGGCAAGCTCAAGCAGTTTATTTGGAAGGTCGATCACCAGAACCCCTGCCGGCAACCGGAGATCGAATGCCAGCAGGGTTAGGGCAATCGCGAAGACACCATCGCTGAGATTGTTCAAGCGGGTCATTTCAACCAGCGATTCGCGCAAAGTTGAGATGGAAGAGGATTTGTTATCCATAGCCATGCGGCAACTGCTCCAAAAATTTCTCCATATCGTTCGGGGCGATGAACAAGTTCTCAATGCGTTTTGTGAATCCATTTGGGTTCTTGGGAATCATCAGCAGCCCGTCTTGTGTGTTCCGATTGCGCACGAAAGCATCCCAGTTCAAGTCTTTCTGATATTTACTTTTTTGGATGCGGCTGATCTCCTTGAACGTAAGAAACAAACGATAGTCAATGTGACCGGGAATGAAATGGACCCCAATCCCCTGGTCGGTGATGACGTAGGTTGTTGGTGCCCCGAAGAATTGTGTGTCCCGATAGAGGAGCGTAAACCCAACGATCATCAGAAAGACCTGTCAGAAACTTAAGCCAAATTTTCCGTTCAAAAGCCACGCCAGAAGCGCGGCGCCAGCCATCAGAATCAAAATCTTTCGTGCAGAGTCCATGAATGAAAAAGAAGGCTGGTCTACATGGAACTTCCCATCCTTGAAGGCATGTTCACGCTGCAGATTGGAGATCCATGCGCTGGATTGCCAGCGCAACATCAGTAGACCGATCACAATGATAGAAAGGAAAATCCCCGAAAAGAATGGTGGCCATGACCATAAAACTACAGCAGCGATCCAGGCGTAGGGGAATTGTTTGATGAACAGAACCGGGATGGCGAGGATAAAGTGGTCGAAGGCCTGTTTCATAATTCGATTATAAATGGCCAAAGGACGAAGCTGGTAATCATTATTAGGTTGAGGTTTCATCTTCCTTCTCTTCAGACCGCGTCAAAAAATAGACATGATTATACATATCTATTATTTCCTATTCTGTTTCTAGAGCATATTCGATAGCTTCCTCCATTGTCAGCGCGCGGCCATCTGCCCAGGCTCTCGTAAAAGTATCCTCATCCATATTGGCGCGTAGATCGCTCACTTCGCGATCATATTCGGGTCGCTCTGTGGGCATCATTGGGATATTGATGTTTTCACGCAAGATTTCCGCGGCGCCCAAGAGTCGCGCGGCGCGCTGATCTTCTTCCTGCATTTTGGCAATGAAAGCGAAGCATTCGAGTTCATGAGCAACCGCGGCGCGGTGACCAAGTTCTTGCCACTCCTGGATCGTTTCGTGATAAAGAAGTTTTGCCTTCTCAAAGTGACCCTCTCGCCGTTCAAGATGCGCCAATTCACTGTGTACCATACCAAGACGATGTCGATCTCTCAATTCAGTAAACAATGGGATGCAGGCTTCAAATTGTGAACGCGCCTCAGCATAATTTCCTTCCTTTGCGGTAAACAGTCCAAAACCGAATACAGTCATCGCGGTCTGCCAACGACTTCCGGTTTCCCTCAACAACTGAATGCCTTCTTCCGCATAGGAGCGCATCATTTTGAGATCATGCTGCGTCATAGCTATAACTCCTGCCATATTGGTCAGCGCCAACCCTAACGAAATCTTATCCCCAACTTCACGTGCCAGAGCAATCGCCTCTTCAACTGCTGCATAGGCTACTTCTCTATGACCTAAAAAAGCTCTGCCCATTCCGATGAAAGCCAGCGCTTGTGCTAACATGCGCTTCTCCCCAATTTGACGTAATAAGCTCGCCGACTCTTCGAAGGCTTTCAGGGAACCGAGGTTATCTCCCTGCCCAAAACCTAACATTCCGAGAGCGTTCAATGCCTTGGCTTGATACAGGATCCGCTCACGAGCCGCCTCGCCCTCCGCTGGTGGAAGCGCCTTGGCGCGCGCCAGGGCCTCGATCATTAAGCGCCGCCCTTCGACCTCATAACCGTGTCTTTCCCAGAATATTTGTAAAGCGCCTCCCAAACGCAATACCTTCTCCACATCATTTTCCATTGCCCATTCCAGAGCCGTACGCAAATTGTCGTACTCCGCGTCTAGCAACATTCTCCATTTCAGTTCTTGAGGGCCATTCATATATGATTCCGCTTCCTCAGCGAATTTGAGGAAGAAGTTTAAATGCTGGTTGCGTATCTCTTCGGACTCACCCACCTCGAGCAATTTGTCACGCGCATACTGACGAATGGTCTCCAGAAGATAATAACGAGTTGAACTTTCCTGTTCATCCGCCATAACCAGCGACTTGTTGACCAATTGTGTCAACAAGTCGAGAACATCCAAATCGGAGCAGATTGCCTCCGCGGCCTCAAAGCTCCAGCCGCCTGCAAAGACCGAAAGTTGACGCAAAAGAGTCTGCTCTTCCTCAGAGAGCAAGTCATAACTCCAATCGATCATCGCGCGCAAAGTTTGTTGGCGCGGCAGAGCCGTCCGACTGCCACCCGTGAGCAATTTGAAACGGTTGTCCAACCGAGAGGTGATTTGTTCTGGGGAAAAGATCGCGGTGCGCGCCGCGGCTAACTCCAAGGCTAAAGGGATTCCGTCGAGACGGTGACAGATTTGGGCGACGGAAGAGGCGTTCTGATCCGTCAGACTAAATGTGGATTGCGCGGCGGTGGCACGTTCCACAAACAGCCGAGCGGATTCGGATTCTACTAACACGTCACGCGTGACCTGAGCTGGGTCGGGTAAAGAGAGCGATGGCACACGATAGACCATTTCGCCTGCGATGCCCAGTGCCTCCCGACTACTGGCCATGATCTTCAAGCGAGGGCAGTTGCGCAGCAAATTCTCAGAGAGTCCAGCACATGCCTCAATCAGATGCTCGCAATTATCGAGAATCAACAGTAATTCCTTGGCACGCAGATAATCGGTGACAAGGTTGTTCAACGGCATATTAGGCAGTTCACGCAATCCAAATATCCCCGCGATGGTTTGAGGAATGAGGGAAGGATCGGCGAGGGGCGCCAATTCTGCCAGCCAAACTCCATCGGTA
>WNFU01011103.1_pt1 | contig 13410 bp, 7 predicted proteins | sample 5400121 | NCBI WGS metagenome assembly WNFU01 (sample SAMN13153360, study PRJNA577476) | soil metagenome | isolation source: 100 cm soil or saprolite under grassland replicate 1 | place: USA:California | collected 2016-06-15
TCCTTGAGGCTGATGAGCGCGCCAGCGCGCCGGCGGTACCGCACGATCCTGTACTGGCGGCCGCTGGTGCCGGGCCTCAACGACTCGCCGGATCACCTCGACCGGGCCTACGCGGTGGCGGCCCACGCCGACGCCACGGTGTTCACCGGGCTGTTCTACCGTGACCAGATCGCCGACTACTACCGGGCCAACGGGCTGCCTGAGCCATACGCGGACACTGCGCGTCGCAAGATCGTGCCGGAGACGTTGGAGCGCCGGGTGCTCGCCGCCTTCGATGCCTCGACGCCGTTGTTCCGCAAGACGAGCTGCGCGGTTGCCTACGCCCACGGGCTGCCCGACTACAACGGCCACTACGGCATCCGAGAACTGTGCGACATCTGCCCGTTGAGCCAACTCGAGCTGTGCGCCAGCGCCCACCGGGTGCCGTCACCGAACCGGCTGCGGCAGGTGGCGGCCGGGCTGCCCGAGGCGCGTGGTCTTGAGGTCGTGGATATCACCGACCGCGCGGCGGTGGTGGCGGGCCTGGAGACGGAGCAGCCCCGCTACTACCTGCAACACGCGCTCGGCTTCCAGGTCCATGACGCGCGCCACCCCCACCATGAGCGACGGCACGGACGGGCCGACCTCGGCTGGAAGGACCCGGTGGCGGATGACTGACTGGACCAGCCTGACGTACGTGGTCGTGGACGTGGAGGGCAACGGCCAGCACCCGCCCGACCTGGTGGAGCTGGCCGCCGTGCTGGCCGCCGTGCCGATCGTCGGCGGGGTCATCGGCGAGCCAGTGAGCTGGCTGGTCAAGCCGGACGCGCCGATCACCGGCTTCGCCCGCCGGATCCACGGCATCACCAACGAAGCCGTCGCCGACGCGCCGGCGTTCACCGCGATCCGGGACGAGGTGCTGGCCGCCCTGAACGCCGCCGCGCTGGTGGCCCACAACGCCCACGTTGATCTGGACGTCCTCAGCCGCAAGGTGGGTGACTGGAAACCGCCGGAGGTGTTCGACACCCTCAAGCTGGCCCGCCGCCTGCTGCCGGACCTCGGCACCTACAAGCTCGGCACGCTGGTTGATGCCTTCCATCTGGCCGACGGACTGCCGGACGGACTGACACCCCACCGCGCCAACTCCGACGTGCTGGTCACGGCCCGGCTGTTCGTCCGGCTCGCCGGGCTGCCCGACACCCGCCCGCTCAGCCTGGAGGAGCTGCGCGGCGAGTCACCGGGAGGAGGCCACGATGAGACGCCGGCCCTCTTCTGACCGCCACCGGGGGCTGGTCGTCAGCGTTGACTTGCCGAGCGGCGACCGGTACGCCGCCAGTGGCATGCACGCCGAGTTGGAGCACTTGGCCCAGCTCGCCACGGTCGTCCTGAACGAGCACCGTCCTCATCGGTAGCTCCGACGCCCGGCGCCGTTTTGTCGGTGCCCGTGGCTACGGTGTCGGCGACGACACCGATCAGAGGAGTAGCGGGATGAGCTACGTCACGAGCAACCAGCCGAACGGCACGCCGACCTGGGTCGACCTCGGCATCCCGGACCTGGACCGCGCGATCGGGTTCTACGGCGCGCTGTTCGGGTGGGAGTTCGACGTGGGGCCCGAGGAGTACGGGCGGTACACGATGTGCAAACTGCAGGGCCGGCCGGTGGCGGCGCTCATGCAGAACCCGGACCCGGAGGCGAAGGAATTCTGGTGGAACGTGTACCTGGCCACCGACGACTGTGACGGCACCGCCAAGCGGGTCACGGACGCGGGCGGCACCGTGCTGATGGCCCCGATGGATGTCATGGACCAGGGGCGGATGGCGATGGTGCGTGACACCGTGGGCGCGCAGTTCGGGCTGTGGCAGGGGCGCGCACACATCGGCGCCCAGGTGGTGAACCAGCCCAACTCGTTGCTCCGCAACGACCTCGCCACCCCGACGCCCGAGCCGGCCCGGGAGTTCTACCGCACCGTCTTCGACTTCACCCTCGACGGCAACCCGGACCTGCCGGAGATGGACTTCACGTTCCTGCGCCGGCCCGACGGGCACGAGGTCGGCGGGATCCTCGGCATGCCGGGCGCGGCCGCCTCGAAGTGGACGACCCTGTTCGAGGTCGCGGACACCGACGCCGCGGTGGAACGGGCGGTCGCGGCCGGCGGCACGTCCTCCGCGCCGATGGACTTCGTGTACGGCCGGCTCGCGACGATCACCGACCCGTTCGGCGCCGAGTTCTCGGTGGGTGCCCGACCGGCCGGCTGAGAGCGGTACGAGCGGCGGCACGGCGGGGGACAATCCTGCCGTGCTGCACATCACGGGTCCGGGTAGGGCATGACGGGGCCGGCGGCCGCGGTGCCGGTGCCGATCCGGCTGCCGCTGAACGGCTTCCCGCACTTCTACCGCGGCGGCGCGCGCATCGCGGCCTTCCGCGGGCTGCCCGCCTCGGCCGTGCCCGGGCCGGAGGACTGGGTCGGCTCGACGGTGACCCGGTTCGGCGAGCCGCGGCTCGGGCTGACGGTGCTGCCGGACGGCCGGACGCTGCGCGACGCGGTGGCGGCCGACCCGCAGGCGTGGCTCGGGCCGGAGCACGTGGCGCGGTTCGGGGCCGACCCGGCGCTGCTGGTCAAGCTGCTCGACGCCGGGCAGCGGCTGGTCGTGCACGCGCACCCGGACCGGGACTTCGCCCGCCGGCACCTGGACTGCCCGCACGGCAAGACCGAGGCGTGGGTGGTGGTGGAGACCGCGGGGCCGGGCGCGACCGTGTACCTCGGCTTCCGCGAGGAGATCCCGGAGGTGCGGCTGCGGGAGTGGGTCCGCGACCAGCGGACCGACCTGCTGCTGGACGCGCTGAACGAGGTCCCGGTGCGGCCCGGCGACGCGCTGCTGGTGCCGGCCGGCCTGCCGCACGCGATCGGCCCCGGCGCGCTGATCGTCGAACTGCAGGAGCCCACCGACTTCTCCGTGCTGCTGGAGTGGAAGGGCTTCGACGTCGGCCCGGACAGCGGCCACCTCGGCATCGGCTACGCGGCGGCGCTCGGCTGCGTCGACCGCACCGCCTGGAGCCCCGCGCGGCTGGCCGCCCTGCGCGGGCCGGCCGACGACGGAAGCCGGCAGCAGCGGTGGCTGCCGGCGGCCGCCGACCCGTTCTTCCGCGCGGAGCGGCTGCGCGGCGGCGTGCCGGTCCCGGCGGGCTTCTGCGTTCTGGTGGTGACCGCCGGCCGCGGCCACCTCGCCGCGCCCCCGGAGCCGATGCGGCTGGGCCGCGGCGACACCGTGCTGGTGCCGTGGTCCGTCGGCCCGTACACGCTGACCGGCGACCTGACGGTGGTGCGCTGCGCGCCGCCGGACCCCGCCGGGGCCCCGCGGTGAGGCGGCAGTGTGGCGACGGTCGAGCTGAACGGGGTGGCGCTGGCCCGTACCGGGGCGGCCGCCTTCACCGTGGCCACTGTGGCCGCGATCCCGCCGGTGCGGCTGCCGGCGCGGGACGTGCTGCGCTGCGCAAACGACCTGGGTGGTGCGCGCGAGCCCGATGGCAGCCATGCTGACCGGGCACGCCCGGCGGGATGGCCGCACCGGTCCCCGCTGACCCGGCCGTCGGCGGCCGACGGTGGTGCTGGCGCACGGTGAGGGAGGACGGGTGAGCACGACGCGGGGCCGGTTCGTGGTGATCGGCGAGTCGCTGGTTGACATCGTGATCGCGGGCGGCGGCCCGCCGACCGCGCGGCCGGGCGGCAGCCCGCTCAACGTCGCGGTGGGGCTCGCCCGACTCGGCCACGACGTGCTGCTGGTGACCCGGATCGGCGACGACCGGCACGGCGACCTGGTGCGCGACCACCTCGCCGGCTCCGGGGTGCGGCTGGCCGCGGGGTCCGTGGTGCCCGGCGCGGTCACCGGGACCGCCACCGCGACGATCGGCCCGGACGGCTCGGCCTCGTACCGCTTCGCGCTCGACCCGGCGCTGCCCGACCTGCCGCTGCCGGAGGGCATCGACGCGCTGCACGTCGGCTCGCTCGGCAGCAGGATGGAGCCGGGCGCGGGGGCGGTCGCGGCGGCGGTGCGGGCGGCCCGGGAACGCCGCGTGCCGGTCTGCTACGACCCGAATGTCCGGGCCGCCCTGGTCACGGACCGGCCGGCGTACGTGGCCGCGGTGAACCGCCTGGCCGCCGCCGCGGACGTGGTCAAGGCCAGCGCCGAGGACGTGGCGTTCGTCTGGGGCGGTCCGCGGCCGGGCTGGCGCGCGACGCTCAGCGTGGTGACCGACGGCGCCGCCGGGTACGCGGCCGAGTTCGGCGGGGTGTGGCGGGAGTACCCCGCGGTGCCGACCCGGCTGGTGGACACCATCGGCGCGGGCGACACGTTCACCGCCGGGCTGCTGGACGGGCTGGCCGGCCGGGGCCTGCTGGCGCCGGACGAGCTCGCCGCCGCGCCGCCGGACGACATCGACCGGGTGCTGCTGCGCGCCGCCACCGCCGCCGCCATCACCTGCTCCCGCACCGGCGCCGACCCGCCCACCCGGCAGGAGTTGGACGAGCGGCTGGCGTCGCTGCCGGCCGTCGGCGACGCCTGAACGCGGCCCGGCCCGGCCGACCCGGCGGCGGTCAGGGACGGCGACCGCGGGCCCGTACGCCGGAACGCGGCCCGGCCCGGCCGACCCGGCGGCAGGCAGGGGACGGCGGCCGCGGGCCGAGCCGATCACCCGCGAGGGCAGGGCTGAACGGCGGACCGGTGGCCGGCGGACGCGCGCCTCAAACCGCCCGAAACGGCTATTGCCGTACGCGGCCGGCGCCAACAGACTCGGGGCCGTCGCGGTCGGCCGGCGGCAGGGGGACCCCGGGTGGCGAGGAACGTCGGGCGCACCGTCGCAGTAGGCGGATGTAGCCATGCCGGGTGAGGTCGCCCCGGCAGCCGGGCAGTTGGCCGGCGCCCTCGGGCTGCTGGACGAGCAGGGACACCTCAACCGCGCGTTCTTCGAGCACCCGCTCGACTCGGTGCGCCGTGCCCTGGTGGACGCCAAGCGCCGCGCCCTGCTGGTGCAGTCCCTGGACGAGCTGATGGAGCGCGACCAGGAGCTGAGCCACTCCGGGCCGGACGAGCTGCGCGCGTACCCCCTGGCGGACCTCGATCCGCACCGGCTGGCGCTCGCGCTGCGGCTGCCCGGCGGCACCGGCGCCGCGACCGTGACGCTGATCGTGCTGGCCCGGGTGGTGCTCGAGTCCGGCGCGTCGCTGGACGTCGAGGTGCCGCTGGTCACCGGCGAGGCGGACACGCTGCGCGCGGTCTGCGGCACCCCGGACGGCCCGGTCCGGCTCCGCGGGAGCTACCCGGTCACCGACACCGCGGTGGTCTCCGCCGAGGTGACCGCGCACACCGGCGGCGGCTACCTCGGGCTGCGCCTGACCGGCCTGGTCGTGGACGGCACCGAGGTGCCGCCGCTGGAGCTGCGGTCGGACGCCCTGCGCGGCGACATCGCCCACGTGCTGACCAGCGTGCTCGGGGTGGCCGCGCAGGCGCTCACCGGCGGCGGCCCGGCGGCCGACGTGCTCACCCACCTCCCGGGCGTGCTCGGCCTGGACCCGCTCATCCCACCGCTGCCGCTGGCCGAGTTGGCCCGCACCCCGGGCACGTTCCGCGCCTGGTTGGCCAGCCTGCTGACCGGCGACGCCGCCGGGATGCGCGCCTGGCTCGGCCACGTCGCCGGGATGGCCGGCCTGACCAGCCGGCTGACCGGCCGGCCCACCCCGGCGAGCCCCTGGACGATCACCATTGTGGAGGGCTCGCCCACCGTCGCGGTGGCGCTGGCGGTGTACACCGCGGCGGACGGCGCCGACGTGCTCGAACTGGGGGTACGGGTCGCGGTGGACGCGCCGCCGCCGCTGTCCGCGTCGCTGGCCGCCTCCTGCGTGCTGGTCCGGCTGCCGCTGGCCGGCACGGCGCCGGAGACGTGGTTCCCGGCGACCACGGCGGTGCTCACCTGCCCGGCCGCCGACGAGACGGACCCGCTGCTGGCCACCACCACGCTCGGACTCGGCATCGGCCGGATCACCGCCGGGATGAGCGCGGACCGGACCGGGGTGCGGCCGGCGATCTTCCTGGACGGCGTGACGTTCGAGGGCCGGGCGTACCCGCGGCTGGACCTGTCGAACGCGGACACCCTGGCCAGCACCGCGGTGACCGCGCTCACCGACACGCTGGACGACCTGCTCGGCGGTGCCGGGTACGCGGCCGACCTGATGGTGTTGCTCGGGCTGCTGCCGCCCGGAGCCACCGGCCCCACGTTGAACCTGACCACCCTGGCCACCGCGCCGACCAGGGCCATCGCCGACTACCACCGCGCGCTGCTGGCCGGCCCCGGGTGGTCCGCTCCGCTGGCGGCGCTGGCGCACCTGCTGGGCGTGACGACGCCGCAGGTGGACGCCGGCACCGGGACCTGGCGGGTACGCCTGGTGGACGCCACGGCGGCCTCGCTGTGGCTGGTCGCGACCGCGGCCACCGACGCCGCCGGCACCACCACGCTGGATCTGTCGCTGGAGGCCACGCCGGACGGCGCGGGCACGCCGATCTTCCGGGGGCGGGCGCACCTGTTGCGGTTCGCGTTCGGGGCGGACGGGTCGGTGCACACCGGCGGGCTGGACGCGCTGGCGCTCACCGTCTCCACGCCGGCCATCGACGCCGGGCCGCTGCACTCGGACGGGCTGGTGCTCGAAGCGGGCTGGAGCGCCGGGCAGCCCGGCCGGATCGGCGCCGCGCTCACCGGCGTCACCCTGGCGCTGCCCGGCGGCGCCGACGCACCCGACCCGTTCGAGCCGGACGGCGCTCCCGCGCTGGCGCTCGGCGACCTGGCGCTGCCCTGGGCCGCCGACCCGGCGGGGCCGCTGGCCGGCATCCCGCTGGAGTCGGCGCTGCTGACCGCCATCCTGCCGTGGGCGGTGCGCCGGCTGTCCGCGGCGGCCGGCCCGGTGTGGGCCGCGGTGGGGCAGGCGGTGGCGGCGGTGCTGCCCGACCTGCTGGCCGACCCGATCGACCTGCCGGCGCTGGCGGCCGACCTGTCCGGGGTGCTGCGCGCGGCGCTGGCCGCGGCCGGGCCGGAGCTTGGCGCGCTGGCCGGGCAGGTGCTGGCCGGTGCGGCGCGGCCGCTGGACGGCGGCGGCACGGCGGACGACCCGTGGCGCTGGCCGATCGACACCGGCAGCCCCGGGGTGGCGCTGACCGGGTGGCTGGCGCCGGACGGCGCCGCCGCCGGGGCCAGCGCGGCCGGCTCCGGGGAGCCCGGCGCGGCGGGCGGTTCCGGCGGTGCCGGCGGCGGTGCCGGTGGCGCCGGCGGGGCGGATGGGGACGGCGGGAGCGGCGGCGCCGACGGGTTCGATGACGCCGGTACCGGTGGCCAGCGGGACGCGCTCGGCAACCTGGTGAGCCGGATGACGGTCACCCGGGCCGGCTGGCCGGACCTGGACGCGATGCTGACCGGCCGCGACCTGTTCGCGCTGGCCGAGGGCCTGCTCGCGCTGGACGACTGGGCCGGGCTCGGCGACGGGCTCTGGTCGCCCGACCTGGCCGACCCGGGCGGCTGGGGGACGGCGGAGTCCGCGCAGGCCCTGGCGACCGCCCCGTTCGCCGACCCGGATGCGCTGGACGCGGTCGTGCAGGCGTTGGGTGGCTGGCTCGCCGGCGGCGCGGTGCCGGTGTGCGTGGCGCCGGCGTGGTGGCCGGCGCAGGCATGGACGCCGCTGCTGGCCGCGCTCGACGGCGCCGCGGCGGCCGGTGGCGGTGCGGCGCTCGACTGGCTCGGCGTGGACCTGCGTACCGACCCGGTGGCCGCCATCGGCGGGCTGACCCGGGCGGCCGGCTACCTGGTGGTGGCCGGCGAGAGCGACACCGACCTGGCGGCGGCGCTGACCGCGGTCCGGCAGGCCGCGGGCGCTGCGGCCGGCGGGGCGGCGGCCGGCGCGCCCGTCGTGCTGGCCGCGGCGGCGACGGCGTTCGCCCCGGTGGCCGGCTGGGTTGCGGCGCAGCCGGCCGGCGCGGTGGCCGGGCTGCTCGCGGTCGCCGCGCCGCTGGGCACCGCCGGCGACCCGCCGGCCCTGGACCCGGCGTTCGGCGACCCGGGCATCCCCGAGGCGGTGCGGGTGGCGGCGGCGCTGCTCGCCGGCACCCCGTGCTGGGCCGACCTGGCCGAGGCGTGGCGCGAGGTCGTGGAGGGCCAGGCCGCGCCCACCCCCATGCGGCCGGCCGGCGTGGGCCGGCTCCCCCTGGCGGCGCTGTCCACCAGCGCGGCCACCGCCGCCGCGGCCGTCCCGACCGCGGTACCGCGCCTGGCGCTGGTCACCGCCGGCGGCACCGGCCTGCTGGACGCCCTCGACGCGGTACTGGCCGCCGGCGGCACCAGCCCGGGCCCGCCGGACGCGCTGGTCACCGGGGTCACCGTCCCGGTCGCGCTGCCACCACCCACCACCCCGGTGAACGGCACCGCCACGGTCACCATCGACCTGGGCCGGACGGGCTTCGCGCCGGACGCCGCGGGCGCCGCGGGTGGGCCGGGCGGGGCGCCGGTGCGGGTACGGGGACGGGTCGAGATCGGGGACGACCGCGGCTGGCTGGCCGGGCCGCCGGCCGCCGGCAGGGCGGTCGCGGTGCGCCGGATGAGCGTCCGGGTGGACGCCGCGTTCGGCACCGCGGGGGACGCAGGCGCGGACATCGTGCTGCACGACGCGCGGGTCGGCGGGGTGCCGGTGCCGCGCTGCCGGCCCGGCGACCCGGGGTTCGACCAGGCGCTGGCCGGCGCGGTCGGTGCGCTGGACACGGCGGCGCACGGCGGCGACGCGCACGCCGCCGCGCTGCTGGCCCTGCTCCGCGACGTCCTCGGCATCGCCACCGACAGCGGCACCGGCACCGCGGGCCGGTTCGCGGTGGACGCCGACGGCCTGGCCGAACTGCTCGCCGACACCGCGGGCTGGCTGGCCGACCGGGCCTCGAGCCTGCTCGCCACCGGCTCGGCCCAGCCCGCCGGGGCGTACCTCGGCCTGCTCGCCGACAGCACCGCCCCGACCGGCATCCGGCGCTGGCGGCGCCCGGCCGCACCCGGCCTGACCGTCGTGCTGGAGAAGTCGGTCGGCTGGACGCTGACCGTCGCGCTGGCCAACCCGGGCCTGGACCTCGACGCCGGCAGCACGCTGAGCTTCACCAGCCGCGCCACCCTGGACGCGCCCGCCGCCACCACCTGGGCGCTGGCGGTGCCCGGCGTCACGCTCACCCGCACGGCCGCCGAGGTCACCGCCACCCTGGCCGGGGGACAACCCGTCCGGGTGTGGCCGCTGGCGAGCATGGCCGAGGCGGAGGCGGTGGCGAACGCGCTGCTCCCGGCGCTGCCGGCCGCGCTCGCCGCCGGCCTGGCCACCGAACTGCTGCACAGCCTGACCGGCATCGACGTGCCCGCCGCCGGCCTGGTGGAGCTGTTCCGCGACCCCCTCGGCACGCTCAAGCGGCGGGCCGCCGAGCCGGACGCGCTGCCCACCCTGGTCACCGCCGTGGCCAGGGCCGTGGGCCTGCCGGTCAACGCCGACGGCACCATCACCGTGGTCGACGGCGTGCTGCAGGTCGGCGTGCTGGCCGGCCCGGACGGGCCGCGGCTGGAGGCCGGCACCCCGGCCGGCGGCTGGTCGCCCGGCGCCGGCCTGCACCTGTCCGCCGGGGTGGGGCTGACCCTCGGCGCGGGCTTCACCGTCACCCCGCACGGCACGGTGGGCCTGTCGGTCGACCTGCCCGGCACCGCCTCGCCCGGCGCCTGGACCCGGCTCGGGCTGGCCGCCGAGCTGGGCCCGTCCGGCCTGCGCCTGTCGGTGACCCCGACCCCGGGCCAGCCGATCGAGCTGCTGCCGCACTTCGCCGGGCTGGCCTCGCTGGTCGACGCCGGTGTGGACCGGTTCCTGCCGCAGGTGCTGAACGCCCTGCGCGACGCGGTCCCGGCCGGCGCGCTCCGCACGTCCGCCCTGGAGCTGGCCACCGCGGTCGGCATCTACGGCACCGGGTTCGGCGACGGGCCGGTGCCGATGCGCGAGCTGTCGGTGAACACGCTCATCAGCCGGGCCAACCTCATCGGGGTGGCGCTCGTCGATGTGGCGTGCACGGCGCTGGGCATCCAGCAGGGCGGCAGCGGGCCGCTACGGGTGGCGGCCACCCCGGACGGCATCGCCCTCACCCTGTCCGGCGTGGCCGGCGGCGACATCACGGTGACCGTCATGCTCACCACCCCGGGCCTGCGGATCGGCGCCGGGCCGCTGTGGGCCGGCCCGGTCGGCATCACGCTCACCGCGGCCGCCAGCCTGACCGCCGGCACCATCGTCGCCAGCGGCCAGGTGGACCTCGACCTGGACCTGTCCGACCCGCTGCGGATCATCCCCGGGCCACGCCTGACCGCCGCGCTGGCCAGCACCGGGGCGGCATCGGTGGTGATCCGCCCACCGCGCTCGGCACCCCGCCGGCCGGCGGCACCGCGCCCACCATCCGCACCCTGCTCACCGGCGCCGGGCTGCTGGACGGCGGGCACGTGCGGGTGCCGCTGCCGGACCCGCTCACCATGCTGGTCGGCGCCGCCGGGGTGATCGCCAGCGAGGTGTCGGTGGCCATCGCGGAGGGCCTGGACCTGCACGTGGTCGCGGACGGCTCCCGGCTCGGGCTGGCGCTGCGCGGCAGCGTCCCGCTGGGCAGTGGCGAGTGGCAGCCCACCCTCGACTTCGGCACCGCAGGGCCGGGCGGCACCGGCGGCCTGGTGCTCGTCGTTCTCAAGAAACCGGCTGGCGGCGGCTGGGGCATCGCGCCGGGCATCAGCCTGGAGAACGTCGGCGCCGGCCTGTCCCGCGAGGGTGGCCTGGTGCAGACCACCGTGCTCACGCTGGACGGGGTGGCCGCCGCGATCGGCGTCTCGGTCGACCTCGACATCGCCACCGGGCACCTCACCGTCTCGCCGATCACCGGCTCGGTCACCGTCAAGGGCCTTGGCCTGCCGGCGCTGTCCGGCGGCAGCGGCGGCAACCCGGTGGCCGGCAGCCTGGTGGGCGACTCGCAGAAGAAGGGCGCCCCGGTCAACCCGCCGCTGACCGTCACGGTGAGCTGGGACGGCAGCGCGTTGGGCGTGCAGATCGCCGGCGCCGCGCCCGGGCAGCCGTTCTGGATCAACGTCGGGAAGACGTTCGGGCCGCTGCACATCGACCGGATCGGGCTGCTGTCCGGCACCGGCACGTTCCGGGTGGACGGCAACAGCGTGCAGACCGCCTACGTCGGCGTGGCCGTGGACGGCGGCATCGTGGCCGGGCCGCTGTCCATCGCGGTGCAGGGCCTGGCGATCAAGATCCCGCCGAAGTACGCGCACCGGCCGGAGACCTGGCAGCTCGACCTGGACGGGCTCGCCGTGGACTACAACGGGCCGTCGGTCACCATCGCCGGCGGGCTGCTCAAGGCACAGGTCACCGACGGCAACGGCGTTCCGCTGGTCTATAACGGGCAGCCGGTCTACGACTACCGCGGCATGCTCCAGATCCAGGCGTTCGGGTACGGCGCCGCGGCGCTCGGCGCGTACAGCCAGGTGCCGCGGCCGAACGGCACCACGTTCGCCTCGCTGTTCATCTTCGCCGCGATCAACGGGCCGATCGGCGGGCCGCCGTACCTGTTCATCACCGGGCTGGCCGGCGGGTTCGGCTTCAACCGGGACCTGCTGCCGCCGGCCGCGCCGGAGGCGATCGGCGCGTTCCCGCTGATCGCCGTGATGGGCCCGCTGACCGCGCCGGCCGGTGAGGTCATGAAGAACATGGGGCCGTCGCTGCCGCCGCGGGACGGCGCGCTGTGGCTGGCCGCGGGCATCACGTTCTCCACGTTCGAGCTGCTCAAGACCCGGGCGCTGGCCTACTTCAAGATCAACCCGCAGGGCTTCGAGATCGGCGTGCTCGGCCTGATGGGCGCGGCCCTGCCCACCCGGGACAACACGCTGGCCACCATCGAGCTCGGGCTGCGCGCCAGCTACTCCTCGGTGGACCAGGTCCTGTCCGTGCGTGCCGGCCTCACTGCGAACTCCTGGCTGTTCACCAAGGACTGCCGGCTGACCGGCGGGTTCGCGTTCGTGGTGTGGTTCACCCGGCCGCAGGTGGTGCTCACCGTGGGCGGGTACGGCCCGCTGTTCGAGCGGCCGGACTACTTCCCGGACGTGCCGCCGCTCGGGTTCGCCTGGCGGTTCTCCGACACGATCGTGATCAAGGGTGAGCAGTACTTCGCGGTCACCCCGCAGGCCGCGATGGCCGGCGGCCGGCTGGAGGTCACCGCCAGCGGCGACTGGGGGTACGCGTCGATGGTCATGTACCTCGACGCGATCTTCTGGTTCCACCCGCCGCGGTTCCTGCTCGAACTGGGGTTCCGGATCACCGGCAAGGCGTTCGGCTTCGGCTTCGACGTCTCCGCCGAGGTGCACCTGGAGCTGCCGCCGGCGTACGGCCGGGTGCGGGTGCACTTCATGTGGGGCTTCGAGTTCGAGTTCGGCGGGGCGAAGCTGCCGCCGCAGTTCCTGCCGTTCGGCGACTTCTTCACCAAGTTCGTCGGCGCGCTCGACTCCGCGCTGTACTCGGTGCGGGTGCTGACCGGCTCCGGCAGCATCCCGAACGAGGAGACCGCCGACGGCAGCGCCGCCAAGCCGTTCCGGGTGCTGCCGGAGTTCCGGCTGGAGGTCAACTCCAAGCTGCCCGGCCGCACGGTGGCACTGGCCGGCACCTCGTTCACCTCGACCGCGCCGACGCCGCTGTACGCGGTGCCGATGGGGCCGCGCGTCGCGCTGGACCCGACGCTGTCGGTCGCGGTTACGCGGCAGCGGGCGGACGGCGCGTTCGAGCCGGTGGACGCCGGCCGGCTCGGCGCGCTGGCCCCCTCGGTGGTGGACGCCGGGGTGGCCGCGGCGGTGTGGGCCGGCGCGGCGCAGACCGGCACGCTGACCCCGGCGGTGCCGACCGGCGACGACATGCGCCGGATGCCGACCGGCCTGGCGCTCGGCGCGGCGGCCAGCATCGCGAGCACCGCCGGGCTGGGCGCGCTCGCGGTCGGGATCATGGTGGACGACAACGCCGCGCAGCCGCTGCCGCTGGACGTCCCCGGCGTGCCGGTGCTGCCGCCGCCGCCCGGCCCGGTGCCGCCCGCCGTGCCGCCGATCCCGGGGCACCCGGGGCATCCCGGGCTGCCGCCGATCCCCGCGCTGCCCGGTGTGCCCCCGGTGGCGGTGCGGTTGTCGGGGCCTGCGGCCCGCGCTGCCGCGGCTCGTGCGGCGGCTCGTGCGGCGGAGGCCCGTGCGGTGGAGGCCGGGACCGCGGTGGCGGGCCCAGTGGCGGGCCCAGTGGCGGCTCCGGCGGCGGCTCCGGTGGCGGCAGGCGACGGGCCTGTGGGTTCGGCGGGCAGAACGGAGGGGGCCGG
>WNFU01007059.1_pt1 | contig 13405 bp, 10 predicted proteins | sample 5400121 | NCBI WGS metagenome assembly WNFU01 (sample SAMN13153360, study PRJNA577476) | soil metagenome | isolation source: 100 cm soil or saprolite under grassland replicate 1 | place: USA:California | collected 2016-06-15
AGCTCGGTCGAACCACCGATGGCGAGGGGTTACGGTCGCGTCCCTGCTCGATGCGGACCAGATACTCGACGCTGATCCCTGAACCGCACCCAGTTCGACAGCGTCTTCGAGGCTCGGGTTGCGGCCGGGCAGGCGGTCAAGCGCGAATGGGCTTGCCGCTTGGGTCTGCGCTGCGGCGGGGTGCTGGACATTCGCGCTTGACCGCCGGGCATCGCGCCCGAGCTGCACCACCAGGCCCCGGGCGAGCAGGCGGCAGCCAGGCCGGGAGACATCCCACGGCTGGCAGGTGTCAACCACCAGAGGTGGTGGACTGGCCGTGCCGGTCACTGGCTGGCTGGGTCGGGGTGAACTGGCCGTGCTGCACGCGTGCCACCCCAGCCTGGGTCGCGAGCTCGGCGCGATCCTGGGGGTGCTGGTGGTAGTACCGCAGGGCGCGGTACAGCAGCGGCGGGTCGATGTCCAGCGTGCGGACGGGTAGGGTGACGTCGGCGGCCAAGCGGCGGTTCAACGGCAGCAGCAGCCGCTCCAGCGGGCCGGTCTGGATCGCCTGCGGGTCGCTGAGGTCGATGCCCACCAGCGGTTCCCTGACCGCCACCTCGGTGGCCCGCACCTGCTGGATCGCCTCCCATGGGACCACGGTGCGCGCGCCGCCCACCGCCACGACCACGGCGGAGGGGGTGAGCAGCACCCGCCAGCGGCGGCCCCAGCCCCGGCGCGCGCCCATGTAGGCTGCCAAGCCGAAGACCACCACGCCGGCCGCGCCGATCAGCCGCGGCGGCCAGGGCGACTCCCCGGGGTCGTCGGCAAAGGCGTCGGCGAACACGACAAACCCCAGGCTTGCCAGCGCCATGCAGGCGGTGGCGACACGCACCATCGCCGTCTGTAAGCCGGAGTAGGGAACCACGATGCCGCGCTCGTGCCGGTCACCCAGTCGCAGGGTCTCCAGTCGCAGGCGGCCACGCCGCCGCCTGGGCCGAAACAGCGGCGCCGTAAGCAAGCAGGCCAGCCCGAACAGGCCCATGGTGGCGCCGGCGCCGCGTTCAGCGCCCCGGCTGGTCAGCGCCAGCAGCAGCCCGACCACGGTCGACAGCCCGCTGAAGACGACCAGCAAGGCGAAGCTTCCCCAGCCGCCGGCGAACGGTCGTGTCCACCCGTGCGGCTGGTCCTGGGCCGCCGCCGCTGCCGAGGGTGGGGCGGGCTTGGCCCTCGGTCGGGGCCGGCGGGCCGCCGGCACCAGCAGCAGCACCAGCGGCAGGGCACCGATCGCCGTGACGATCCCACCGGCGACCTCTGGGCGTCGCGTCAGCGCCACCAGCAGCAGCACGGCGACCAGCGCGGCCACCGTCAGCCCGAGCCAGTAGCCCAGGCGCCCGGCCCACACCAGCGCGGCGGCGGCGAACCCCAGCACAAGGCCCGTCACGACCACCGCGACCCCGAGTTGGCCCTCGTCGGCCTCGATCAGCACCAGCAGCAGCCCGAACAGCCCAAGCAACGCGGCGGCCACGCGGACCACACCCGGGCGGGACCGCCAGCCGGCAGCCAGTCCAGCAGGCCGCGCGGGTCGTTCGGCCATGACAGCTCCCATCGGTTGCCAAGCAGGCGCAGCAGCCGCCGGGACGGCTCCTGCCTTCCTTCTTCCCGCGGAAGCCTCGCCGGACTCCTCCTCCAGGCCCGCCAGATCCCGTGGTCCCGGTCAAGCGCGATCGAGGTATGCGCCGAACTCGCTGGCTGGGTGGTGCCGCCTTCGGCGGCCATCGATCCAACAGCCAACGAGCCCGGCCGTCCCATCGCGCTTGACCTCGCGGCATCGCTGCCCCGTCGGCCACCACCGGCCCCGGGCAACCCAAGTAGCCACTACGCCGGGGAGTCCTCCCCCCGGACCCCCTCCTCGGCACACCGGAGCATCACGGACGTACCCGCGAGCCGGTGGGAGGGTGACGAACCGTTGAGCACACGGCGGTGAGCGCGTGGCGGTCGGTTGTCACACCGTGCGACGGACGGAATACAACGCCTGCTCCGCTTGCTTGCCCTGCTGTGACGATCCGCCGGTAACCCCCGGTGTAACGGTCGGATCGTCACGCTCGCCCTGCTGAGTGCTTGGGCTGCTGTAACGTTCCGTTGGTGGCCGACCGGGCGACCGAGACCGGTCGGCGCTACTCCAGGTAGTCGCGGACTACACGCGCCTGAGCGCTGTGCCAGCCGCAGGTCGCGCAGGTCGCGGGCGAGCGTCAGGGCCGCAATATCCTGGAGTGCTCATCCAGGCGATCTGACATCGCCCTGCCTCCCGATCAACTTCCAGGCTCGGCGATCGGGTAACGAGCAGACCCGGGCGGGACGTGCCCGCCCAGGTCCGTCGCGTCAAGTGCCCGGCATCTAGCGTGGCGGGATGCGCACCACCTGGCCGGTGGCGGCGAAGACGCCGTTGTTGGTGACGTAGATGCCGCCGTCGGCGCCGATCACGAAGCCGCCAGGGGCGACCAGGCCCTCGCTTGCCAGCGTCTGCCGGCTGCCATCGGTGTTGACCCGGATCAAGGCGCCGGTGGGGTCACCAGACAGCAGCCCGTTCTTGGCGATCTCCAGCACGTGCAGGCGCCCCTGACGGTCGAAGGCGATGTCGATGATGTTGGTGAAGCCGCTGGCGTACACCTGCGGCTGCTCGCCGGGCACGACCCGGTACACCCGCGCGCCGCCAACGGGGAACGGGAAGCCGGTCAGCTCGCCCACGTAGTAGGCGCCGTCGGGGCCGACGGTCACGGTGGTGGGGACCGACTGCATGGGGATCTGCGGCGGCAGGCCGGGGATCCCCGGCGGGGCCGGGACCAACCGCACCGGGAACACCGCCAGCACGCTGATGCGGCCCTTGGCGTCGACCTTGAGCAGGTCGTTGCCGCCGGCGTCGGCCACCAGCCGCACTCCCGGCCGAGCCAGCAGCCCGTTGGGGTTGCTGTCGATTTCCAGGCCGGGCTGGGCGCCGGCGCCGTTGTCGGGGTTGTTGTTGGCCTCGAAGGTCGGGAAGTCGGCCACAAACCGGACGGTGTGGCCGGTGATCCGCAGCAGCCGGCCGAAGGCGTCCGCGTCTGGGCCGAACTGCTGGCGGGTCTGCGGGCCACCGAATGGGCCGTTGACCAGCACGTACTGCCTGGCCCCGGTGAGGGAGACGTCGACCGGGCCGAGTGCGAAGCTGCCATCCCTCGCCGCCACCGACGGCAGGCCGGTGAGGACCCGCTGCTGGGTGCCGCGCCAGATGCGGGTGACCGCGCCGGTGGGGCCGAAGCAAATCTCGCCCTCTGGACCGGGCGCGCAGGGTCCGGAGCCGCCGGCGCCGGCCTCTGCGACGTAGAGGGCGCCGTCCTGGCCGAAGGCGATGCCGCGCGGGTTGTCGAGCCCACTGGCCACCACCCGCAGGCCGCCGGCAGCCGTGGCCGCCCCGGCCGCCTTGGCCGCCGCCCCCGACGGGGACTGCGGCGCCGCCGATGCCTGGCCGCCGAGGGCGGCGGCCGCGGCCAGCACGAGCAGGCTTACGACGATGCCCGCCCACCGCAACAGCTTGTGCATGCGGATCAGCTCCTCGCGATGCTGGGTTTCGTGCGCTCTTGCCCGGTCCGATCACGCCGGGCCCAACCTCGTGCCGTCCTTTCCGGGCCGGCTCCCCCATCGACGCCTGCTTGTCACTGGTGCAAGGCAACAGCGGACGAACCTTACCGCTCCGGGTGGTGGTGGCCGCAATAGTGTGTCTTGGGTATCCGCAACGTAGGACGGCCAGCCCCAAGGCGCTCCAGCGTTGACGGTTGGGTCGAGTCAGTGGGCCAGGTTGAGCACGCAGGCGACGGCCTTGCCCCCTTCGCGGGGATGCTGGACCTCCCAGCTGCTGGCGAGCGCCTCCACCAGCGGCAGGCCGCGGCCGCCCTCGGTCAGCACCTCGGGGGCGCTGGTCAGGCGCAGCAGGTGCGGATCGGCGTCGTGCACGGCCAGGTGCAGCTGCTGGCCGCGCAGCTCCACCAGCAGGCGCAGCTGGCTGCGGGCGTGGACGACGGCGTTGGTGACCAACTCATCGGCCACCAGCACGGCCTGGTGGACCTGCTCGGCCAGCCAGGCGCGCTCGGTGGGGTCGTCGGGGTCGTCGGTCAGCAGCGGGTCCCAGCAGGCGCACAGGTCGCGCACGAGGCGGCGGGCGGCGGCCGGGGCGGTCGGGGAGGGCGCCAAGGTCAGCTCCTGCCGCAGCCAGACCGGGTGGGTGAGCGCCTGGTCGATGGCGTCGGCAATGGCCTGGGTGATGGCGTCTTGGACGCTGGGGCAGACGGGCAGCCGCTGCACTGGGGGCGGCAGCTGGTCGAGGATGGCGGCCACCTGGGGTGGGGCGCCGCACAGCAGCAGCCGGGGGGTGAGCCAGCCGCTGGCGGGATGGTGGGCGGCGGTGGCGAAGGTGCTGGCGCAGGCGGGCTCCAGCGTCCACACGCCAGTCAGGTCGCAGATGACGGCAAGGGGTTGTTGGCGCAGCCGGCGAACCAGCAGCGGTTGCAGGCGGGCGGCGGCGGCGTGGTCCAGGCGACCGGTGAGGGTGATGATCGTGCATCCGTCTTGGGTGGACTGCTCGATCCGCACGGCGTGATCCCCTGGGGTGGGTTTCTTCGTGGCTGCCAGGCTCGTCCGAGCCAGTGAGCCTGCCCGTGTAGCGGTACCGGCAAACACCACCCTGGGTGGCGACCAGGTCAGGCTGGGATTGCCGCCGTAGGCGGCGCGGACCGATGGTCCGCCAAGATCGCGGCCGCGCCGATGGATCAATCGCGCGAAGCGCTCCTTGCGGCGCGGCCGCTCCACTCCCCCGAGGGGGGCCAGTCGGCCGCGGCTTGTGCGGCCGACTGGCCCCACGAGGGGTCCTGAGCTGGACAGATCGTCTCGGCCGCTGAAGCAGGGGTACGCACCCTACAGGCGTACCCATGGCCGAGCAAGCAAGGCAAGGAACGGACCGGATGGCCGCGGAGCTGGTCGTTATGGCGCCCCTGGCAGGACTCGAACCTGCAACCTGCTGTTTAGGAGGTGTGAGCGAATCGTCTGGCGTGATCTGGCGAGTGCTGTTCTCGCAGGTTAGGTCGGGTGTCGAGTCCGGCCAGTCGGCTGATGTTCGGTCTGGTTACGGCCGGTGGAATGACACCGGGACTGACATCTGGCTCTCCAGGAGCGCAAGCTCAGGCCGTCAGCAGACGCTGCCCTCCAGCAGCGTGCACCTTGGTCTGGATCTCCAGTACCTTCGCTCCGTCTCGAACAAAGCATGCTCCAGTCCGGAGTGGAAGACGGGTAGGGAATAGGTGACTCTCGCAATCACGCTGGTGACGGGGTACGGGGTCTTGGCAAGCACTGACCACCGGCTGAGGGCTCACCCGAGCGGCCAGTTGATCACGGACAGCAGCGTCAAGCACGTAGTCATACGATGCCGAGACGGCGCAGCCCTTGTCTCCTACACGGGCCTCGGACGGGTTGGCCGGCTCGACATCTCGACGTGGATGCGCGAGGTCTTGCGCGGGGAGTCGCGCACCGTGGATGAGACGTTCATCGACCTCCGCGAGCAGGCAACAGCTCGGTTCGGCCTGCAGGCAAGGGCTCTGGGTGTTTTCCACGCCTTCCTCGCTGGAGCGTTCCTCGGTGGTCGGCCGTGGGCTGTGGAGATCAGGAACCTGCGCCCCGCGACCGCCTTCTCGCCTGGCGGCATCGAGCCCGGTTTCGAGACGGTCGCATTGAGCGTCGATGATCCGGTGCTGCTCGTTGCGGGTGCGGGTCGGGATGCGGTCGTGCAGGCCGACCGGGAGCTGCTGCAGCGCGTCAGCCGCCGAAGGCCACGTCGGCCCGAGGACTTCATGAGGTTGCTGGGCGATGTGACTCGTCGTGCTGCTGAGAGCGGTCATCCTGCAGCCCGGACCGTGAGCCGTTCGTGCAGCGTGGTGTTCATGCCGCCGTCGGGGGATGGCGTGAAGCACGAGTGGTATGGGCCGGAGGCGGAACGACACCTGGCACCCGTGGGCTTCTCGCACATGCTGTTCGGCATCGATCTAGGCGAGATGGCACGGCCGATGTTGGAGCTGTCGCAGGCGATGTGGGACGGCCGCATCACCGAAGAGGAGTTCAACAGGAGGACCGAGGAGGCCGCGAGGAAGGCGGTCCAATCCAGGGGCCGCCGCAACGGTCCATCCCGCTGACCCGCGCGGGCTCGGACCTACTGGTACACGCTTGCTGGGCCGGTTGCACGGCCGGAGCCTTCCGCTTACTACTCGACTTGGGGAAGCTGCTGAGGTTTGGCGCCGGGGGGCATCGCCGTCAGCGGCAGGCTGCGTCGGTGCTGCTTATCCACCAGTACTTCAATGCTGTAGAGGCCTGGAGCGGGGATGGCAATCACCTTCATGGGCACCGCGAGAGGTACCAGAACCATCTGCCCCGCCGGGACGATCTGCGTTGGGCTCGGGGCCGACGGATTGACCACGAAGGTGGCGTCAAGCTGTGCGATCGGCTTGCCATCCGTGTCTTGAAGGATAATGCGAAGCTGATGGTCCTCCGTGGCCTCTGACGGATGCAGGGTAAGCAGTAACGCGAGGTCCACGTTCAACGGTGTTGGGTAAGAATCCCGCCACAGCGCTCCAACGCCGCCGCCAAGGATGTGCAACAAGCCTTCCCGAACTGTGACGGCGTCACAGACGAGCGCTTCGATCTCCATGGGTCTCCTACGCCGGTACCGAATCCGGCTCGATGGTCTTGCCCGTCGTTGGCACAACCGGCCTGACGGCGGAATCAGCGACCCGGACGACGCTAGCAACGATCTGCGTGAAGTTACCTGCGACCGTCGCGGAGACGCCAACGTGACTCGTCGGCGCCGTGTTCTGCTGGGCGCCAAGGTCCACCGGTACCCGATCCTCAACCTCGACGGGCTCCTGCAGGTAGAACTCCGCTCCAGCGTGCGCCTGCTCTCGGACCTCCTCGAAGGTCGCTCCGGCCGCGCTGAACCCGGGCAGGTCGGGCGACTCTGCCCACCAGCCCTCCGGTTCACAGTGATACTCGATCAGCACTCTTCGCCCGGCCATCTCGCACCTCCTAGACCAGCCTGAGAGCCTCTTCGACCGTGAGCCCCACGTCCTTGACCAGGGTCTTTCGAACAAGCCCCGGCGCAATCGTGGCTCCATCGTGCCACGAGAACGTAAGCGGCGGATACCCCGCGGTCGACTCAAGGCGTCGATGAGAGGTACCACGCTGCCTCACCACGCGATAGTGCAGGGGAGCCCGGGTCAGGACTGCCATGAGCTGTTGCGCCTTCATCGATGGAAACACGGACGAGGACCCTACTCCTGCTCACGAGAGCTCACGAACGACCCCGGACCGGGCCGGATGGAGCCTATCTCGCGCCGGGTGGGCTTCGGAGTCAGATCGGGGGCCGTGTAGGCCCGTGAGGACTCCGCTCGGTGCCGGGTCGCCACGCTGCCAACATTCGTTCCAGACCATCTCGCCCCAGCCCGTCGTGGGTGGGCATACGCCTTGTGGGTGTCTGGGTGTACCTCCACCGGAACGCACCGAGCCACGAGCCGAGCCACACCGGCGGCGATCCGCGTCGGTCGTGCTCGCCATCAGCAATTCGTAAAGCATTTCCTACTCTCTTCGCTGCACTCCTTCCCTTCGCATCCGCAGCACCACCTACCAGCCATAAGACTTCCCTCCACTGCCTCCCATCTCTTCTCCTCAGCCCTAAACGCTTTACTAATCACACTCCTGCTTTCCTGTCACCACCTCCCTCAGCTACACTCCATTTCAGATCGACAGCTATGCATCCACGGATGCGAAAAGCCCCACGACTAATGCTTTACACGTCAGCGGAACGGGTGCGGGAGGTGGCGGGATGAGAGTTCTGACCCACGATACGGTGGCGGTCGGCTCGGCGCTGCTGGCGATCGACCGGCGGCGGGCACGCGACTACGCCCGGGTGATGGCCGGCGCTGGCCGCCCACCTAACGGCTGGAACCCCGCCGGCGAGCACGGCGCGCCCACCGGCTGGGACCTTGTGCTGGTGGCGCCGCGGACGCTCAGCGTCCTGCTGTACGAGCTGATCGGCCAGGCCCTCGCCGAGCTAGAGCGCGGGCACGGCGGCGTGGCCCGCGCCAACGTGTTGTTCGACCACCACCAGCAGCTCGCCCACGCCCACCACCAGGCGGTGGAGCTGGTGGTCCGCCAGTTCACCGAGCAGGCCCACCTTGCAAGCCCGTGGCAGAGCTGCCACCCGCTGGACTCTGCCCACCAGCCGCTACTGCACACCCACCTGGTGTTCGGCGCGCTGACCGAGGGCGGCCGGCGGCTGCCGCACGACCCCCAGCGGCTGGCCGCCCACGCCGACCGGGCCATCCGCGCCTACCATCGCCGCCTGCGCGAGCAGACGGGCGGCGTGGTGGGCTGCTACGGCGGGTGGGGGCCGCCCGGCCCGGACGGCGCCGCCGAGCTGCTGGGGCTGCCGGCCGCGCTGCCGGCCGCGCACAGCGGGCCGTGCCGGCCGCTTTCAGAGATCGCCGCGTGCGCCCGCGCGGTCGGAGACCTGTAGATGCCAGCCAGGGCGGGTGGCCGGTGACGGCGGACCTGCGCAAGCTGTCGACGGGCCGGGCCGACTACTACGTGCGCGAGGTCGCCCGCGACCACGAGGAGTACCTCTCCGGGCACGGGGAGTCCCCCGGTCAGTACCTCGGCAAGGGGAGCGCCGCCCTGGGCAAGCACGGTGTCTGCTCGGAGGAGGAGTTCCGCCGACTGTTCGCCTGGCAACACCCCGACACCGGCCAGCAGCTCGGCCGCGCGCCGCGGTCGGATGCGATGCCCGCCTGGGACCTGGTGCTGCGCCCGGTCAAGGACGTCGCCATCCTCTACGGCCTCGGCGACCAGCACACCAGTCGCGCCGCCCGGCACGCGCATGACGTGGGGGTCCGCGAGGCGGTGGCCTACCTGGACGGACAGGTCGGGACCCGTAGGGGTCGGGGCGGGGCGGAGCATGTTTGCGGGGCCGGGCTGGTGGTGGTGGGGTTCACCCACCGGGTCAGCCGCGCCGGCGACCCCCTGCCCCACGACCACCTGATCATCATCAACCGCACCCAAGGCCCCGACGGGGTGTGGCGCACCCTGGACTCCCGCGACCTGCTGGCGCACCGGCTGGCGGCTGATGCGGTCTACCGCGCCGCCTACCAGCGGGAGCTCTCCCGCACCCTCGGCATCGAGTGGGGGGAGCCGGACCGTTGGGGCAACCGGCCGATCGTCGGCATGCCACAAGAGCTGGTCAAGCGCTTCTCCAAGCGGCATGAGCAGATCACCGCCGAGCTGGAGCGCCTGGCGCGGGAGGAGGGCAAGCAGCGCACCGGCAAGCTCGTCCAGTACGTCGCCCACGCCACCCGGCAGCCGAAGACGCAGGAGACGCCCGAGACCTTGCACGGCCGCTGGCAGCAAGAGGCCCGCGAGTGCGGCTTCGACCCCGAGCGGCTGCTCGGCCAGGTGTGCGGGCGGGTGCGCCAGCCGCCCGAGCGGCTGAACCCCGAGGGCCGCACCGTGCGGCGGGTGTTCAACCAGCTGGCCTGCCCCGAGGGGCTGACCGAGCAGGCCTCCACCTTCACCCGCGCCGAGGTGCTGGTGGCCCTCGGCAACAACTTGGTCGCCGTGGACGCGGCCGAGCTGGGAGCGCTGGCCGACCGGTTCTGCGCCGAGCGGGCCGTGCCGGTGGTGGGCGAGCCGGCGGCTCGGGAGCGTCGCTATACCACCCCCGAACTCCTCCAGGTGGAGCAACGGCTGATCGCCGCCGGCGTCGACCGCGCCGGCGAACACACCGCCGTCTGCTCCCACCAGAGCGTGCGGGCCGCGCTGGCCGCCTACCCCACCATCGGCAAGGATCAGGAGGCCATGGTCAGAGACCTCACCCAGGGCGGCGCCGGGGTTGCCCTGGTGGTCGGCAAGGCCGGCACCGGCAAGACCTACGCCCTGGGGGCCGCCCGGCACGCCTGGCAACTGGACGGCTACCGCGTCCTCGGGGCGGCGCCCACCGGGATCGCCACCGTCAGCCTGGACTCGGAAGGGTTCGAGCACCCGCGCACGGTGGACGCCCTGCTGGCCGAACTCGACGCCGAGCAGCACCCCGGCCGGCGGCGCGCGCGCGAGCACCGTGGTGACCATGGTGACCACCGTGGTGACCGCCAGGAGGGGCCGGTGCTGGACCAGCGGACGGTGCTGGTGGTGGATGAGGCCGGCATGCTCGGCAGCCGCAAGCTCGCCCGCCTCCAGGAGCATGCGCAGCGGGCCGGTGCCAAGCTGGTGCTGGTCGGCGACGACCGGCAGCTTGCCTCCATCGAGGCCGGCGGCGGCTTCCGCGGCCTCCGCCTGCGCCTTGGGGCGAGTGTCCTGGTCGAGAACCGCCGCCAGCAGGAAGCCTGGGAGCGGCAGGCGGTGGAGCACATCCGCAACGGCGACCTCGAGGAGGCGCTGGCGGCCTATCGGGCGCATGGGCGCATGGTCGCCGCCGAGACCCCCGACCAGCTCAAGGCCACGCTGGTCGCCGACTGGTGGGCGTCGTTTCGGCAGGGGGAGCGGGTGGCGATCCTGGCCTACCGGCGATCGGAGGTCGACCAGTTCAACCTCGCCTGCCGGCGGCTGCTGCAGGAGGACGGGCGCCTCGGCCCCCAGGAGCTGCAGGTCGGCGACCGGGTGTTCGCGGTGGGGGATGTGGTGGTGTGCGGCAAGAACGCCCTGCGCACCCTGGGGGTCGCCAACGGCAGCCGCGGCCAGATCCTCGCCGTCGACCTCGACCAGCGCTCGCTGACCATCCGCTTGGACAACGGGCAGCACGCCAGCCTGACCCGCGAGTACCTGGAGCGGCGGCCGCGCTGGTGGCTGCGCAGCAACCCCGACCGGCGCACCCTGGACCTGGGGTACGCCACCACCGGGCATCGGGCCCAGGGGATCACGTTGGACCGGGCGCTGGTGCGGGTGGCCGGGATGGAGGACCGCGGGTGGTTCTACGTCGGGGCGACCCGCGCCGCCCGGGCGACCCGCTTCTACGACGTGGTCAGTCCCGAACCGCGCCCGGCCGAGCTGGAACTCGACCTACCCAAGGTCGCCCCGACCAGCATGGACGAGCGGCTGGCGGGGGTGGCCGGCCGGGACGGCAGCAAGCAGCTGGCGCTGGACGCGGCCGAGACGGCGCCGTTGGCGTTGCGGCGGTTGAGCAAGCGGCAGCTGCGTGATGAGCGCGACCGGGTCGCCGCGCTGCTACGCGAGGCGCCGCCCGACCGTGGGCGGCTGCTGGCCCGCGCCACCGACCAGCGCCAGCACGCCGAGCAACAGCTGACCGACGCCACCGCGGCGGTGAAGGTCGCCCAGCAGCGGGTGGCCGCGCTGGGCCAGGGGGCCGGGCGGCTGCTGCGCCACCAGCAGCTCGCCGAGGCGCGCGAGCGGCTGGCCCTGGCCGACACCGCCGCCCAGCTCGCCCGCCAGCAGGCCGACCGGGCCGCCGACTGGGAGCGACAAGCCCGGATCGCCCAGCAGCAACGCCAGGCCTGGCAGGAGCGGTACGCCCCCGTGCTGGTGGCCGATCAGGCGCGGGCGCAGGAGCTGGCCTGGCGCGACCAGGCCGACGTGCGGGCGCTGGCGCTGGAGCGGCCCGGCTGGTTGCGGGAGCTCGGCCAGCCGCCGGCCACCATCAAGGGGCAGCGCGCCTTCTGGCAGACCGTCCAGCGGGTCCAGCAGTACCGGGAACGCTGCGCGATCACCGACCCCGACCAGCCGCTCGGCCCCGAGCCCCGGAGCGCCGATCTTGAGCAGCGCCGCCACCACCGAGTTACCCAACAGGCAATCGACCGGCTGCAGCAACGGCAGCGCGTCGAGCGCCAGCAGCGCGCCGACCAGCTCGACCGCGCTCACGCCGAGCGGCCGGCCCGTGCCGGCCGGGAGCGCCCGAGCCGCTCCGATGAGCGTGAGCGAGGCGGCCGTGAGCGCGAGGCCGGCTGAGCCAACGGGCAGGTGTCCGCCGTCCAGCCACAGTGTCCGTGGTCGCGAGCGTCCGGTCGCATCGTCCATGGTCGCGAGCGTCCGGTCGTGGTCGTGCGTCCGGTCGCAGCGTCCATTGCCGTCCGGTCGGGGGTCGTGCGTCCCGTCGCAGCGTCCGCCGGTGTCCGCCCGACCGTCCATGCGACCCGTCCGAGCGGCCATGCTTGGCCCGGCCTGGTGGTCAGCGGCGCTCGGCGCGACCGGCCGCCGTCCGCAGGTAGGCGGCCAGCTGGCGGGCAGCCGCCAGCGACAGGTCGGTGCGCTCCAGCCCACACCACAGCGGCACCAGCCGCTCCCCCTCCACGGTGGAGACCAGCACCAGGTTCGGATCGCCCTGCACGTCGCCGATGCGCGCCATCCTCGCTCCCCCCAACGCCCGAGCGTCCACGCGGGCCGCTATGCTCGGCCGCCGGCGTCCAGCCTGTCCGGCCGTGCGCGTCCACACGCATCCGCTGGCCGGACACCCACCCGGACGCCGGACACCAACGCGCCCTGCGCGTCCACAGCGTCCACGGCTGCGTGTCCGCCACCGTCCGGACGTCCGCTCAGGTCGAGCGTTGCAGCCGACTGGCAACCGTTGGCGGTCGCTGCTGTCCGTCCGCCGTCCGTCCGCCGTGCTGGGGGTGTCCTGACCCGCCAGCACCGGGTGTCCAGCATCGACAAGGCTTGAGCGCCCGAGGCGATCACCCCGGGCGCTCAGTGCGCGGTGAGCGGTCGGCCGCTCAGCCAAGGCCGCGTTCTCCCCCAGCCGCCCGCCTCGGCTGCCAGACGGAGCGGTCCAGCGTCCACGGGTGCCGCGCACGGTCGGCACGGCGCGAGGCGGCCAACTTCCGCTCCGCCGTCGCCCGGGCGCCCTCGGGCCGGTCGGTCGGCCGCCCCAGCCCCCACCGCCGCCACGCCAGGTACAACGTGGCCTTGTCGACCCCCAGCCGCCCGGCCGCACCCCTCACCCCTACCCGGATCGCCAACTCCAGCGCCTCCTCGGCCGCGGCCCGCTCCCGCGCCACCGGAGACGGCGCACACGGGCCGGGCGGCGGCGCCGGCTCCCCCAGCCCCCAACGGGCGAACGCGGCGCGCAGGGTGCGGCGGTGCACGTGCAACTGCTGGGCGCCCTTGACCCAGCCGACCCGCTCCACCAGCCCGAACGCCTCCCTGGCCGCCACCGGGTCGTGGACCAGCTCGGCGGGCTGGCGCAGCTTGGGGACCTCCAGGCCCCAATGCTCCAGCGCAGCATGCAGGTCGGTGACGTGCACCCCGATCAGCCGGGCCACGTGGGCGGTCCCGGCGGTCTTGCACAGCTCCCAGGCCCGCACCGTGGCGCTGGCATCCCCCAGCAGGTGGGCGGCCATGCTCCGCCCCCCTGGTG
>WNFU01007061.1_pt1 | contig 13403 bp, 13 predicted proteins | sample 5400121 | NCBI WGS metagenome assembly WNFU01 (sample SAMN13153360, study PRJNA577476) | soil metagenome | isolation source: 100 cm soil or saprolite under grassland replicate 1 | place: USA:California | collected 2016-06-15
CGGCGAGTTTCTGGATTTCGTAGGCGAAGTACGCGCCCACCGCGTAGAACGCGCCGTGCGCGAGATTGACGACCCCGCCCAGGCTGAAGATCATCGACAGGCCGAGCGCGAGCACGATGTAATACGAGCCGACGAGCAGCCCGTTGATGATTTGTTCGAGGACGAGAGCCGTCACGACGAGCTGACTGATTGGTGTTTGGTCTTCATCGGGCGGTGCGCGACCGTGACTGCGCGCCTGGTGGCGCAAATCGCGTCGTCGAGCGGGTACCCGGCTCGCGGCGGCCACTCAACAACGAGTAGCCGCGCGAGCCCGCAGCGAGGGGCCCCGCATAGCGGGGATCGCGCGAGGCGAGTCGCGGCTGCGACCGACACACAAACTCCACATGTAAGCTATACCTTCAAAGAGGTCGCGCGCACGAGCCACCCGCTTACCGACGACTGCGCCACAACGCGCCTGCGTTCACGGCCGCGCACCGCCCGCCTAGTCACGGCGGCGCAGCGCCCACGAAGACATGCCGCGCGCCTACTCGGTTTGCTGCGTCTACGCCATCTTGCAGGGATTCTCGGCCTGCGTCGGCTGGATCAGCTCGAGGCTCTCGTTCGCGCCCGGCACCGGCTGGACGATGTCGAAGATGTCCCACTTGTCCTTCATCTTCGTCTTGTCCTTGACCTTCACCACATACATCTCCTGCAGCAGCTGGTGGTCCCATTTACGGAACGTGCCTTTGCGCGCCTTGAGGATGTCGAACGACGGGCCCTTCTCGAAGTACTCGACGAGCTTGACGCTGTCGGTGCTCTTGGCCTCCGCGATCGCCTGCGTGAGTATCTTCGCGGCGACGTAGTCGCCCCAGGCCTGGTTGTCCGGCGGATAGCCGAACTGCCCGACGAACTTCTTGGTAAACGCGACCGCCTGCGGCACGGTCAGCCCGTGGTACCACAGGCTCTGCCAGTGGCCGGAAAGCGAGTCGATGCCCGCGGCCCAAAAGGGAATGGTGTCCATGACGCCGCCCGCCAGCGGGAACGTCAGGCCGTATTCCTTGTACTGCTTGAGGAACGTCGTCTGATCGACGCCGGCCAGGTTTATGTACACGAAGTCCGGCTTCGCATTCCGGATCTTCAGAATGTACGCGCTGTAATCGGGTGAATTCGTCGGCACCATGTCGTTGCCGAGGATCACCCCGCCATTTTCCTGGAGGAAGCGCGAGGACACTTTGTAGAGATCGTGTCCGAACGCGTAGTCGGCCGTCAAGAAATACCACTTCGCGCCCTTGATCAGGTTCTGCTGCTTCTGCCAGGTCCCGATCGTCTTGGTGTACATCGTATTGCAGCCTTCGACGTGGAACATGTAGCGGTTGCAGTTGGAGCCGCGCAAAGCGTCCGAGTTGGCACCGGTGTTGATGTACACGATCCGGGCCCTGCCCGCCACGTCGCCGATCGCCAACGCGGAGGCGCTGCTGATCTCGCCCAGGAGGCAGGCGACCTTGTCGCGCTCGATCAGCTTCTGCGCCTTGGTGACCGCCGCCTGAGGAGTGACGCTGTCCTCGGCGAGCAGGTCGACCTTGCGCCCGAGCACGCCTCCGGACGCATTGATTTCGTCGATCGCAAGCGTCGTTCCGCGCAGGCCGTACTGCCCGAGCTGGCCGAGAAAACCCGTACGCGGCGTAAGGTGACCGATTTTTATCGTGTCAGCCTGCGCCCTGACGAGTGCCGGAAAGCCCAGCGATCCGGCGGCCGCGGCAACGCCCATCGCTGCGGTCTTCTTGAGAGCATCGCGGCGGGACGTCGACGTTGGCGACGCCGGAGAAACACGGGTAATGCGGGACTTGTGCGCGGACATGTGAATTTCTCCTCGTTGCGGATCCCGTTTAGTCTGTGCTGCCGGGGACTCCGTGTGAACCGGCCCGGATGCAGCGGCCGATCAGGTGCGTAGTGTGCAGTTACGCTAACCGCGACGCAACTGCTCGATCACCGGGCCGGTGTCGGGCCGAACGCCGCGCCAGAGGAAAAACGATTCGGCCGCCTGCGCGATCAGCATGCCCAGACCGTCGGCGACCTGCCCCGCGCCACTGGCCCGGGCATGAACGAGAAAGCGCGTGGGCTCGTTGCCATACACCATGTCATAGGCCAGCGACCCGGATGCGAACACGCGTGGGGGCAGTGGCGGCAGCTCGCCGGTGAGGCTCGCCGAGGTCGCGTTGATCACGAGGTCGAATTGCCGGCCGGAGAGGCGCACATAAGCGCCGCCCTCGACCGGACCGAAGGGCGCGAAGCGGCGTTCGAGCGCCACCGCCTTCTCGACCGTGCGATTGGCGATCGCGATCGACGCCGGCTCCTCGCGCAGGAGCGGCAGCACGACGCCACGCGCTGCCCCACCCGCGCCCATGATCAGTACGCGCTTGCCGCGGATCGCGTAGTGCAGCCTGTCCTGAATGTCCCCGACAAGCCCGGCGCCGTCGGTGTTGTCGCCGAGCATGCCTGCACCGTCGAACTTGAGCGTGTTGACAGCGCCTGCCTGCTCGGCGCGCTCGGTGCGTTCGGTTGCGAGCGCGAAGGCTTCGAGCTTGAAGGGCACGGTGACGTTGAGGCCCCGGCCGCCGGCGGCACGAAACGCAGCGACGCCCGCAGCGAAGCCATCGCGCGGGGCGAGGATCGCTTCGTAACGGAGATCCTGTCCCAGCCGCCGCGCGAATTCGGCGTGAATGCGCGGCGACTTGGTCTGCGCGATCGGGTTGCCGATCACGGCGTAGAGATCGGTCATCGTCGCGCCAGTGCTATGTTTTGTGACTGTTCTCCGCAAGCTTCGCGAGCAGGGCCTCGGTCTTGGCGCGGATGCGCTTTGCGCGCTCGACCGCGGCTACGGTCTTCGCCAGCGTCAACATCGGGACTTCCAGCGCCAAGGGGAGCTCCTGTGGCAATGCACGCAGGATGCCCATCAGGTTCAACCCGCCGTCGCCGGGCATGAGTCGCTCGGCCCGCGCCTGATGGAGCAGCGTTTCGGCATCGCGTGGGCGCTCCGCGGGCGCGTCGCAGAGTTGCGCGTAATGCAGGCGCTGCTGCGCCACCCCGCCGATGTCCGCGGGCACATTGCCGCCGCGATCGAAATGGATGGGATCGATGAGCACACCGGCGTTCGACTTGCGCGCGGCTGCCGCGATCCGCGCCCCCTGCTGGAGATTCTTGACGTCCGTCCACGGCATGGGCTCGAGATCGAAGGTGAGCCCGAGCGGCGCGCCGAGCTCGCAAAGCGCCGCGAAGCGTTCGGTCAGGCGCGCTTCGACAGGATCGTTGCCGGCGATCAGCACGTGTTTTGCGCCGAGGCGCGCGCCGGTCTCGAGCGCCGGCAGGTAGCTACGCACATCGGTATCGGGCTTCAGGCGAAAGATCTCGATGTCGAGCGTGCGTACGCCGGTGTCAGCGAGGCGGCGCTCGATCTCGCGCACCATCGGCGTATCGCCGACCGCCGGCCACGTCGGCTCGCTGTCCGTCGCCGGGAGAAGCCTTAGGCCCACGTGCGCGTAGCCCGCGTCCGCTGCGCAGGCGACCATGTCCGGCGGCGACAGCTCGAGCACGGTCAGCGCCGCGAGCGACAGGGGTCGCGTCATTGCAGCGGCGAGAAGTTCGCCGGCGTGTAAATCGTCATTGCGCCGCGCGCGGTCAAGCCTTGCGTGGTCAGGCCGCGGTCTTCACGTGCCCGCCGAGGAACAGGCGGTTCAGATTCGGATCGTCCAGCAGCTCGGACGCCGGCCGGTCGAGCGCGAGCCGCCCCATTTCGAGGACGAGAGCGCGGTTCGCATACTTGAGCGCGGTGCGCACGTTCTGCTCGACCATCAGCACCGTCACGCCCTGCTCCGCGAGCCCGCGCAGCAGCGTCATCACCTCCTGCACGAGCTTCGGCGACAATCCGATCGAAGGCTCGTCGATCAGCAGCACGCGCGGGCGCAGCAGCAGCGCGCGTCCAACCTCGAGCTGCTTCTGCTCTCCGCCCGACATGGTCGAGGCCTGGTTGTTGATGCGTTCCTTGATGCGGGGAAAGCGCGTGAGAATTTCGTCGATGCGTCCGTTGAGCTCGCCGCGCGGCAGCGTGATGCCGCCCAGCTCGAGGTTGTGCCGCACCGACAGCGAACCGAACAGATTGCGCCCCTGCGGCACGAAGGCGATCCCCTCTCCCAGCAGTTCGCGCTGCGACTTGCCGTTGACGCGCTTGCCCTCGAAGCGGACCTCGCCGGAACGGGGAACGAGCATGCCGAACAGCGTCTTCAGCACCGTCGATTTGCCGGCGCCGTTGGGGCCGATCAGCAGCGTGATTTCGCCCTTGCGCGCGTCCAGCGTGAGCTCGTTCAGGATCGTCAGGCTAGGCGTATACCCGGCGACGACTTTGTCGAATTCGATGATCTTCTCGGCCATGGCTAGTTCCCTAAATAAGCTTCGAGCACCTGCCGGTTCGACTGCACCTCCTTTGGCGGTCCCTCGGCGAGGACCCTGCCTTCGACCATGCAGATGACGTGCGGGCAGAGCTTCATGATGAAGTCCATGTTGTGCTCGATGACCACGAAGCTCCCGCCCTGCGTCTTGTTGAGCTCGACCAGCAGATCGTGCAGCTGGTCGACCAGGCTCGGGTTCACGCCCGCGCAGGGTTCGTCGAGCAGCACCAGCCGCGGCGCCGGCATGAACGCCATCGCGATGTCAATGAGTTTCTGCTGGCCGTAGGACAAGCTACCCGCGGGCAGATATGCGACGTGCTTCAGGCGAAAGAGCTCGATCATCTCATCGGCGTGATGGCCGAGTCCGGCATCGGGTGCGGCGAAAAGGCGTCCCGGCATCGTGCCCTTGAATTCCTGCGCCGCCGCGATCAGGTTGTCGCGCACCGACAGCTTCACAAAGACTTGCAGCGTCTGGAACGTGCGCCCGACGCCGCGCCGTGACAACTCCAGCGGCGACATGCCGGTGATGTCCTCGCCGCAGAACTCCACGCTGCCGGCGGTAGGCTTGATCTGGCCGAGGATGCTGTTGAACAGCGTCGTCTTGCCCGAGCCGTTGGGCCCGATCACGCCGACGATCTCGCCGGGGCCCACCGACATCGTCACGCCGTCGACGGCCTTGATCGCGCCGTACTGCTTCTTCATATCTCTCACTTCGAGGAACGGCGTCATTTGGCACCTCCACTGGTTTTGAAGCGGTCCGCGAGCGAAAGCAGTCCGCCCGGCAGGAAGACCATCAGCACGATCACCGCAAAGCCGAAGATCGCCAGGTACCAGTCCTGCAGGAAGCGCAGCCACTCGGGCAGCAAGATGACGACTACCGACCCCAGCACGGGTCCGAAGAAGCGGCCCGAGCCGCCGACGATGACCGCGAGCAGCATCATCAGCGACACCGAGAGATGGAACTGCCCGGGCTCGATGAAGTTGACCAGCGCCGCCAGATAGACTCCGCCGATGCCCGCGCAGGCCGCGCCGATCGCGAATGCCAGCAGCGTGTACGCGGTGATGTTGACCCCCGTGCTCTCGGCGCGAATCGGATTGTCGCGCAGCGCCGCGAAGGCCCGGCCCCAGGGCGAGCGCAACAGCCACCACAGCACCAGAGCGAGAATGATCACCGACACAAATGCGAAGTAGAAAAACGGCAGCGCGCCATCGAGCGACCAGCCGAAAAGCGAAGGCCGCGGGATGTTCGAAATCCCGAAGGTGCCCCCCGTGAGCTGCTCCTCGTTGCGCATCACGAGGAAGACGAGGACATTGAACCCCAGAGTCGCGAAGGCGAGGTAATGGTGTTGCACCCTCAAGGCCGGGAAGCCCAGCGCCAGTCCGATCGCGAAGCATGCGACCGCCGCGATCGGCAGGACGAGCCAGAACGAAATGCCCATCTTGGTCATCAGAATGCCGGCGATGTATGCGCCGATGCCGTAGAACGCCGCCTGCCCGATCGACATCTGTCCCGCGTACCCGACGATCAGGTTCAAACCGAAGGCCGCCATGAGATACACGCACAACAGCGTCATCAGGTAGATGCCGTAATTCTTGAGGAACAGCGGCAGGATCGCGTAGAGCGCGAGCAGGACCACCAGACCGATCTTTTGTGCGTTGTTCATACCTTGCGCTCCTCGGCCTTGCCCAGAAGGCCCTCGGGCCGGAAGATGATGACGACGAGGAAGAGGAGCAGCGCGACGCCCTCCTTATACGCAGGCGAGATGTACGCACCGGTCAGATTCTCCAGCACGCCGACCAGCACGCCTCCGAGCAGCGCGCCGCGCGTCTGGTTGAAGCCGCCGATGATCGCCGCGTAGAACGCCTTCAGGCCGATCGACTCGCCCATGTCGAACTTGGCGAGGTACGTGGGCGTGACGAGCAGCGCCGCGACGACCGCCAGCACGGCGTTGATCAGGAACACGTAGAGCACCATGCGCTGCACGTTGATTCCCAGGACCTTGGCCGCGTCGGTGTTCTGCGCCACCGCCTGCATCGCGCGACCCGTCACGGTGCGGTTCAGGAACAACTGCAGGCCGATGACGATCAGGCCTGCCATGAGAAGCGTGCCGATGTCCGCGTAGGAGACCTTGAAGTCCCCCAATGCCAGCAGGCCATCGGGAAAAGGGCTGTTGAACGGCATCGCCTGCGCGGTCACGCCGGCTTTGGTGAGCTGCTTCACGCCGATCGAGAGTCCGAGCGTCGCGATCACCATCGGGATGACGCCGTGGCGGATCAGCGGATCGACGATCACCCGCTTGAAGGTGTACCCGAGCAGCAGCATCGCGACCAGGCAGGTCAGCAGGAAGGCGAGCCAGAGCGGGAGCCCCGCGGTGTTGATGAAGAACAACATCACGAAGGCGGGGAGCATCACGAACTCGCCCTGCGCGAAGTTGATCGTCCCCGACGCCTGCCAGAGCAGCGTGAATCCCAGCGCGCAGAGCGCGTAGATCGCGCCGGTCGCGGTTCCGGAAATGATCAGTTGCAAGAAGTCAGCCATACCTTCCTCCTCCTCCAGAGCGACCGCGCTTGGGCGCGGTCGCGTCCCTTTTCTTGCGCGCTACTGGATCGGATTCACCGGCGGCAATGTCGCGGTCACGACTTGCTTTCCTTTTTCCACCTTGACCAGGAAGCTTTCGCGGTCGAGATCGCCGTTGTTGTCGAAGTGCACATCGAGGAGCACGCCGGGATAATCCTTCACCTTGATCGTCGCGCCGTGCAGCGTCTTGGCGAACTCCTTGCCGTCGAACTTCTTGATGCGCTCGGTGATCGCCTTCACCACGTACATTCCGGTGTAACCCTTCATCCCGTTGTGGTCGCTCTTGTACTTGTAGTCCTTCTGGAACTTCTCGTCGAAGGCCTTGATTCCCGGCTGCGGCGCATCGACGGTAAGTCCGACGTGCGCGATCGCGCCGTTGGCCGCGTCGCCCGCGAGCTCGATCACCTTCTGCCCGGTGAGCGTCGTTTCGCCGATGATAGACTTGTCGTAGCCCTGCTTCTTGAGCTCGCGCAGCGCCCGCGCGGACTCTTCTTCGTTGGTGTAGACGAACACCGCGTCGGCGTTCGACTGCTTGACCTTGAGCACCGCGGCGGAGAAATCGACCTGGCCCGGGTCGGTCGAGATGTCGGCTGCGACCTTGATGCCCTGCGCCTCGAGCGCCTTACTCATCGAATCGCGGCCGCCCTTGCCGAAGTCGTTGTTCACCCACACCATCGCCACGGACTTCGCCTTCACGGTATCCTTGATGTAGCGCGCAAGCTTGGGCATCGCCGTCGATTGCGTGAACGAGGTACGGAACACATACGGGTTGCCCTGCTGCGTGATGTTCGCCGCCTCGCCGCCGGTGAAGTTGGGAATCTCGGCGCGCTTGGTCTCAGCCATGCTGACGATGAACGAGCCCGAGAATACGGGGCCCATCACCACGTACGCGCCCTGATCGACCGCCTTCTGTGCCAGTGCCTTGGCGGTTTGCGGCGCCGACTGCGTGTCCATCGACGTGTATTCGATTTTGCGGCCGAGGATGCCGCCCGCGGCATTGATTTCCTTGACGGCGAGCTTGACGCCGTTGTCGAAATTGGTGCCCGCCGTCGCACCCGTGCCGGAAAGCTCCATCAGGCCGACGATGGTGACCGGGCCCTGCTGGCCGAACGCCGTCGTCGCGGCCGCGAACGCGAACGCTGCGACCGTATTGCGTAATGCCTGCTTCATGACTACCTCCTTGGTGATGAACACTGTCGATACGTTGGATGAATGTCCGTCTGAGCGGCAGCGAGTGCAAGTCCCACCCTCACGTCTGTGCGCATAGCCATGTGGCCGCCCTCCGGCCTCTGGCGGCGACCGCCGCTGCCGGAAGATGCGCGTAGTCGTCGTTGACCACGTCGAACGAGTAATCGCCGCGGTAGCCGGCACGCTCGATGCGGCCAACGAGGTCGACGATTGCCACATTGTGATTGCCTTCCGAAGGAAAGACGCGGCGGTGGCGCGCGGTCTCGATGAGGTCATCCAGGTCCCACAGGTAATCCGATAACTGGACGAGGAAGATCCTCTCGCCCGGGATCGCGTCGAACGGCTCGCGCGAGGTGCCGCGCGCGAGGACGTGAAACGAGTCGATCGCGAGCCCCACATTGGCATGGTCGGCCAATTTCACCGCCTCCCACGCCGACGTATATTCGTTGATCCAGCGACCCCACGACAGCGCGCCGTACGCGATGCGGATTCCCGGCAGCGCCGCCAGGGTACCGAGGATCGCCAGGTCTTCGGCAATCTTGTGCGGATCGCCGCTGGCATGGGGCGAGGTGGTCGACGCGACGATCAATAGCGGCGCACCGACGGAGCGCATCATGTCGAACAGCGATCGCGCAATGTCAATCTTGTAGTCGAGCATGTGTCCCGACAAACCCTCGAAATCGTGCAGCATCTGAAATGCGCCCACCTTGAGGCCGCTATCGGTCACAAGCTCGACGGCCACGTCGACGCCGTCGGGATGGCCAACGAGATCGGCGCCCGAGAGGACGATCGCCCCGAAGCCCGCGGCTTTCACGGCGCGTAGTTTTTCCTCGAGGGTGCCGGCAAGGGTGTTCGTGTTCATCGCGAAGCGCTGCAATTCGAGCATCGGCGGGCGATGGGTCAGGTGAGCGCGGCAACCGAGCGCAGGTTGCATCGCGTATCTTCGCGAAACGGAGAAATCGTTTCGGGCACTGACAAATCTCCTCCAGTTGTTCGATTATCGGACTTATGTGCGACTAACGAACATTTTATCTCTTCCGGGAAGACTGTCAAGGGCGATTATCGAAATTATGGGCGATTATCGCTTAAATTGGGATGCGGCTTAGGGTATTTCCATTTATTGTGAACCCATAACCAGTCGGCGGGGCTGGCGCGAATTTCCTCCTCCAGTTTGCGCGCGTAGGCCTCGACGATCCAAGCCCCTGTCTCGGCTTGGGCGTCCTCGGTGACGTCGTAGGGCGGCTCGGCAAGCACGTGAAGGCGAACCGCGTAATGCCCGCGCTTGAGCCTGCGCATCGCGACGTAAACGACCGGCGCGTCGAGGAATCGCGCGATCGTCTCGACCCCGACGAAGAATGCGGTGTCCTGGTGCAGGAATCGCGTCCAATGTTTCTCCATGCTTTTCGGCGGAGTCTGGTCGGCCACCAGCCCGTACGCGCGCACGTCTCCAACGCGCCGCAACAGCTCGAAGGCGAAGCTCTTGATCGGAATCGGACTGCCGCCGAAGCGGCTGCGCGCTTCGCGCATGTACGCGTCGAGGCTCGGCAGCCGGATCGGCTTGTAGACCGCATCGATCGGGATGCCGAAATGGGCGCCGCCGCCGGGAAGCAGCCATTCCCAGTTGCACACATGCGCCGTCAGCAGGATGGACGAGCGGCGCTCGGCGGCGTAGCGCGCGACGAGCTCCGGATTGTCGATGACCATCCGCGCCTTGAGGTCCTCCGCGCTCGCGCGCCAGCCCCAGAGCAGCTCGACGAACACCTCGCTCATGTTGCGATACGACTGCTTCAGGATGATGGCGCGCTCTTCCGGCGACTTCTCGGGAAACGAGCGGGCGATATTTCGCGCGGCGAGGTCACGCCGCCAGCGCAGGAGGTGAAACGTGACAAAATAGATAGCCCATGAGAAGCCGTAGAGCGTGGTTAGCGGCAGACGACCGAGCGAGCGCAGGAGGAAGATCATCGGCTGTGGCGCGGAGGAACGTTCCGTTGCGCGGAAAGGTGCGCGATACCGCTCGAAGGCGAAAAGGCGAGTGAGCGTAGACGATTTCCCTGCCCCGGGCAAACCGGACGGCGCTCCGGTCGCGCTCGCGTCTCCGGTGGGCGGCGTTTTTCTGTGGTGGGCGACGCTCGCCGCGAGTGACGCTGAAGTCGCGCGGGTATCAGGCTGGCTCGCCCCGGCCGAGCATGCTCGCGCGTCCCGCTTCGGCCGTGAGGTCCTCTCCCGCCGCTACATCCTCGGCCGCGCCCTGCTGCGTTGGTCGATCGGCAACGTGCTCGGCCTGCCGCCTCCGGCGGTGCCCATCGTGCGCGGTGCGCGCGGCCGGCCGCAGCTCGCAGGCGACACTGGCCTCGACTTCAACATCTCGCACACGGAAGGCGTGGCGCTCATCGGCATCGCGCGTGCAGGGCGCATAGGGGTCGACGTGGAGCGCGCCGACCGCGATGTTCGCGCCGACGGGCTCGCGCGCAAGTTCCTGACAACAGCCGAGCGCTCGACGCTCGCGCCGCTGTCGGAGGCCGAACGCCGCGCGCGGTTCTTACGCTACTGGACGTGCAAGGAAGCGATGAGCAAGGCGACAGGCGAAGGGCTGTCGGCGCCGTTTCGGCGTCTCGAGGTCCGGCTTGCCGAGGTCATCGAGCTGGTCAGGGGCCCCGGCCGATACGAGCCGTCGCGCTGGCGGCTGCACGCAGTCGATGTGCCGGGCGGCTATCTCGCGACGCTCGCGCTCTGGTCCGAAGCGAGCTAACGGCGCGAGCCCGCGGCGTCGCCGGTCGCCTTGCGCGGGGAGATCGCAGAACAAGGACGCCGCGGCCTGCGCCTCAGGCGACGGCGATCAGGCGATCGAGCGCCGCCGGATCTCTCAGTAGCTCCTCGCTCGCCGCGCGGTGCACGACCCGCCCGCGATCGAGGACCATCGCCTGCGTCGTCAGACCCAGCGCCAATCGCGCGTGCTGCTCGACAACGATCACCGCGAATTCGCCGGCGCGTACGATTTCGCCGATCACCTTGACGAGCTCCTGCACGATGATCGGAGCGAGGCCCTCCATCGGTTCGTCGAGCAGCAGAAGCTTCGGACTGGTCATCAGCGCGCGGGCGATCGCCAGCATTTGCTGCTCGCCGCCGGAGAGTTGATTGCCAAGGTTGCGCCGCCGCTCCTCGAGCCGGGGAAAGACCTTGTACAGGCGCTCGAGATTCCATGGCCCGCCCGGTCGCTCGATCACCGTCAGGTGCTCCTCGACGGTGAGGGAAGGAAACATCAACCGCTCCTGCGGCACCCAGCCGAGACCCGCGTGCGCACGCCGCCACGCCGGCAGGCGCGTGATGTCATTGCCTTGCAGCGCGAGCCGTCCCCGCTGCAAGCGCGTGAGCCCCATCAGCGTCAACAGCAGCGTCGTCTTGCCCACGCCGTTGCGGCCGAGCAGCGCGAGACTGCCGCCTTCGTCGATCGCCAGCGACACGTCCTCGAGCACGATCGAATCGCCGTAACCCGCCGTCAGCCCTTCCGCGCGGATCAGCTCAGTCATGCTGCGCTTCCCCGAGATAGACCTCGCGCACGCGCCGGTCGTTGGCGATCTCGTCCGGCGTTCCCTCGACCAGCACCGCGCCGCCGACAAGGACCGTAATGCGCTCGGCGAAGCGGAACACGAGGTTCATGTCGTGCTCGATGAAAACGATCGTCACCTCGCGCGGCAGCTGCGCGATCACGCCGAAGAGCTCCGCGCTTTCGGCCGAAGGTATGCCCGCGGCAGGCTCGTCGAGCAGCAGCACCGTGGGTCGCGTCGCGAGCGCCAAGGCAATTTCCAGCAATCGCTGCTTACCGTAGGGCAACGCGCGCGTCGGCGTATTGGCATCAGCGTCGAGCCGCAACCGCGCCAGGATCGCGTGCGCCTCCTCGATCGCGCCGCGCTCGGCGGCGACGGTACGCCACCACACGCCACCGCGGCCGCTGCGCTCGCAGCAGGCGAGCACGACCGACTCGAGCGCGGTGAGGCCGGGAAACAGAGTGTTGATCTGGAAGGTCCGCGTCATGCCGCGCTTGACGCGCGCGTGCTGCGGCAGGCCGGTGATCCGCTCTTCGCCGAGATAGACTTCGCCCCCGGTCGGCGCAAGCACGCCGGTCAGCAGGTTGATAAACGTCGTCTTGCCTGCGCCGTTGGGTCCGATCAGCGCGTGGCGGGCGCCTGCCTCGAACGCGAGGCTGACGTCCGAATTGGCCTTGAAGGCGCCGAAGGATTTCGACAGCGATTCGGTGCGCAGGGCGGCGTTCATCGCGACATCCGGCGCAACCGCTGTTGGAGCACGAGCAGCCCTCCCATCAGCCCGCCGCGCGCGAAGAGCACGATCAACACGAGCAGCAACCCGAGCCAGAACTGCCAGTAGACCGGATTGAGATTGGCGAGATAATCCTGCAGGATCATGAAGACCGCGGCGCCGAGCAGGCCGCCGTACAGATACCCCGTGCCGCCCAACACGAGCATGATCATCAGTTCCGCCGAGCGCTGGAAACCGAACACATCGATGCCGACGAATTGCGTGGTCTGCGCGAGCAGTGCGCCGGCGATGCCGGCGATTCCCGCACCGACGGTGTAGACGGCCACGAGCTTGTGCCGCACCGACGCGCCGATCGCCGGCATCCGGCGCTCGCCTTCGCGAATGCCCCTGAGGCTCAGTCCGAACGGCGAGCGGACGAGCGCACGCGTCGCGTTGAAGACCACGAAGAGTACGGCAAGGCTGTAGAGATACGCCGTCTTGCCGTCGAGGCCGAAGGCGAACACGCCGAAGATCTTCTTCATCTCGACGCCGGAGAGCCCGTCGACTCCGCCGGTGATCGACGAGGCCTGATTGGCCGTCTCGAACAGCATCAGCCCGATGCCGAGCGTCACCATCAGGCGCGTCAGATCCTGGCCGCGCACGATCAGGAAGCTGGTGATCCAGCCGGCCAGCGCGGCGACCGCCGCGGCGGCGAAGAGCCCGCTCAAGGGCTCGCCGAAACCGTGCCTGGCCAGGAGTCCCGCCGTGTACGCGCCCAGCCCGAAGAACGCCGCATGGCCGAGCGAGATGATCCGCGCGTAGCCCAGGATCAGGTCGAGCGACAGCGCGAACAATCCCGCGATCAGGATCTGGCTGCCGAGCGTGAGGTAGCGGGGAAACAGAAAGAACGCCGCGATCGGAATTAGCCAGAACGCGATCTCGAACCGGTTCCACTTGAGCGT
>WNFU01007064.1_pt1 | contig 13400 bp, 11 predicted proteins | sample 5400121 | NCBI WGS metagenome assembly WNFU01 (sample SAMN13153360, study PRJNA577476) | soil metagenome | isolation source: 100 cm soil or saprolite under grassland replicate 1 | place: USA:California | collected 2016-06-15
ATCGGCCGCCAGACCTTACGCCAGCCGAACAGCTCGCTATCGCTGAAGACGGTCACGCCGAGCGTCTCGGAGCGCCAGCCGGCCGGCAACGAGCCGTGGACCAGCGAGATCGCCGCGAGCGGACCCGGTCCCAAACGGTCCGTCGCCGCCACCACCATGCCGCGCTCTGCCAGAAGCTCCTGCAGGCGTGCTGACTGCTGCGAGACGATGACGGTCGTCTCGCCGGCGCTTCGCTCGAGGCGGTCGTGGAAAGCCCTCAGACGGCCGCCAAAGACGGGCGCGTGGCTGAACGGGACCGTCTCGGCGGCAGGGTCGTGGACCAGTTCGACCACCGCCCGCTGGCCCGCGCCCAGCCGGGCCAGCAGCTGCGGCCACGCGACGTACGGCCGGGTCACCTCGGCTGGCAGCTCGCCGCGCTCCTGGAGCTCCACCCGCAGCTCCTCGACCTGGCGCTCCAGGTCGGCGGCGAGCGCCTCGATTTGACCCGGCTCGTCGAGCAAGACCAAGGAGTCGGCTGGCAGATGATCGAAGAACGTGGCGCTGGGACTCGCCACTCCTGACTGGCGAAGCCCACTTGTTCCGCCACTCGTGACTCGGGCCGGCGGCGTCAGCAGCTCGGCGATGCGCTCGCCGGAGCGCTGGGTCTCAGGATCGAACAGCCGCAGCGACTCGATCTCGTCCGCGAAGAACTCGATACGGCACGGCTGGCCGCCCGGCGGATAGACGTCCACGATCCCGCCTCGTCGGCTGAACTGGCCGGGCCCGTCGACCAGCGGGCTCGGCTCGTAGCCGCTCGCCAGCCACAGCTCGACGAGCTGGGCCGGGCTCACCAGGTCTCCGATCTTGATCGTGCGCGCGGCCGCCCGGAACCGCTCTGGAGCCTCCAGGACGTCCAGGGCTGCCCGCACCGACAGCACGACCAGTGGTTGGGCGTCGGGCTCGCCCAGCCGTGTGAGCACCTTGACGCGCTCGGCGACGACGGCTGGGTCCTCTTTCAGCCGCTCGTACGGCAGCGCGTCAGGGGCCTGGAAATACAGCACCGAGTGCGGATCGCCCGACCAGGCCGACAGCTCGTCCCACAGCTGGCGGGCGTAGCCGGGCCGCGCCGCGACCAGGACGACCGGGCGGGCCAGGCTGGCGTGAAGGGCTGCCACGACAAACGCCTTGGCAGGATCGGCTATGGACACCCGTCGAGAACGCCGCAGGTTGGCTACCAGCTCGGCAAACGACGCTTCCCGGTGCAGAGCTTGCAGCAGGGCCGACAGGTGGATCGTCGCCATTCCGACCCCATCGGTCGCGTGCCGCGTGGGCGTCGAGAGAGCCACTACCTATACCTTCAGGGCGCAGCAAGCAGCGCCCCTACGAGCCATCGCCGACCCACCGCCTACCACCTACCACCTGCTGCCCGCTGCCTACTGCCCACTACCTACTGGTTGAACCGGTTCATTGCGACCGCGGGGCCCTCGCGAAGCGCCGCTTCGACAGCCTCGACCGCCCGCTCCACCGCGTCGCGTAGGCTGGCCAGCTCGTCGGGGGATGGTGGACTCAGGACGTAGTCAGCCATATCCGAGCGGGGCGGAGGGCCGCCCACGCCGATGCGCAGGCGCGGGAAGTCCGAGGTGCCGATCGATTCGACGATCGAGCGCATTCCGTTGTGCGTGCCTGGCCCGCCTCGCTCACGCATCCTCAGCACACCCGACGGCAGGTCGACGTCGTCGTAAATCACCAACAGGGAAGCTGGAGCGATGCCCCACGCGATGAGCAATTGCTTGACCGCCTGGCCCGAGACGTTCATGTATGTCTGCGGCTTGGCCAGGACGACATCCCGACCGCCGATCTCGCCGCGCGCGACCAGGCTCCGCGCCCGCCGCATGTTGAAGCGCAGCTGGTGCTTCTCCGCCAGGCAGTCCAGGCACCAGAAGCCCAGGTTGTGGCGGTGGTCGGCGTAGTCCTGGCCCGGATTCCCCAGCCCAACGATCAATCTGTCAGGCGGCACGCCACTCTCCAGCCGACAAACGCCTAAAAGGGCTGGCCTCGCCGGCCAGCCCCGTCAGCCTCAATCTGTCAGCCAAGTATACCCCCTCTCCCACGCTGGGAGAGGGGCCGGGGTGAGGGCGGTCCCCAACTTGAGTCGGAGCATCGCTGGGGCGTACAGTTCGATGGGAGCTAACGCCAACGATGCAGTGCGGCGGTTGTGGTTACGACGCGCCAGCGGAGTTCGCTTTCTGTCCCAAGTGTGGCAGCAAGCTGAGTGCCGCGTGCCCGAGCTGCGGCTTCGCCTGTCCGCCAGATTTCGGCTTTTGCCCCAAGTGCGGCGCCCGGATCGCCAGCGGCGAGCCCATCGCGTCGGCGGTGTCGACGGCCGTCGCGCCGCCAGTTCTGCCCTCGGCCGAAGAGCGGTTGGCAACCCTGCGAGAGCTGATGCCAACCGCGCTCACCGAACGCCTCGAGGCCGGACCGGACAACGGGGCGGCGGTCGAGCGCGAGCGACGGCCTGTGACGGTCCTGTTTGCCGATCTGTCCGGCTTCACGGCGCTCGCGGAGACGACGGACCCAGAGGACCTGGCAACGCTTCTCGATCGATGTCTGCGCGCGATGGCCGAGGCGATCTACCGCTACCAGGGCACGGTCGACAAGTACATCGGCGACTGCGTCATGGCGCTGTTCGGCGCGCCGGTTGCCCACGAGGACGATCCGGAGCGCGCCATCCGGGCCGCCCTCGAGATGCACGCCAGGATCGCGGATATCAACCGCGAGCTGCGGGATCAGCATCGCCCCGTACCCGAATCGCCCGACGCGCCTGCCCTGACGCTCCACATCGGCATCAACACCGGGCTCGTCGTCGCCGGGACGGTGGGGACAGATCGGCGCCGTGAGTACACCGTGCTCGGCGACGCGGTCAACGTGGCGGCCCGCTTGGAGGCCGCGGCCGAGCCGGGCCAGGTTGTGGTCGGCGAGCCCACCTATCGGCTCGCGCGGCACGCCTTCGCCTTCGAGCCGCTCGGCGGCCTGACGCTCAAGGGCAAGGCCGAGCCGCTCCCGGCATACCGAGTGACCGGCTTACTGGACAAGCCTCGCTCGGCGCGCGGCCTGGAGGCCCACACCCTAGTGTCGCCGCTGGTCGGGCGAGATGACGAGCTGGGCCAACTGCTCGATGCTTTCGAGCGAATGCTGCGCAGCCGGACCCAGGTCGTGAGCCTGATCGGCGAGGCCGGGGCCGGCAAGTCGCGGTTGCTGCGCGAGTACTTCGCGCGGCTGGAGGGCGAGGGACGGATCGAGAGCGCCGGCGTCACTGTGCGGCGAGCCTACTGCTCATCGCTGGGCGAGGAGGCGTACGGCGTCCTGGCCTCCCTCTACCGAGACGCTTTCGGCCTGGCGCCGGAGGACCCGCCCGAGGTGTCGCGGGCCAAGATCGCCGACGGGCTCGCCGCAGTGGGTCACGACGAAGGGGGCATCGCCCACACCGCTCCACTGGTCGGCCACGTGCTCGGCATCGACTACGCCGATCCGCGCCTGCGCTACGTCGAGCCCGAGCAGCTCAAGCGACAGCTGTTCCTGGTAGTCCGTGACCTCGTCGAGCGGCGCCTGCAGCAGGGACCGTACTTGCTGCTGGTCGAGGACCTCCACTGGGCTGACGCCGCGTCGGTCGAACTGCTCCGCTTTCTGGTCGACCGGCTGGGTGATCGGCAGGTGATGCTCCTGGTCGCCCATCGCCCGAGCTTCGACGGCGGCGTGCTGGCCAGCGCCCGCGCGACGTATACGGCGATTCGGTTGGCCCCCCTCTCCGCGGATGACAGCCAGGCGATGTTGGAGTCATTCTTCGGTCAGTCGGCAAGCCGGCTCCCGGCTCGGCTGCGTGAGCTGATCGTCTCGCGGGCCGGTGGCAACCCGTTCTACCTGGAAGAGGTCGTTCGCGACCTGGTCGAGGCCGGCGTGCTCACGCGCGACGCGGACGGCTGGGCCTGCACGGCGGACGTGGGCACAGTCGAGGTCCCGCCGACGGTGCAGGGTGTGCTGCTGGCCAGGCTCGACCGGCTCGAGCCGGGTGCCCGCCGCCTGGTCCAGGAGGCTTCCGTCCTGGGGGCCAGCTTCGGCGAGCGACTGTTGCGCGAGGTGTGCAGCGAGTCGGAGCTGGCCGACCTGCGCCTCGACGTCCTCCACGACGCCGAGCTAATCGAGGAGACGCCCTCTCCTGGCGAGCGCCAGTACCACTTCGTCCACGCCCTGGTCCAGGAGGTCGCCTACCAGAGCCTGTTGGTGCGTCGCCGGACGGAGCTGCACGGCCGAGCCGGCGACGCCCTGGAGCTGCTCTGTGCCGGTCGCCCCGAGCGGCTGGCCGATCTCGAGGCGCTCGGCCGCCACTTCAGCCTGAGCGCCGAGAAGCTCAAAGGCGCGCGTTACCTGATCGCGGCGGGTGACTGGGCCAGCGCGATCTATGCGAACGAGGACGCCGCGCGCTACTACCAGCGGGCTCTGGATACGCTGGCCGCGTGCGATCCTGAGAGCTCTGGCCCCGAACGGCTGGCCGCCGCGGAGCGGCTGGGTGACGTGCTCGGGCCGCTCGGACGCCGTGAGGAGGCCCTTGCCCAGTACTCCTTGGTGCTCGAGGCCTATCAGCGAGATGCCGATCGCCCGGCCCAGGCCCGCCTGCGGCGCAAGATCGGCGCGCTTCGCTGGAGCGCCGGCGACCGATCGGCGGCGCTGGCCGAGTACCAGGCTGGCCTGGAGCTGCTCGACGGCCAGCTACAGCACCCGGAGCTCGCCCACCTCTACCAGGAGATGGGTCGACTCGCCTTCCGGAGTGGTGACAACGAGCAGGCGATTCAGTGGGCTGAGCGAGCGCGCGCGCTGGGCGAGGCGCTACTCGAGTCGGCCGAGGCCGAGTCCGACCGCGCGGAGGCCGCTGCGGCGCTCGCCCACGCCTACAACACGCTCGGCGTCGCCCTGGCACGCACCGGCCGCCTGGACGAGGCGGTGGCCCACATCGAGCGCTGCGTTGGGGTGGCTCAGGACCGCGAGCTGCCTCAGGTGGCCTGCCGCGCTTACACCAACCTCGGCGTGCTGTACAGCATGCTCGACCCGGGCCGGGCGATTGAGACCTGCCTGGCCGGGCTCGAGCTGGCCAAGAAGATCGGCGATCTCGGCCTCCAGCCGTGGCTCTACGCCAACTTGGCCGGCGCCTACTGTACGTTTACCGGGCAGTGCGAGGACGAGGGCATCGCCGCGGCCCAGGCCGCGATCGAGCTGGACCGCCAGCTCGGCCAGCTCGACCACCTGGCCGTACCGCTGATCGTCCTCGGCCAGATCTATCAGTGCCACGGCGAGCCGGGTCTTGCGCTCCAGTGCTACCAGGAGGCGCTCGGGTTAGCCGAGGAGATGCAGGAGCCGCAGCTTCTATTCCCGTGCTATGATGGCCTCGCAACTCTGCATCTCGAGATGGGCGACGAGGCCCAGGCCGAGGAATACATGTTCAAGGGCCAGCAGGTCTGCGAGCAGGCGGGGCTCGAAGCCGACTCGCTGGCCGTGCTGCCCTTCCTCTACTAATGGCGACACCAGGCCGGGTAGGGGTCTCCCCTCTCCCACGCTCGGGAGAGGGGCCGGGTACAAGTGCGCTTCGCGGGGTGATGGGTTAAAGAACGCATGACCACCGTCGAACGGTCCACGCCGGTCCAGCCGGGCGAGCCCGCGCCCGTCTTCACCTTGCCGGCCCTCCATCGGGAGGGGAGTGTGTCGCTGTCCGCCTATCGTGGGCAGAGCGCGGTGGTTGTGGCGTTCTTTCGCGGCCTGTGGTGCGGCTTCTGCCGACGTCACATCGCCCAGTTGGCGACGACACAAGAGAAGCTCCAGGCGCTCGGCGTCGAAACGCTGGCGATCGTCGGCACCAACCCCCAGCGGGCCCGCCTCTACCTGCGCTTCCATCCTACCCGTGTGCCGCTGGCAGCCGAGCCGGATCTGGTCACGCATCGGCTGTACGGCTTGCCGAATACGGCCATGACGCCCGAGCTAGACCAGGCCATTCGCTCGCTGCAAGTAAGCCTGCCGGGCCAGCCGGCGCCACTCCCGTTCGAGCAGGCCTACGCCGTGCTTCTACAGCAGCATCCGAACGAGCACACCGAGACGGACCAACGGGAGTTCGAGCGCGGAGCCGGCCAGGCGAACGGCCAATTCCTGATCGATCGCGAGGGCGTTGTCCGCTGGGCCTATGTCGAGGGTACCCGTGAGGGCCTGGCCGACACGGTCAAGTTCTCGGGCGACGAAGAGCTGTTGGCGGCGGCGCGACAGTTGCCGCCCTGAAACGCCCTGGCGATAGGCCAGCTCGGTTCAACCGTCCAGCCGGGCCAGCCCGCCCCCGACTTCTCTGCCCGCCGTGCACCGATCGTCGGCTATGTTGCCGGGAGCATAAACTCCCGGACTGTCTGGTCGAGAGGCAGCATCCTCCCGGCCGTGAGTTCGTCAAGCCCGCGGCGGACGGCGGCATCCTCGTCGTCGCTTAGCGCATCTCCATCGTCGACCAGCGCAAGGATATAGCGCCCGGGCGGGAGCTGTCGCAGCTCTTTCGGTAGATGAGTTCCATCCCACTCGATCTCCGCAACGACGCACCCCCGGCGCGCGGGCCATAACGGGCAATTGTACTGTCCTCCCGGCCGGCTCCATCCAGAACTTGGCCGCTCGCCACCCACGGCGTCCGGGGCCGATAGCCGGCAAACGTCCCCCTCATCCCCGCGAAGCGCACTTGTTCCCGGCCCCTTCTCCCTCCAGGGGAGAAAGGCACGGCTCCCCTCTCCCCCGCGAGGGAGAGGGCCCGGCTGGGCGAGGGGGTGAGAGCGACAGGGCCAGCCGCCGTGCTATGATTGACTCGCGACTCTGCGCCTCGAATGGTCACGAGGCGCAGGTCGAGCAGTATATGCCCGAGGGTGAGCAGGCCGGCCTCGAAGCGGACTCGCTGGCCGGGCTGCCTTCAGGGTCATCCTGAGCGAAGCGAAGGATCTCATGCTCAGGAGCATTCGCCTCACGCGGACAAGACTCTTCCCTGACCTCAGAATCAAAAACGACGCATGATCTCCGTCGAACGCCCTATGCCGCTCCAGCCAGGCCAGCCCGCTCCCGACTTCACGCTGCCCGCCGTCCAGGCCGACGGCTTCATCTCCCTAGCCGACTACCGTGGCAAGAGCCCCGTCCTGCTGGCCATGTTTCGCGGGCTGTGGTGCTCGTTTTGTCGGCGTCAGATCGCTCGCCTGGGCGGGACGTGCCAAAAGCTTCGGAGTGCCGGTGTCGAGCCGCTGGCCATCGTGGCTGGCAATGTCCGGCGAGCCCGCATCTATACCCGATTTCGTCCGGCGCCCATGCCACTCGTGGCCGATCCGGAGCTGGCTACGTTCCGCTCATACGGTTTGCCCAGTGTTCCGCTCACCGAGGCGATTCGTAGGGCCGTCCAGACTGTTGAAGTGAGGGTGCCCGAGCGCTCTGAACCGGCGACACTGGAGACCGTCTCCGACGAGTTCCATCGGGCCCATCCGTACGAGTGGCAGGAAGTGGATCGAAGCGATTCCGAGCGCACAGGCGCCCAGTCCAACGGGCAGTTTCTGATCGACCGGGACGGGATCGTCCGCTGGGCAAACGTGGAGGGCAGCCGTGGAGGCCTAGCCGAGTTGGTCCAGTTTCCAACCGACGAGGAGCTGCTGGCCGTCGCGCGGACGCTGGCCTGAGACCGCGAGCGGCCCGTCTTCACATCCGATGACACCGAGAGACTGAACGGACGTTGGCGAGCGTGGAAGCCCCCAGACCGGTCCAGCCGGGCGAGCCTGCGCCCGACTTTGCACTTCCGGCCGCGAATGCCGAAGGGACGGTGTCGCTGTCGGACTACCGTGGCAAGAGCCCGCTGCTGTTGGCTCTCTTCCGTGGCTTGTATTGAGGCTTCTGCCGCCGGCACATCGCCCGGTTGGGCGTCACGCGCGAGAGGCTCAAGACGGTCGGAGTCGAGACGGTCGGAGTCGTTGCCAGCCACCCCGAACGCGCACGCCTCTACTACCGCTTCCATCCCGTGCGCGTCCCGCTGGGAGCCGATCCGGACCTGACCACTCACCTCGCCTACGGTCTGCCCCACCCGGCGGTGACGCCAGAGCTCATGCAGGAGTTCGCCACCACTCACATCAACCCAACCGGTGACCTCCCCGAACCGCTCCCAGTGCTCGAGGCGAGCACGGCCATGGCCCGACTCGATGGCTTCGTGCCAAGTGCTACTGACGAGGCCGACAAGCAGCGCCATTTCCCGCAATTGGTTGGGCAGTTCCTGATCGATCGCGACGGGATCGTGCGCTGGGCCAACGTCGAGGCTAGCAGAGGTGGCCTGGCCGAGGCCGGCAAGTTCCCATCAGCTGAGGAGCTGCTAGCCGCCGTGCGGGCGGCCTGGGGGTAGCGAGAGGTATCGTCGACGCATATCTCCGTTTGGGCCATCGCCCCACCCAGGGGTGAGGGCCGAGGTGATCTAGCATGGCATCCGGACTCGAAGGCAGGCTAGTTCAGGTCGGCGACGAGGCGCCCGAGTTCCGCTTACCGGCCGCGCAAGGCGGCGAGGTCGCGCTCTCGGACTACCGTGGCAAGCGCAACGTCGTCCTGCTGTTCGTCCACGGCGCGACCTGACCGTTCTGCCGCCGGCACCTGTCGCAGTTGCGACTCGGATACGCTGACCTCCAGGCCAAGGATACGGAGGTCCTGGCCGTCACGCTCACGGACCCCCAGCGGGGCCCCCAATATCATCAGCTCTTCGACTTCGCCCATCCCTACCTGTGTGACCCAACCGGCGAGACCCCCGAGCGGTACGGGATTCCGATTGACAAGGGCCTGGCTATGCGCGGATTGGTTGGCGGCCTGTTGACGAGCCCGCAGATCTGGCAGCAGATAATCAAGGCCCCGCCCGGCTTTCGGAGTAAAACGGACGAGGGTACGCCAGGCGTCAAGCACGGCAGGGTGGACGGCATCTTCGTCGTCGACAAGCAGGGCATCGTCCGCCACGCGCGGACCGGTTTCGGCGCAAACCTGCTGCCGGGCAACGCGGAGCTGCAGCGCCTGGTCGCCGGGCTGGAGGACGGGCCGGCAGGCGGGGACCCGAGCTCAGTCGAAACAGGATCGTAACCAATCGACGCGGAGGGCGACCGGCCATGAGCGGATCGGCGGCGGATCGGGAGCGCGTGCAGCTTGGTCAGTCCGCTCCGGAGTTCATCCTCGACTCGATCGACGGGCGTCGGCTGGGGCTGCTCGATTTTCGTGGTCGGGCGCTGGTCCTCTGGCTCTCGCGGGGCGTCTATTGACCGCTCTGCCGTGTGCACCTGTCGCAGTTGCGACGCATGTACCCCGACATCCGGGCCCGCGGCGGGGAGCTCGTCGAGGTCGGCCCCAATGTGCCGGCCAACGCGGTGGACGGTTTACGACAGTATCTGGGCGGACGCGAGCTGGAATTCCCATATCTCTGCGATCAGGGCTGGGGGGTGCACCGGCTGTATGGCCTCCGCCATGTCGACGCCGCCGAGTTTCTGAGAGCGAAGGCCGAGGCCGAGCGCATCAAGGCCAGCGAGAGCCTCAGCCTCAGGCCACCCATGGTCGAGCTCAGACAAATGCTCGAGCACCCGATGGAACAGGGCCTCTTCGTCATCGACCGTGAGGGAGTCATTCGTCTGGCCCACGTGTCCTCGCCTGTCGGACCTCTCCCATCGACCGACGATCTGCTGGCCGTCCTCGACGGCTTGTCCCATGAGAACCCCCCCTCTCCCACGCTTGGGAGAGGGGGTCGGGGGTAAGGGCGAAATTTGAGGGACCGGGGGTCGGGGGGTGAGGGCGAAACGTGAGGGAGAGGGGGTCGGGGGGTGAGGGCGAAATTTGTCATAATTCGGTCCCGCGGCTGCGATCAGCGCGGAGTCCCTCACGACGTCAGATGTAAGGATGCTCGATCGACTGTTCAGGAAAGAGAAGCTCGATCAGGGCGTCCAGAGGACGCGGGCAAGCTTTTTCGGCAGGATCCGGACGCTCCTGCCCGCCGAGCGGTCGATCGACGATCCGCTCTGGGACGATCTCGAGGAGCTTCTGCTCCAGGCGGACGTCGGCGTCCAGCTCACCGACGAGCTGATGGAGCGGATGCGCGGCGAGCGGCGGGCCGGCGAGATCCAGAGCTCCGCCGACTTGTTTGGCGCGCTGCGCGACGCGCTCGCCACGTCGCTCGAGGAGGTCGCCTCGCCGAGGACGCTGGTCCAGAAGGGTACGCTTTCGGCCGTTCTCGTGGTCGGGGTGAACGGGGTAGGCAAAACGACCAGCATCGCCAAACTGGGTGACTTCTGGCGCCAACAGGGATACAGCGTTGTGTTGGCGGCGGCGGATACGTTCCGCGCAGCGGCGATCGACCAGCTCAAGATCTGGGGCCAGAGGGCCGAGCTGCCGGTAGTCGCTCACCAGCCGGGCGCCGACCCGGGATCAGTCGTCTTCGATGCCCTCAGTGCAGCGCGAGCACGCGGAGCGGACGTCGTGTTGATCGATACGGCCGGACGACTTCACACCAAGTTCAACCTGATGGAGGAGCTGAAGAAGGTCCGCCGGGTGATCGACAAGCAGGGTATCCCGATGGTCTCGACCGTCCTGGTTGTCGACGCGACGACGGGACAGAACGCGGTCGCGCAGGCGGAGCAGTTCGCCCGCGCGACGGGCCTCGATGGGTTAATCGTGGCCAAGCTGGACGGTTCGGCGAAGGGCGGCGTGATCTTCGCCGTGACCCGCGCGGTCAGGGTTCCGGTCCTGTTCGTCGGGACCGGCGAGAAGCTGGGTGATCTGAGCGACTTCGACCCCGACGACTTCGTCGAAGCACTCGTCGGAGACGGCCGTGTTTGAGAGCCTGTCCGACCGCCTGCAGGGCGTCTTTCAGAAACTGACCAGCCGCGGTCGGGTGAGTGAAGAGGACCTCAAAGTTGCACTGCGAGAGGTCCGAATCGCACTCCTCGAAGCCGACGTCAACCTGCGAGTCGTCAAGCAGTTCGTGGCCAACGTTCAGGAGAAGGCGGTCGGGGCCGAGGTGCTGCACGGTCTCCACGGCGCGCAACAGGTCATCAAAATCGTCCATGATGAGCTGGTGGAGATGCTGGGCGAGGGTGGCGCGCGGCTCGCTGCGGCCCCGGCGCCGCCCACCGCCGTGATGCTCGTCGGTCTCCAGGGCTCGGGTAAGACGACCACCGCGGCCAAGCTGGCGCTTATGCTGCGCAAGCAGGGCCAGCGCCCCCTGCTGGTCGCCGCCGACCCGTACCGCCCCGCCGCCGTCGCCCAGTTACAGGTCCTGGGCCGCCAGCTCGACATCCCCATCTACCAGCAGGAGGGTCGCAGGCCGCCGGAACTGGCCCAGGACGCCTTCCAGCACGGCCGTGAGACGGGCGTCAGCCACCTGATCGTCGATACGGCCGGGCGACACGTGATCGATGAGGCGATGATGCGGGAAGTGGCTGAGATTCGGCAGCGCATCGACCCGCCGGAGGTGCTCCTGGTCGCCGACGCCATGACCGGCCAGGATGCGGTCCGGGTTGCCGAGCAATTCCACCGACAGGTGGGTCTGAGCGGCGTGATCCTGACCAAGTTGGATAGCGACGCGCGCGGCGGCGCGGCGCTCTCGCTGCGGGCCGTGACCGGCGTGCCCATCAAGTACATCGGCGTCAGCGAGAAGCTGGATGGACTAGAGCCGTTCCACGCCGACCGGATCGCGTCGCGCATCCTGGGCATGGGCGACGTGATGACGCTCGTCGAGCGCGCTCAACAGTTGACCGACGCCGACCAGGCCAAAGCGCTCGAGAAGAAATTCCGCACCGCCACGTTCGACCTCGAGGACTTCCTCGATCAGCTGGGCAAGGTGCGCCAGATGGGGCCGCTCGACCAGCTGCTGGGGATGATCCCCGGGCTGGGCCAGGCGGTCCGCGGCCAGGACCTTCAGCTCGAGGAGAAGCACGTCAAGCGGATCGAGGCGATGATCCAGTCGATGACGCCGGACGAGCGACGCCATCCCGAGATCATCGGCAGCAGCCGCAAACGACGAATCGCGCGCGGCAGCGGGACGACGCCGGCTGAGCTCAACAAGCTACTGAACCAGTTTCGCGAGATGCAGAAGATGATGAAGATGGTCTCGCGCGGCCGAATGCCGCGCGGCTTCCCGTTTGGGGCCCGCTGATTTTCCCCCTCTCCCACGCTTGGGAGAGGGGGCCAGGGGGTGAGGCGCGACCACCCGGAGGCCCATCCGTTGACAGAAGTTAGGGTCGTTCCAGGTTCGGAGCGCCCAAGTTTGTGATCCTGGGCGCTCGAGAACGCCCGAATAGACTGGTAACCTCTCTATAATGGTGCCAGCGACGTGAGGCGCGGGCTGGTCCGAGGTCGCCACGCGCTTCCTGTGACAACACGCCCTTACAGGGGGGCAAGCAACCACGGGGCCCCGGGCTATACACAGCCCCGCCTGAGGCGGGCGGCGGGCCCTCCTTCCGAGCGGCACGAGACTCACCGCTCGCAGCATTTCCCGACCACCCAGGGGGGACAGCGGATGGCGCGTCTAGTGGCGCGAGAAGAGACGAAGCAGAAGCTCCTTCAGCTTGCCCGCGAGCGCGGATTCGTCACCCTGGAGGATGTCGCGCGGGCCGTGCTCGACGAGCCAGTCGATCTCGACGATCTGCGTGAGACGCTCGAGGAAGCGGGTTTCGAGCTGGTCGAATCGGCCGACGACGACGAGGACGAGACCGACTCGCCACAGCCACTTGCCTGGGGTCCCGAAGTCGCCGAGCCCGAGCCCGAGGCCGAGGTCGAGGAAGAAGTGATCGGCGCGCACATCCTGCGCGCTGCTGCGCTCGAGGCCGAAGAGCTGATGCCTGACACGCCGGCCGCCATCTACCTGCGTGATATCAGCCGAGTGCCGCTCCTGACCGCCGAGGAAGAGGTCGATCTGGCTCGGTCCCTCGAGCGAGGCGAAGCCGCGAATCAAAGGCTGGCCCACGGGGCTTACAGACCAAGCGGGGAAGAGCGCCTGCGGTCCGAGATGGTGGCAGGGGCCGAGGCGCGCAAGAAGCTGACCGAGTCGAACCTGCGCCTGGTCGTCTCGGTCGCGCGAAAATACATGGGCCGCGGTCTACCGCTCCTCGACTTGATTCAAGAAGGCAACATCGGTCTGTCGCGAGCGGTTGAGAAGTACGATTACCGCAAGGGCTACCGCTTCAGCACCTATGCCTACTGGTGGATTCGCCAGGCCGTGACTCGCTCGATCGCCGATCAGGCGCGGACGATTCGCGTGCCTGTCCACATGATCGAGTTGATCGGGGACGTCTACAAGGCCTCGCGTGACTTGCAGCAGGGGCTGGGACGTGAGCCGGACGCCGAAGAGATCGCCGGCAAGATGG
>WNFU01007065.1_pt1 | contig 13399 bp, 13 predicted proteins | sample 5400121 | NCBI WGS metagenome assembly WNFU01 (sample SAMN13153360, study PRJNA577476) | soil metagenome | isolation source: 100 cm soil or saprolite under grassland replicate 1 | place: USA:California | collected 2016-06-15
GCTCCGCCCAGAACCCGGACGTGTTCTTCCAGGCCCGCGAGGCGGTCAACCCCTTCTACGCGGCCGTCCCGGAGGTCGTGGAGGCGAAGCTGGACGAGCTGGCGGCGCGCACCGGCCGGCGCTACCGCCTGGTCGACTACGAGGGCGCCCCGGACGCCGAGCGGGTGCTGCTGCTGATGGGCTCCGGCGCCGGCGCGGCCGCCGAGGCGGTCGCGGCCATGACGGCGGCCGGCGAGAAGGTCGGCCTGGTCACGGTGCGGCTGTACCGGCCATTCCCCACCGAGGCGCTGGCGGCTGCGCTGCCCGAGACCGCCCGGCGGGTGGCGGTGCTGGACCGGACCAAGGAGCCCGGCGCGGCCGGCGAGCCGCTGTACCAGGACGTGGTGACCGCCCTGGCCGAGCGGGCGGCCGCGGGTGGCGCACCGATGCCGCTGGTGGTCGGCGGCCGCTACGGGCTAGCGTCCAAGGAGTTCACCCCGGCGATGGCCAAGGCCGTCCTGGACGCCCTCGCCGCCGAGCGGCCCCGCAACCACTTCACGGTCGGGATCGCCGACGACGTCTCCCACACCAGCCTGCCGGTGGACGCCTCGTTCTCCACCGAGGACGCCGACGGCCTGCGGGCGGTGTTCTTCGGGCTCGGCTCGGACGGCACCGTCGGCGCCAACAAGACCTCGGTGAAGATCGTCGGCGAGGGCACCGACCTGTTCACGCAGGGCTACTTCGAGTACGACTCCAAGAAGTCCGGCTCGGTGACCGTCTCCCACCTGCGGATGGCGGCGCGGCCGGTCCGCTCCACCTACCTGATCGGGCGGGGCCAGGCGAACTTCGTCGCCTGCCACCAGTTCCACTTCCTGGACCGCATGGACGTGCTCGGCCGGGCCGCGCCCGGCGCGACCTTCCTGCTGAACAGCCCCTGGCCGGCCGACCAGGTCTGGGACCGCCTGCCCGTCGAGGTCCAGCGCGAGGTGATCGACAAGCGGCTGGACCTGTGGGTGGTGGACGCCGCCCGGGTCGCCCGCGACGCCGGCATGGGCCACCGCATCAACACCGTCATGCAGCCGTGCTTCTTCGCGTTGTCGGGCGTGCTGCCCCGCGAGCAGGCGGTCGCGGCGATCAAGCAATGGGTCGAGAAGGCGTTCGCCCGCCGCGGCGAGGAGGTCGTCGCCCGCAACTTCGCCGCCATCGACGGCGCCCTCGGCGCGCTCCGCCGGGTGGAGGTCCCCACCGAGGCGACCGCCACCCGCCAGCGGCGGCCGACCGTGTCGGAGGAGGCGCCCGACTTCGTCAAGCGGGTCACCGCGCGGATGCTGGAGGGCAACGGCGACCTGCTGCCGGTCAGTGCCCTGCCGGTCGACGGCGCCTTCCCGACCGGCACCGCCAGGTGGGAGAAGCGCTCGCTGGCGGCCGAGATCCCCATCTGGGACCCGGCGATCTGCATCGACTGCGGCAAGTGCGCGATCGTCTGCCCCCACTCGACCATCCGCATGAAGGTGTTCGGGCCCGAGGCGCTGGACGGCGCCCCGGACGGGTTCGAGTCCAAGGACTTCCGCTCCCGCGACCTGCCGGGCATGAAGCTCACCATCCAGGTCGCGCCCGACGACTGCACCGGCTGCGGCGTCTGCGTGGAGGTCTGCCCCGCCCACTCCAAGCAGGAGGTCAAGCACAAGGCGATCAACATGACCCCGGTCGACGAGTTCCTGGAGCGCGAGCGCGCACGCTGGGACTTCTTCCTGGAGATCCCCGAGCTGGACCGCGACCGGATGGCCCCGGACAACGTCAAGGGCTCGCAGGTGCGCACGCCGCTGTTCGAGTTCTCCGGCGCCTGCGCCGGCTGCGGCGAGACCCAGTACCTGAAGCTCATCAGCCAGCTCTTCGGCGACCGGCTGCTGGTCGCCAACGCCACCGGCTGCTCGTCGATCTACGGCGGCAACCTGCCGACCACCCCGTGGACCGTGAACGCCGACGGGCGCGGGCCGGCGTGGGCGAACTCGCTGTTCGAGGACAACGCCGAGTTCGGCCTCGGCATCCGCCTGGCAACCGACCGGCTCCAGGCGCGCGCCCGCCAGCTCCTGGAGCGCCTGGCGCCACAGGTCGGCGAGGAGCTGGCCCGCGGCATCCTCGGCGCCGACCAGCACGGCGAGGCGGAGGTCGCCGCCCAGCGGCGGCGGGTCGCCGAGTTGCGCGAGCGCCTCGCCGGCGTGGCGGGGGGGTCCGGGGGCGGTTCCGATGCCCGCGACGCCCGCGAGCTGGAGGGCCTGGCCGACGAGCTGGTCCGCCGCTCGGTCTGGATCGTGGGCGGCGACGGCTGGGCCTACGACATCGGCTCGGGCGGGGTGGACGCGGTGCTGGCCTCTGGCCAGGACGTGAACCTGCTGGTGCTCGACACCGAGGTCTATTCCAACACCGGCGGGCAGGCGTCCAAGGCGACGCCGCGAGGCGCGGTCGCCAAGTTCGCCGCCCGCGGCAAGCCGACCAGCAAGAAGGATCTCGGCATGCTGGCGATGGCCTACGGCAACGTCTACGTCGCCCACGTCGCCCTGGGCGCCAGTGACATGCAGACGGTGAAGGCGCTGCTGGAGGCCGAGGCGTGGCCGGGACCGTCGCTGGTGATCGCCTACTCCACCTGCATCGCGCACGGCTTCGACATGGAGGGCTCGATGGCCCACATGCGGGACGCGGTGCGCTCCGGGCACTGGCCGCTGTACCGCTACCACCCGGACGCCGAGCGGCCCTTCCAGCTCGACTCCAAGCCGCCGACCCAGCCGCTGCGGGAGTTCGCCGCCACCGAGGCGCGCTTCGCCATCCTGGCCCGCACCGCGCCGCAGGAGTTCGAGCGCCTGATGGGACTGGCCGAGCAGGACGCCAGGGAGCGCTGGCGCTACTACGAGCAGCTCGCCGGCCTGTCCCGCACCGCCCCGCACCTGCCGCCGGACCCGCTGTCGGCGTTCGGGCCGTCCGAGGAGGAGTCGCCGTGACCCCCGACCTGCGCACCCGCTACCTCGGCCTGGAGCTGCGCTCCCCGCTGGTCGCCTCGGCGTCGCCGCTGACCGGCGAGCTGGACGGCCTGCGCCGGCTGGAGGACGCCGGCGTGGCCGCCGCGGTGCTGCCGTCGCTGTTCGAGGAGCAGCTCACCCACGACCAGGTCGAGCTGGACCGGCTGCTGGAGACGACCTCGGAGCACGTCGGCGAGGCGCTGTCCTACTTCCCTGAGCTGGAGGACTACAACACCGGCCCCTGGTCGTACCTGCAGCGCGTCGAGCAGGCCAAGCGAGCGGTCGGCATCCCGGTGATCGCCAGCCTCAACGGGATCACACCAGGTGGCTGGGTCCGGCAGGCCAAGCGGATGCAGGACGCCGGCGCGGACGCGCTGGAGCTCAACCTCTACAGCGTCGCCGCCGACCCGCGGTTCGGCGCGGCCGAGCTGGAGGCGCGCGACTTGGAGCTGGTCGCGGCGGTCCGCGCGGCCGTGACGATCCCGCTGGCGGTCAAGCTGAGCCCGTACTTCACCGCGCTGGCCAACATGGCGGTGCGGATCGTGGAGGCCGGCGCCGACGGCCTGGTGCTGTTCAACCGCTTCTACCAGCCCGACCTGGACCTGGACACCCTGGACGTGGTGCCGCGGCTGGTGCTGTCGACCTCGGAGGAGCTGCGCCTGCCGCTACGCTGGATCGCGATCCTCCGCGGCCAGGTGCGCGCCTCGCTGGCGGCCACCACCGGGGTCCACACCGGGCTGGACGCCGCCAAGGTGCTGCTGGCCGGCGCCGACGTGGCGATGATGGCCTCGGCGCTGCTGCGCCACGGGCCTGGGCACGTCCGCACCGTCGAGCGGGAGCTGACCGAGCTGCTCGCCGAGCGCGACTACGACTCGGTGGCGCAGCTCCGCGGCAGCATGAGCCGGTCCTCGATGCCCGACCCGGAGGGGTTCGAGCGGGCCAACTACATGCGCACGCTCATGTCCTGGTCGAGCCGGGCCCAGGTGAGCCCCGGCCAGGCCGCCACCGCCGACCCGACCGCCTGACGACCGGGCGCAACGGCCCGGCGAGACCGGGACCTTCGGCCGTGGGCAGGGCCGCCAGGACGGCGGATCCTCCATGGCAGGCCGGTTCGCCGGCACCCGCCGTAGGAGGAGGCACCGATGCTCACCTGCCCACGCTGCGGCAACGACGCCGAGTACCTCGCCGACGAAGTCTTCAGCCTGCTCCACTGCGAGTTCTGCGGCGAGGACCTCGACGACGCCGACCAGGTGCTGCGACACGCGGTCGACCGCCTGACCCAGACGCTCCCGGAGCCGTCGGAGGCGCCGCTCCCAGCCCGCCACGCCGAGTTCGCCTGACCCTGCCGCGGGCCCCCAGACGACCGGGTCGACTGGGTCATGGTCGGCCTGCTCGGGCCGCCCGCTGCAGCACGCCTGGCGGTAGCTCGCCGCCGGCTGGACGGCGGGTCGGCCGGGCTCCTCGGTCGTTGCCGGCCGTCCGCGGTGTCGGCCGGGCCGCCTGCTCGGCGGCGAACGGAGTGGCCGTCGAGTGTTGGGTGTGGGCAACATGGCGGGCTCGGGCGTCCAGCGCCGTGAGGCCGGTCCTCGTCAGCCACGCCCACTCCGAGCAGGCGTGGACCAGGCCGCGGCGGAGCAGGGCCTGGGCGACGGCGCGGCCGACCGGCCAGCGGTCCGCCACGGCGTGAGGGCCATCGGCGAGTTGCCGCAGGGCGGCCCACTGGGCGTCGGTAAGGTCCGGGAGCGGCGCGGCCGCCTCCGCCGATTCCGGCGGTGCGGCGCCCGCGTCGGATGAGATCGGGGGGCGCCCGGAGCCCAGGGAGCCGGGCTCGACCTGGGTCCGGGGCCTACCCCTGCCCGCGGCCGGCCGAGATGGGGGAACGGCCGGCCCCAGGACAGCACTGGACATCTCTTCTTCCTCCGCTACAGCGGCACTCTGCACGTCGCGGTGATCAAACCGGGCGATGCGGCCGATGGGGACAGCCGTTGTCGTCCAATGCCGTCGGCCAATGGCCCACTCGGCGCATTGGACGACAACGTGCGCAAGGTAGGATGGGACGCGAACCGGTCGCCTGGCAGGAGCCGCGGATGGTCCCGCTCGACCCGCACGACGAGCTGCGCCAGGCGCGGCTGCGGCGCGGCTGGCTGCGACCAGAGCTGGTTGACAAGCTGCAGCAGTGGGAGGACGAGCACGGCAGCGGCAAGCCACTACCGGTGGACCGCAACTACGTCTACCGCTGGGAGACCGGCAAGCGCGGCGTCAGCGAGTTCTACGCCATCCGGCTCGAAGCCGTCCTCGGCATCCCTCGCGAGCGGCTGATCGACCGGCGGTCACGCCGCCGCAACGAGACTGTCAGGAAGACGCCATCGGCAGTTCCCCCGGCGACTGTCTCGCGTCCTGGCGACGCGCCTGCGGATGTGGTGCCATCGACGCCGGATGCTGCGGAAGACCTGCGGAGGGACCTTGCCCCGGATGAGGGCATGAACCGGCGCGATCTGCTGGGCCGTGCTGTCGCGCTCAGCGGCGCGCTGGCACTCTTGCCGCTCGACTCGGTTGACAAGTTGCTTGTGGAGATCGCTGGCGAGTGCCCGAGGTAGTCGTCGTCCGCGATGCGCTCATGCGCTACACCAGCGTTTCCGCGACGGCTGAGCCGGCAACCGACAACGTCGCCGCCGTCGATATTCGTACGCTCGAGCGACAGGTTCGCGGGGTATGGCGGGCACGGCAGGCATCGCAGTATCGGCGGCTCTGCCTCTCGCTACCAAGCGTCGTTGGTAACGCGCAGATCGCCGCTCGGTGGCCTGATGGCGACGATCGCCGGCGTGCAAGCGCGCTGCTGGCCGAGAGCTACCAGTGCGTTACTGGTGCGATGGCCAAGATCGGCCAGACAGACTTGGCCTGGATCGCGGCCGACCGCGGCATCGCTGCGGCAGAACGGTCAGAGGATCCCCTTGTGGTCGCGGCCAGTGCTCGGATGCTGGCGCATGCCTTTCTCGCCATGGGTCGATACGAGAAGGCATTGGAAGTGACCACGGCTGCGTTGCTGGGTCTCGAGCCTGGACTCGGCACCGCGACGTCCCCTCATCTCTCCATCTACGGCGCGCTCTGCAATACGAGTGCCATCGCCGCGGCCAAGCGAGGGGACCGTGTGCGAGCCAACCAGTTCCTCGCCGAAGCCGCGTCGGTGGCGAAGCGGCTTGGCCGGGATCGCAACGATTTCTGGACCGTGTTCGGCCCGACCAACGTCGAGATCCATCGGGTCTCGGTGTCCGTCGATCTTGGGGATGGCGGGCGCGCCGTCGAGCAGGCCCGACGGGTCCATCTACGTGGCCTGCCGGCCATCGAGCGCCGCACCCACCATCTCCTCGATGTTGCCCATGGGAATGCCCAATGGGGAAGGACCGCGAGGCGGTCGACGCGTTGCTGGAGGCCGAGCGGCTGGCGCCACAGGAAGTCCACTATCAGCCAGCCGTTCAGCGGCTTGTCTTGAACCTTCTCCACCGCGACCGTGGTGCCAACGAGGCGATGCTCCGCGGATTGGCATCCCGAAGCGGATTGCTGACCTGACCCGATCGTCTGCGGGGAGCGTGTGCGTGAGCCACACAGATCGGCAAGCCCACAGGCGGGTGCTCTACCTCGTCGTGTGCGCGGCGCCCCCGGCCGGCGATGTCCGCATCTTGGTTGATCTTGCCGAGCGGGCGGGATGGGAGCCCTGCATCATCGCCACGCCGCGGGCGTTCCAGTGGATCGACGTCCAGGCGCTCTCGGAGCGAACCGGCCATCCAGTTCGCAGCGACTACAAGCTTCCTGGCGAGCCCGACGTGCTGCCGCCACCCGATGCGATCATCGTCGCGCCTGCCACGTTCAACACCATCAACAAGTGGGCCGCCGGCATCGCCGACACGCTCGCGCTCGGGCTGGTCTGCGAGGGTATCGGCATGGGCCTTCCAATCGTCGTCTTGCCATACCTGAACGCCGCCCAGGCCGAACACCCCGCGTTCCTGCAGAGCATCGAGCGGCTACGCGCCTCGGGCGTACGGGTGCTGTTCGGGCCGAGCGTCCTGCCGCTGCATCAGCCACGGCAGGGGAACAAGGACGCGTTCCCCTGGCACCTGACCCTCGCCGCGCTCGGTGCGGCCGCTACACCGGGACGTTGAGGGTGGCGGTCATGCCGTCGGTGACGTTCCCGGTCACCGTGGCGAGCTGCAACGAGTAGCCGTCGCTGAAGACGTTGTCGGTCCCCAGCGAGGTCTGCGCCATGTTCTGCAGGCTCTGGCTGTAGCCCTCGGTGGCGTAGACCAGCTTGCACGGCGCCTCCGGCAGCGCGAGCTGGGAGGTCCGCAGCTTGCCGCTGGCGGTGGTGGCGGCCTCCAGGCTGGGGTAGACCTCGAAGTGGATGTGCGGCCAGCGTCCGGCGTAGGCCGCCGGGTAGATGCTGGTGAACTGCACCGACCCGTCGCTGCCGGTCTCCTGGACCCCGCGCAGGTAGTTCTCCTGGGTGATCTCCTGGGAGTACAGCGAGTACCTGCCGTCGCGGTCGCAGTGCCACAGATAGACGGCGGCGCCCTGCAGGCCGGCGGAGCCGTTGCCGGTGTCGAGGACCTTGAGCTTGATGGTCAGCGGCACGCCCTGCGCGACCCCGGACGCCGACCCGAAGCTGCTGGTGATGTCGCTGCGCACGATGCCGCTCTCGGTGAGGACGTTGACGCCGTTGGAGCCGTCGCCGGGGTAGGGCCCGGCGGTCTCCTCGGGGATCTCGGTCCCGTCCGATGCCGTGCCCGCCGCCGAGGTCGCGGTGGACGAGCCGCCGCCGCTGCCGTCGGCGCCGGTGATGCCGCAGCCGGCCAGGGCGGCGGCGAGCCCGGCCCCGCCGAGCAGTGTCAGGGCCCGCCTGCGGCTCAGCAGGGTCGGCAGGTCGTGGGACAAGCCCCGGTCGTGGTCGTGCAGCTCCTGGTCGTGTGCCATCTGCGGTTCCTCCGATGCGTGTCCCTCTGGGTGATCGACACGCTAGCGACCCAGCCTGGGCGTCGCCTGGGAGCGCGCTGTGAGTCAACTGTGAAGGTCCTGGACCAACAGGACGAATGCCCTGGACACCGGTGCACCGAGCGCGCAACCTGCACGTCGTGCCCGAACGCCGCCCCGAGGGGGGCAGGGGAGTGGTGGAGCGCGCCCGGGCCGTCGCGGGGCCAGCAGCGGTCGGCGCCCCCGGTGAGGCCGTCGGCGCCGAGGCGGGCGCCGGGGCGCTCAACGTCCTGTACGGCTCCGCGGACGGGCTGCAGCCCAGCCCCGACATCTTCTTCCAGGGCAGCGGCGGGCTCGGCGGCACGGCGGAGGCCTTCGACTTCTTCGGGGCCGCGCTGGAGTGAGCCGCCTCAGCGCGGCACCGTCCGCGACCCCGCCAGCGCCCGCGCGATGTCGGCGGCCCACGCCTCGATCTCCGGCCAGTCGCGCCACCATGAACACGCCCGCGACCACCAGCAACGCGGTTGCCACCGCCTTCCACGGGCCACGCGGGAGCAGGAGCTGGTAGGCGGCGGCGAAGGCCAGGATGGAGACGCCCAGGGCCATGAACCCCGCGACGTTCATCAACGGACCGTAGGGTGACTCGACGCTTCCCAGCTCGCTTATCGAGTCACGGACGGGTTCGTAGCCGTCCCACAGGAGCCCGAGGACGGTCACGAGCAGGACGTAGGGCAGCGGGCCCACGGCCCCGACCAACGCGAGCAGGCCTGGCACGCCCTGTGGCTCCCTCTTCCTCGGTCCGGTCCGGGCACTTCTACCACGGCGCGAGGGCCGGTTCGGCCCTGCGGCAGGGGGTCCATCGGACCTGGAGGGGACCCAGCCGGCCGGCTAGCGTCGATCCCGGGGGAGCGGAAGAGGAGAACGCGATGCGCACCAAGCTGACGATCATGGCGATCATCCTCGCGCTGGCCCTGGCGGTGGTCGCGGCCGGCGTCCTCCTGGTCCTGACGCTTGGAGGCTGGATCGGGACGGGCGTGGCAATCGGGCTGGCGGGCCTGCTGCTGCTCGCCTACCGGTCCGTCGGGCGGCCCTGGCACACGCGCTGGGGCGCCACCGGCGAGGAGGTCGCAAGGGCGCTGCCCGGTGACGAGCTCTTGCCGGACGCGAACGTGACCACCAGGGCCATCACCATCGACGCCCGGCCCGAGGAGGTGTGGCCGTGGCTCGTGCAGCTCGGCTACGGGCGGGCCGGCTGGTACAGCTACGACTGGATCGACAACGACGGCCGGCCGAGCGCCAGCCGGATCGTGCCGGAGCTGCAGCGTCTGGAGCCCGGCGACCAGATCCTGATGGCGCCCGGCCTGGGGCCGCGGGTGCGGGCGGTCGAGCCCAACCGGTACCTGCTGGCCGGCGACGCCGACGGCGGCATCTGGTGCCTGGCGCTGTACCCGCTCGGCGACGGCCGCACCCGGCTGCTCAGCAGGTGGCGCATCAGGTGGCCGATCACCCCAGCCACCGTCTTCTGGGTGCTGGTGAGCGACCCGGGCACGTTCGTGATGGAGCGCAGGATGCTGCTGGGCATCAAGCACCGAGTGGAGCGGGCCGCGGCCGCCGCCGACGCGATGAGCACAGGAGGAAGCTGACATGCAGACGAGGGACGTCATGACCAGCCCGGTGGTCACCGTGACGCCGGACACCAGCCTCAAGGACGCGGTCGCGGCCCTCGTGGAGCACGGGATCAACGCCGTGCCGGTGGTGGACGACGGCCGCAGGCTGGTGGGGATCGTGTCGGAGGCGGACCTGCTCAGGCTGGAGGAACCGCACGGGGCCGGCACCGGCCTCGGCTCGCCGGCGAGGAAGGGGCCGCGGCCGCGGACGGTGCGCGAGGTGATGACCCGGGCGGTCTACACGATGCCGGAGGACGCCGACGCCGACGCCGCCGCGCGGCTGATGCTCCGGCACGGCCTGAAGTCGATCCCGGTCGTCGCCGGCGGCTTGGTCGTCGGCATCGTCGCGCGGCGCGACCTGCTGCGCCTGGTCGCCAGGAGCGACCAGGACATCCACGCCGACCTCGAGCGCCGCCTGAAGGAGGAGGTGAGCGCCCTCCAGCGGCTCGGCATCGACGTCAGCGACGGGGTCGTGACCTTCCGTGGCCCCGTCGGCGCGCCGGCCCGCGAGCTGTCCAAGGTGCTCGCCCGCGCGGTGCCCGGCGTGGTCGAGGTGCGCTGGGAGCCGCCCCGCGGCTGAGGCGACCGCTCCGTCACGCAGGCTGGCGAAGCCCGGTCAGCTCCTCGCTGACCCGCCACAGCCGCCGCGCGAGCTCCGGGTCGTAGGACCGCCTGGAGGACCGCCTCGCCCGCCGGCGCGCGTAGTACCTGGCGGTCACGCCCTCGACCTCTGGGGAGGAGGCCAGCCACACGGGGGTGTCCGCGCCCTGCTCGGGGGTGCGCATGAAGGGGCGCACCAGCGGCGTCAGCAGCCGCATGACCGACCCCATGTCGTCGCGGCCGAAGTTGGTGCGGACCACGCCGGGATGGACGCAGTTGACGGTCACCCCGCCGCCCTCCAGGCGGCGGGCCAGCTCGTAGGTGAACAGCACGTTGGCGAGCTTGGACTGGTTGTAGGCGGGCTGGCCCCGGTAGCGACCCTCGAACTGCAGGTCGTCGAAGTGGATGTCGCCGGCGGCCTGGGCGCCGGAGGTCACGTTGACGACCCGGGCGGGGGCGCTGGCCCGCAGCAGGTCCAGCAGCAGGTGGGTGAGCAGGAAGTAGGCCAGGTGGTTGAGCGCGAAGGTCAGCTCCAGCCCGTCCACGGTGACATGGCGGCTGGCCCAGTAGCCGCCGGCGTTGTTGACCAGCACGTGCAGCCGGTCGTGCCCGCGCCGGTACTCCTCGGCGGCACGCCGGACCGAGGCCTGCGAGGAGAGGTCGGCCAGCAGCACCTCGACCCGGGGGTTGCCGGTGGCGGCGTGGATCTCCGCCACGGTGGCCTGGCCCTTGGCCGGGTCGCGGGCGACCAGCACCAGGTCCGCGCCGAGGCGGGCCAGCCCGGTGGCGGTCGCCTTGCCGATCCCGGAGGTGGCGCCGGTGACCAGGCAGGTCCTGCCCGCCATCGCCAGGCTTCCCTGGGTCACCTGACCACCTTGAAGTTGAACATCGGCACCTGCAGCGCACCCCACAGCCGCACCCAGATCGGCAGCAGCATCTCGGTGCCACGCGCGGCGGTGATGCCGCCGAGGTCGATCACGTCCCGCCAGCCGAACCCCTCCGTGAGCAGCCCGGTGACCAGCGCCTTCGCCTCGGCGGCATCACCGCACACGAACACGGTGTGGTCGCCGTCGCCGAGCTGCCGGGGGTTCACCATGAGCAGCGCGTTCATGGTGTTGAGGGCCTTGACCACCTTGACGGCGGGGAAGGCGCGCTGGATGCGCTCGCCGAGCGAGTCGGTGTTGGCCACCAGCAGCGAGGGGGGCATGCCCCGGGAGTAGTCGAGGGCGTTGGCGATGTCGACTAGGACCTTGCCGGCAAGGTTGGCCTCGCCGGCAAGCCGCAGGGCGTCCAGCGAGGCCGCGCCGGCGGTGGCGTTGACCACCAGCTCGCCGTGGGCGGCCGCGTCGGCGAAGGTGCCGAGCTTCACGCTCGGGTGCTGCTCGTGCCAGACGTGGAACGGCGGGATGCCGTAGACGGGGTGCGGCTCGTCGCGCGCCAGGGTCGCCGCCGGGTCGCGGGTGCCGACCAGCACCTCGTGGTCCAGCTCCGCCAGCTTGGCGGCGACGGCCTGCCCGACCATGCCGGTGCCCAGGATGCCGATCCGCATGGGTCCCTTCCCTCCATCTTCTAGGAAGACAGGTCTGTCTAGTCTGAGACCTGGAAACCATATAGACAGGTCTGTATAGTGTCAAGCCATGCGCGAGACATCCACGGAGCCGAGACCCGCCGCGAGGGAGCGGATCCTCGAGGCCGCCAGCCGCCTGTTCCTGCGCGACGGCTTCCGCGCCGTGGGGGTCGACACGATCGTCGCCGAGGCCGGTATCGCCAAGATGACGCTGTACACGCACTTCCCCTCCAAGGACGACCTGATCGTGGCGTACCTGGAGCGGGCCAACGGGCAGTTCTGGGAGTGGCTGGACGGCGCCAGCGCCGGCGTGGACGACCCCAGGGCAAGGCTGGTGGCCATGTTCGACGCCGTCGGGAAGCTCGCCAACAGCCCGGGGTGCCTCGGCTGCACCTTCCAGGGCACGGCCGCGGAGTTCCCCGACCCCCAGCACCCGGGCCACCGGGTCGCGCTGGCCCACAAGCAGGCCGTGCGCGCGCGGCTCCGCACGCTGACCGAGCATGCCGGGCTCCGTGCGCCCGAGGACCTGGCCGACCAGCTCCTGCTGCTGATGGACGGCGCCTGGGTCGCCGCCCGGATGTTCGGCCCCGACAACCCGGGCGCGCAGGTCGCTGCCGCGGCCAGGGCCCTGATCGAGGGGCACGACCGGTGAATCCGGCCGGATCGCCATCCTTCGCACGGCGAGGCGAAGCAGGTATCTTCCGGCACGAGCCACGACGATCGGTGACTTCGCATACGGCCGGGGTGCCGGAGAGGAGCTGAACGATGCGGCGATTCGGGCTGGCCTTCTGGCTGGCGCTGGGCCTGTTGGCCGCCGGCTGTGGCGGGGGCGACGATGGCGGCGGCGGTGGAGGGCAGGCGGGCGCGGATAGGGACAAGCCGGCCAATCTGACCTACTGGGCCACGGAGAACGACCAGGAGATCGTGACGATCAAGCAGATCGTCGACTCGTGCCAGCAGAAGCTGCCCAACATCAAGGTCACCGTGCAGCAGCAGGCGTTCGAGGGAGCGCAGCAGAAGTTCGCCACCGCTGCACAGGGCGGCTCCGCCCCGGACATCATGCGCTCGGAGGTGGCCTGGGTGGCCGACTACGCGTCGCAGGGGTTCCTGCGCCCGCTCGACGACTACGTCAGCGAGCAGGACAAGAGCGACTACCTGCCGTCGGCGCTCGCCTACGACCAGTACGAGGGCAAGCTGTGGGGCGTCCCGCAGGTCACCGACGCCTTGGCGCTGCTGTACAACAAGCGCCTGCTCGAGGACAAGGGCATCGCGCAGCCGCCCGCGACTATGGACGAGTTCAAGACCGCCATCGAGAAGTTCAACGACGGCAAGACCTTCGGTTTTTACATGCGCGGTGACTCCTACTGGCTCCAGCCGTTCATCTGGGCGTACGGCGGTGGCCTAGTGGACGTGAGCAACAAGCAGGTCCTCGTCAACAACCCGCAGTCGGTGCAGGGCGTGCAGTTCGTCGCCGACCTCGTCAAGAGCCCCGGCGTGGTCAAGAACCGCGACTTCGCCAACGACTACGACAACGCCATGACCGCCTTCAAGACCGGCAAGGTCGCGATGATCTTCAACGGTCCCTGGTCCACCACGGACGTGCTGACCGG
>WNFU01009165.1_pt1 | contig 13399 bp, 10 predicted proteins | sample 5400121 | NCBI WGS metagenome assembly WNFU01 (sample SAMN13153360, study PRJNA577476) | soil metagenome | isolation source: 100 cm soil or saprolite under grassland replicate 1 | place: USA:California | collected 2016-06-15
CGCCATCGCCGGGCCGAGCGCCTGCAGGAAGCCGAGGTTCGCGACGCGCAGCGTCGCAACGCCGCCGGCGACGAGCAGGCCCGCCGTGAAGATGATCGGCAGGAACTGCTGAGTCGTCTTCGTCGCCGCGGCCAGCATCGGCTCGCCCTCGCGGAGCCGGTCGCGCAGACCGGTCATGAAGAAGACCGAGTAGTCCGTCACCACCCCCAGCAGGAGCACGACGACGAGCGGCTCGATCTCGTGCGGAAGCGTCGAGCCGACGTGGGTCGAGTAGAAGGCGACGGCCCGCAGGGCGATCACATAGGCGACGACCGCGGTCGCGAGCGTGACCACGGGAGCGACGAGGGAGCGAAAGTAGATCCCGAGGATCAGCGCGATCGCCAGCAGCGTCGCCAGCTCGATCCAGGGCAGCGCACGCTTGACCGCCTTCGACTGCTCGAGCTGGCCGGGGATAACGCCCGTCGGCCGGGCGGGCGCCTCGTCGAGCCCCACGAGCCGGGCGTAGCGGGCGGCGAGCTCGTTCTGCTTCGGCGCCGCGACCTTGAGCGGGAAGAAGAGGTACGTGATCGCCGTCGTCGAGTGCTCGTTCGCGGTCGAGAAGATCCCGCCGGCGTTGATGAGGGGAAACGCAAAGGACGGCTTCGGAAATCCGGGGAGCTTGCCGGCGTCGAGCTCCGAAGCCAGGTGGACGACCTGATGCTGGTCGGCGAGCGACAGGCCGCCGGGATTGCGCTGGACGACAGCGAGCTCCGAGAAGAGCGGGACGTGGAAGAGCTTCAGCGATCGCTTCTCGACGGTGACCGCCCGCGCGTGCTTCGGCACGAGGAAGTCGATCCCGGCGCCCGGGAGGGTCGAGAGGCCGGGAGCGAACAGGAACACGAGCATGGCCGCGAGCACCCAGGCCGCCGCGACGGCGACTCTGAGCCGGACGATCGTCTCTCCTGCGCGCGTGCTGATCGCCTAGTTATAGATTCGGAGCGTGCCGAGCTTCGAGCGCGACATCCGTCCGCTGTTCCGAGAGCAGGACATCGAGATGTTGTCCTTCGCCTTCGACCTCGCCTCCTACGAGGACGTTCGCGAGTCCGCGGCGGAGATCCACGAGCGGCTCGCGGAGGGGCCGATGCCGTGCGACCGGGCCTGGCCGGCCGAGCAGGTCCAGCTGTTCCGAGCCTGGATGGACGGCGGCTCCCCGCGCTAGCGGCAGGCGCTCTCCCACGCGATGTCCGGCAAGTACCCCGGTCGGCTCGCAGGCGACGGCACGGGCCGCCCGCCGAGGCAAGGAGACTGGGGTCCTGCGGCGGCTACTCGCTTCCCCAGGGGAGAGAATTCGCCGACAGGCTCTCCGCGTCGCGGGCCCGACCGGTTGCCTGATGCTGTTCGCCGGTCTCCAGGGCGCCGCGACGCGACGCCGCCCGAGGGACCGGCAGTCATCCGCGTCCAGCGGGAGCGGCGGACGTCCATCTGCGCTGGGCTCTTGACCTGAGTGCAGTTCTGTCGCAATATGGACGTTCGATCAAGTACGAGACGCGAACGACTGAAAGTCGTAGACATGCCTGAATGGTCCCGGGATATGGCACTCCGTAAATGCCTTCGCGTGCTAATCGTCGTCGAGGTTCGCATCTACCGCGAAAGTCTAAGCGCTGTCCTTTCGCGAACCAAGGAGATCAACGTAGTGAGTGCCGCGGGGAATGCGACACAGGCGCTTGCGTGCGCCCGTGAATTCGCCCCCGATTTGATCCTCCTCGACCCTGCAATCCCGGGAATTCACAGAGCCGTCGCAAAGCTCAGCTCTTCGTTGCCCAGTGCGAAGGTGATCGCACTTGCGGTTTCCGAGAGTACTAGCGAAGTGGTCGCGGGAGCTGAGGTCGGACTGGCTGGCTTCGTCGGTCGCGACCGATCGATCACTGAACTTCTCGACACTATCCACACGGTCGCCGCGGGGCGCCTTGTCTGTTCACCAAGCACCGCGGGCGCCCTGCTTCGTCGCGTAGCGTCTCTGGCCGACGGCCGCCGCTCTGACGAGTCCCCGGCAGCACACCTCACGACTCGCGAGCATCAGGTGGCCAATCTTATCGAACAGGGTCTTTCCAACAAGCAAATCGCAACCCGCCTTTTCATTGAGCTTCCCACGGTGAAACACCATGTTCACCACATTCTTGCGAAACTGGGTGTATCACGTCGGGCAGAGGCAGCTGCACGCCTTCGGCGGCGCGAGTTGAACCGCCGCTAAATGGCTAGCCACATCCTTGGGGCCATTCCATTGTAAGCGACTCCGCGCGAGAATGAGGTGCCCATATAGCGCCGCAAGGCCCATGAACACCCAGTGCTCGTACGGTTGAGAAACCGCCGGGTCACCTGTCGAAGCGCCTTTCGAGCGATATATCCTAGACCGGGAGGAGGACTCAATGCATCTCATTCCCTGGCGACTGCATGGTCGGAAGGCGCGATGGCGTCTGGTTCTCGCAGGCGCGTCGTCGCTATTTGTAGCGCTTTCAGTATTTAGTGGCACTTCGCTCGCGCTCCGCTCCAACACCACGCCAACAATCCGAGACAACCTCGCCGTTGCGGCGCTTCCAACCTCGCGCCTTTCCGGCTCCGACGCTCTTTCCGTCAATAATCTCATTGGAGCTGGCCAACTTCTTGACCGCGTAGGGATTACGACCCAGTCCTACGAGAACGCGCGCAAGATTGCGCAGACGCTCAATGGTCCGCTCTACTTCATTCCAGGCAGTCATGGCGCGTGCTTGGCTATCCCTCGCGAAGCAGTAGCGTGTGGTGATCCGGGGGCTCGTCAGCAAAAAGTTCTCGTACTAGCCGGCTATAATGCCCGTACGGGACTCTTCTCTGGCGCAGGTGTCGCGCGTAATGATGTTCGGCGCATTTCACTGTCCACAGGTGGCGTCGATCGCGTACTGCCACTCCACCAAGGTGTTTTCACGCTCACGAGGCCTATTTCCCCACACACTTTTCGCGGTCTTAACGTAAATGGACAGAGCCGGACACCGCTCATGAGAGGAGAGCGTCATGCACTTCAGCCGTAACGCACTTCGTCTTTCTGCGCTCTATAGCGTGAGCGCACTCGGTGCAGTCGCCCTCGCTCTAGCCCTCGCGGGCACCCATGCAGAAGGCCGGGCCGCAGGAGCTGCTACCCACTGCACCCATTACACCCCCATTTACAGCATAGACTACAACTGCTGGATCCATGTCGACCTCGACGGTGGGTATACGCAGCATAATAAGTACTCGACGACGGGGTTCGCCAAGCGGGATTCCAACAGTTTTTCAAGCGAAACCAGCGACGGCTACTGGTGGCTCAGCTATTCCGACGACGGCTGGACATACCCGTGGGCCTTTGGAAATGGATACGGTGGCACCATCGCAGGTACTCGCGGGGCTTACGAGGGTGCTTGGTGCAGCCCATGGTCCCCCACCGCGGGAAATTGTACAACGAACTGGCACGACTGAGTGCTCCTGAGCAGCACGCGGCTGGGCCTGGTCACACTCGCGTGCTGCTCTCCCATTCATAATTGACATGCCTCGTCGTTGGCGATATGGATTACTCCTCGGCGTTGGTCTGGCTCTCCTGGGTGTCGGCGCTGGATATATCAGCGGAGCGGCCCGCACCTACTCAGTCGCTTCTGCATCGATGGAACCTACTTTGCATTGCGGCGGAGGCCCTGGATGCCTGCGGCTGCAGCCCGATCAGGTCCTCACGGATGGCATTGAATACCTCTTTCGAAGTCCTGCGCGCGGAGATATCGTAATACTGCAACCATCTAGCGCGAATTCCAGGTGCCATGATCAGGCAGTCCTTTTGAAGCGAATCGTTGCTGTCGGCGGAGAAGCCTTCGCCTATATCCATGGCTCTGTCTTCATAAACGGGAAACACCTGCGGGAGAGATACACGATGACCAGATTTTGGGGGCGCGGCAACTTCGGTCCGATTCGGATCCCACCTAATGAGTTCTTCGTCATGGGCGACAATCGCTCGGCATCATGCGACAGTCGCGAATTCGGTCCAATTCCGCGCTCGGCGATTCTAGGCCGAGTGATTCTTGTGTACTCTCCGCAGATGCGTCTTCCATGAGGGCTTACGCGTTTGGGTTTGGTCCGGACCCAGAGCCGCTATCGCCGCACGTACGCATTGTGTCTGGCCGGAATGCGGTGAGCCTGGCGTTGTACGATTGCGACCCCACCGCTCCGTAACCGCGAAGCAACTGGACCGGGCGTGCCTCAAGGAGTGCACCTTCCGAGGGACGGAGCTTAAGGCCTGACCGCACCCGTTCGCCGTCCCGCTCCCGGTCGGTGCCGATCAGGATCCGCACCGCCTCGCCCTCGACGAGCGCCTCGCTCTCGCCGAGGTTGATCGCCACCGCATAGCCGGCACCCCGGCTCCAGGCCCAGACCCCATCCGGAGCGGACAGCGACGCGTACGGAGCCTGCCGCAGGTCGGCGCGATCCCGTCGCAACGCGAGGAGATCACGGCAGAGGGAGAGGATCGAGCCGGGATCGTCCCGCTGAGCGGCGACGTCCGGCCCCGACCCGAACGGAAGCCACGGCTCGACACCGGGCTCGGTGAAGCCGTGGCCCGCCTCGTCCGACCAGCGCATCGGCGTGCGGGCGCCGTCGCGGCCCGCCATGTCCTTCTGGGCCTCCTTCGGCACGTCTTGCTGCTCGAGCCCGAGCTCGTCGCCGTAGTAAAGAACCGGTGTCCCGCGCAGGAGCAACAGGACGAGGAGGGCGCAGCGGATCTTCGCCTGGTCGCCATTGCACCAGCGGGTCGCGAAGCGAATGACGTCGTGGTTCGAGAGCGTCCACACCGGCCAGCCGCCGGGCGGAATCGCGGCCTCGGTCTGTTCGACCACGCCCAGCAGCCGCTCCGGCTCGAACGGCGCGTAGACGAAGGCGAAGTTGAACGCGAGCTGAAGCTCGTCGCCGTCCCCGTAATAGGACGCCATCACGACCGGGTCGAGCACGTGCGTCTCGCCGACCAGCACGCGGGCCGGCTCGTACTCCTCGCAGATCTTGCGCCAGCGCCGGTAGACGTCGTGCACCTCGGGCCGATTCATGCTGTACACGGGCTGAAGGCGGGCGGGATGCTCTGGATCCGGCGGGTCGTCGCGCAGCTCCCGGTCGTTGACGAGCCCGTGGGCGACGTCGATCCGGAAGCCTGCGATCCCGCGGTCGAACCAGAAGCGGAGGATGTCGTCGAACGCGTCGCGGACGGCCGGATTCCACCAGTTGAGGTCCGGCTGCTCGGGGAGGAAGTTGTGCAGGTACCACTGGCCCGTCTCTTCGTCGAAGGTCCAGGCGGGACCGCCGAAGACGCTGCGCCAGTTGTTCGGCGGGTCGTCGCCGCGGCCGTCCGCCCAGACGTACCAGTCGCGGTGCCCGGCCGAGCGGGACGAGCGCGAGTCCTGGAACCAGTCGTGCCGGTCGCTCGTGTGGTTGGGGACGATGTCGAGGAGGATCCGGATCCCCTTCCGCCCCGCCTCCGTAACCAGCTGATCGAGGCTGTCGAGGCCGCCGAGCTCGGGATGGACGTCGCAGTAGTCGGAGACGTCGTAGCCCCAGTCGGCGTTCGGCGAGGGCATGACCGGGTTCAGCCAGATGCCGTCGACACCGAGCCACTCGAGGTAGTCGAGCCGGTTGACGATTCCGGCGAGATCGCCGACGCCGTCCCCGTTGCTGTCAGCGAACGAACGCGGATAGATCTGGTAGACCGCGCCGTCGCACCACCAGGCGGTCACGGCTTCGGTGCGGGCCCGGTCGAGCTCCTGACGCGGAGGTTGGGGCGGAAGTACGAGTTCGGCAGCGACCTCGGCTCCTCGATCAGCACGCGCAGCGAGTCGACCGCCGTCCGGGCGATGTCGCCGATCGGCTGCTCGATCGTCGTCAGCGGCGGATTCGTCCAGGCGGCGGCCTCGATGCCGTCGAAGCCGACCACCGAGAGCTCCTCGGGGACGGACAGGCCGGCCTCGGCGGCGGCCTGGAGGATGCCGATCGCCATCAGGTCGTTCGAGCAGATGATCCCCGTCGGCCGGTCGGGCAGCCTCAGGAGCTTCCGTCCCACCCGGAAACCGCCCTCGACGGTGAAGTCTTCGTGGGCGAGGAGCCCGTCGCGCGCAATCCCAGCCGACAGCAGCGCCCCCTCCCATCCGACGGCCTTCTGACGCGCCGGAAGGTAGTACTCGGGCCCGGAGGCGAACGCGATCCTCGTGTGCCCGAGGTTGAGCAGGTGCTGCGTGGCGAGCTCCGCGGCCGCCCGTTCGTCGACGCCCACGGAGGGAATGTCGAGCGTGTTCAGGGCACCGTTCACGAACACGATCCGGGCGCCTTCGTCGACGAGCCGCGCGTAGTGATCGTGCTCTCCGCTCAGGTTGGTCATCTCGCAGGAGACGAAGATCATCCCGTCCACCTGACGGTCGAGCAGCATGTGCACGTACTCGACCTCCCGGAATGCGGCGCTGCCGGTCGTGCATAGGATCGAGGCATAGCCGGTGGCCGAGGTGCGCGCTTCCAGCGCCTGGGCGATCGTGGGGAAGATCGGGTTCTCGAAGTTGGGCAGCAGCAGACCGATCACCCCGGTTGCAGGCAGCCGGCCGGGCGGCACGTAGAGCAGCTCCCGCATCGAGCGCTCGACGCGCTCGCGGGTGTCCGGCTTGACCGCCAGGGAGCCGCGGGCCACTCGCGAGGCGGTCGCCACGCTCACGCCCGCATGCTGCGCTACGTCGCGAAGAGTCGACACGATGCATGTCTATGTAACAGGTTTTCAGCGCGGACGCAACTTCGAGTCGAAGGAAAACCTGGAACGAGCGGGGAATTCGGAGATGGAGGCTTGACTTTTCCTCCAGCGCCTTTTAAGGTGACACCTCGGTTTCTCTCATGAAGCTGAAAACATGTTTCACACCAGCGATCAACTCGCCCGTCCCGGTTGGGGCGATGCGCGCGATCGCCAGCCGCCCGCTCCTCGCCCCGCCAGGAGTCATCTGGGGCGGAGGAAGGTCAACTCGTCAGGAAAGGACGGGATTCGCATGTTGAAGAAATACACCTGGCGCGTCGGCGCGGTGTTGCTCGCCGTCGGTGCGCTGGCTGCGCTCGTGGCGGCTTCGGTCGCGCCGGCGCAGACGCAGCACGCCGCGAAGGGAACGCTCCGTATCTGGAGCGACTCGGACCGCCTCGCCGCGATCACCAAGGTCGCGAACGCGTGGGGGAAGAAGAACGGCGTCACCATTCAGGTCGTCCAGAAGGGCTTCGGCAACATCCGGAGCGACATCTCGACGGTCAAGCCTGCCGATGCTCCCGACGTGATCGTTGCCGCCATGGACTGGACGGGCGAGCTTTCCGCGAACGGTTCGGTCGTTCCGCTCTACCCAAAGAAGGCCGCGATCAAGAACATCCCGAAGTACGCGCGGCAGGCGTTCTCGTACGGCAAGCAGAACAAACTCTACGGCATGCCGACGACGGTCGAGAACATCGGTCTGTTCGTGAACACGAAGCTCGCGAAGGTCCCCCGTACCTTCGCACAGCTCGAGAAGTACGCGCTGGCCTTCAAGAACAAGGGCGGCGGCAGGGTCGCGCTCGATGTCCAGCAGGGCGGGGGCGATCCCTACCACATGTATCCGCTCTTCGCGGGTCTGTGCGGCTACATCTTCGGCCACACAAAGACCGGCGCCCTCAATCCAAACGATCTCGGGGTCGCGAGCAAGAAGTTGCTCAAGAACGCCCCGTTGGTCGACAAGTGGAACAGGGAGGGCTTCGTCAACGCCAAGATCACCGGTGACCAGGCCACGCAGCTCTTCACGAGCGGCAAGGCCGCCTACTGGATCACGGGCCCCTGGAACATCGACAATGTCCGCAAGGCAGGGATCAGCTTCAAGGTGATCCAGGTTCCGAAGCTCAAATGCCGCTCGGTACCGTTCCTCGGCGTCAATGGACTGATGGTCACGAAGTACGCGGCGGGCCACGGCGTGGCCCCGGCCGCGAAGGACTTCGTGGCCAACTACATGGCGCAGCCCAGCCCGCAGCTCACGCTGGCCTCGGCAAACGGACGGGCCCCGGCGAACACCGTTGCCGCCAAGAAGGTCAAGGACACCGCGCTGAAGCAGCTCGGTCTCGCCAGCGCGGGTGGCGTCCCGATGCCGAACATCCCGCAGATGAACGTGGTGTGGTCGGACCTCGGAGCCGCGTGGGTCAAGTCCACGAAGGGGGACGGCGCGACGCCGGCCAAGGAAGCCTTCCAGACTGCCGCCAAGAACATCAAGGCACTGATCGCAGGCGGCTAAACGCTTAATCCAGCACGCGGGCGCTCCGACTCCGGTCGGGGCGCCCGAGCTGGTTTAAGCTGCTCGAGCCTCGTGAGCGAGACCACCGTCCCCGCGTCGTCCGTTCGTCGCGCTTCGACGAGGACTACGCGGTCGGTCCCCGTGCGGCTCGTCGCAACCTTCTCAGGGACGACCGGTCTCGTCGTCAAGCTCGTACTGCTGGCCGGCGTGAATGCGGTGGCGGTGTGGGCTGCGACGGTCCTCGGAACGCAGAACAAGTGGATCCCGCTCGTCGTCCTCGGCGCGGCGGTGCTCGCGATCGACGCCCTCTACCTTGCGAGGGGGAAGATCCCAGCCAAGTTCCTCATCCCCGGAACCGTGTTCCTGATCGCATTCGCGCTCATTCCGATCCTCTACACGGTCATCATCGCGTTCACGAACTACTCCACAGGCCACGTCCTCACCAAGCAGCAGGCGATCTCGACGATCGAGCTAAACACGCTCGGCCAGACGCAGAGCAGCCGCACCTACACGCTTTCGCCCGCGCTCGACAAGGACGGGAAGCTCGTCCTGCTCCTCGTGGACGACGCGAGCCACAAGACCTTCGTGGGAACGCACGATGGTCTTCGGCCGCTGACCGCGGCGAAGGTGTCGGGCGGCTCGATCACCGCAGCTCCGGGCTACAAGCTCGTCCCGCCGTTCTCCGTCGATACCGACAACTATCAAGTCCCCCTGCCGAACGGAAGCGCGATCCATCCCGAAGGTCGAAGCGCCGTTGAGTTGAAGCCCACCCTTCGGTACGACCCGAAGGCCGACACCTTCACCCGCACTTCAACCGGGCTCGTCTTCCACGACAACGGAAGGGGATCGTTCGTCGCCAAGAACGGCGAGGAGCTCGGCCAGGGTTGGAAGACGTATGTCGGGTTCACCCAGTTCTCGAAGATCGTCAAGAACCCGCTGTACCGGGACCCGTTCTTACGCGTGCTCCTGTGGACGGTCTCGTTCGCTGTGCTTTGCGTGCTGCTGTCGTTTGCCCTGGGACTGTTCATCGCGATCACCCTGCAGAAGAAGATCCGACTCCAGCGCCTCTATCGCGTCATCCTGATCCTCCCGTACGCGATCCCCTCGTTCTTGACGATCCTGGTCTGGGGAGGCCTCCTGAACGACGACTTCGGCGCCGTCAACGGGATCCTCGGTCACGTCGGACTGCACGTGCCGTGGCTCTTCGACCTCTGGTGGGCCCGGATATCGGTGATTCTCGTCAGCGTCTGGTTGACCTTTCCCTACTTCTTCCTCGTCTGCCTCGGTGCGCTCCAGTCGATTCCGGGTGAGCTGACCGAAGCCGCGCGGGTGGACGGAGCCGGGCCCTTGCAGGTCTTCCGCAAGATCACGCTGCCACTTCTGCTCGTCGCGGTGGCCCCGCTCCTGATCGCGTCCTTCGCTTTCAACTTCAACAACTTCAACAACATCTTCCTCCTGACCGGCGGCGGGCCGCCGACGGGAGACAACTCGGCCGCAGGCGGGACCGACATCCTGATCAGCTACACGTACAACCTCGCCTTCAAGTCGGCGACGGGCCATCAGTACTCGACCGCGGCCGCGCTCTCGATCTTCATCTTCTTCATCGTCGCGACGATCAGCGGCATTGCCTTCTGGCGCTCGCGCACACTGGAGACCCTCACTTGACAACCATCGAACAATCCGAGCTCGCCGTCGCAACCGTGGTCGCAGAGAAGCCGCGCCGCTGGAGGCCGTTCCGCGGCGTGGAGTGGTGGAGGCATCTCGTGGCCATCCTGGCGGCCATCCTGGTGCTGTTCCCGATCGTCTACGTCATCTCGGCCGCGTTCAACAAGATCCCGGACCTGTCGGGCGCAAACGTCATTCCCAAGCACGTCTCACTCGACAACTTCCGCGAGATCCTCTCAACGAAGAACAACCCGAACGGGACGACCGCCCTGTTCCTCCGCTGGTACGCGAACTCGATCCTCATTCCGGGCGTGTCGGCGCTCTTCAGCGTCTTCATCGGTGCCCTTGCGGCGTACGCGTTTGCGCGCTTCCGGTTCAGGGGCCGCCGGATCGGGATGCTGACGCTGCTGCTCATCCAGATGTTCCCGGCGTTCCTCTCCGTGGTCGCGATCTACCTGATCCTCTCGAACGTCGGCGACGTCTTCCACTTCGCGGGGCTGAACACCAAGATCGGGCTGATCCTCGTCTACCTCGGCGGGGCAATGGGCGTGAACACCTGGCTCATGAAAGGGTTCTTCGACACGATCCCGACGGAGCTGGACGAGTCGGCCCGCGTCGACGGTGCGACCCCGGCACAGGTGTTCTGGGGCGTGATCCTCCCTCTCGCAGCGCCCGTGCTGGCCGTCGTGGCGCTGATCTCCTACATCTTCACCCTGAACGAGTTCGTGATCGCGAGCGCCGTGCTGCAGACGAACGGCAACTTCACGCTGATCGTCGGGCTGCAGAAGTACATCAGCGAGCAGTACGCGCAGCAGTGGGGACCGTTCTGTGCGGGTGTCCTGCTGGCCGGGATCCCGCCGATGCTGCTCTTCCTCGCCCTGCAGCGGTTCATCGTCGAGGGACTGACGCGAGGAGCGGTGAAGGGATGAGCGTGGCGGAAGAATCGCGCGTGGCCACCGGTCTGTCGGCGCCGCACCACGACGGCTCGGAACTCTTCGTGCTCGAGGCCCCGGCAGAGCTCGGGGGCGAGGCGGTCGTCCGCGTGCGCGTGCCGCGGGATGCCCCGGTCCACGGCGTCATGCTCCGCTTCACCCGCAACGGGGAGGCGAGCTTCGTCGGCGCGGAGGTCGACGAGGAGACGGAGAACGAGATCTGGTGGCGGGCACGCTTCCCGGTCGAGAACCCCGTCACGCGGTACCGCTGGCTGCTCATGACGGACACGGCCACGAAGTGGGTGAACGGCCGCGGGCTCGTCGCTCGCGAAGTTCCCGAAGCCGACGATTTCGTCATCGGCCCGGACCGCGGCGGCCCCGACTGGCATCTCGGCTCGGTCGTCTACGAGATCTTCCCTGACCGCTTCGCCTCGAGCGGCCTCGACGTTGATCCGCCCGACTGGGCGGTACCGCGCGGCTGGGACGAGGTCCCGGCTCAGAGCGATACCCGCTACGAATGGTTCGGCGGCGACCTGCGCGGAATCGAGCAGCACCTCGACCACATCGAGGGGCTCGGGGCCTCCGTCGTCTACCTGACGCCGATCTTTCCGGCTGATTCAACTCACCGCTACGACGCCCACACGTTCGACCGCGTCGACCCGTTGCTGGGAGGCGACCAGGCGTTCGCCTCGCTCGTCGGAGCCGCGCGCGCGCGCGGAATCCGCATCCTCGGCGACCTGACGACGAATCACGTCGGCTCTCACCACGAGTGGTTCGAGCGTGCGCAAGCGGACGAGTCCTCTCCCGAGCACGACTTCTTCTACTTCGACGACTCCCTGCCGGAGGGGTACGCGTGCTGGTGGGGTGTCCCCGACCTGCCCAAGCTCGACTGGCGCTCGCCCGAGCTGGCCCGCCGGATGGAGCGGATCGCACAGCGGTGGCTGGAGCCACCCTTCGACGCCGACGGCTGGCGAATCGACGTCGCGAACCAGACCGGGCGCTACGGCGCGATCGACCTCAACTACGAAGTGGCCCGTGGGTTGAGAGAGGCGGTCGCGCCGGACAAGCTGCTCGTCGCCGAGCACTACCACGACGCGCGCCCGGACCTGCTCGGCGGCGGCTGGCACGGCGCCATGAACTATGCGGGCTTCATGCGCCCAGTCTGGTCCTGGCTCGGCGAAGAGGCCCCGGAGGAGCTGCTCACGCGTCACCTCGTGGGGCGCTATCCCGGCTCGCCCGTCGCCACCATGCGCGCGTTCCGCGCGGGCATCCCCTGGTCGTCCGTCCTGCACTCGTGGACGCTGCTCAACAGCCATGACAGCGCCCGCTTCCGCACCGTCGCCGGCTCGCGCGAGAGGCAGCTGGTCGGAGTCGGCCTGCAGATGACGACCCCGGGCGTGCCGATGCTGTTCGCCGGCGACGAGCTCGGGCTCGAAGGCACGTTCGGCGAGGAGGCGCGCTCGCCGATGCCATGGGACCGGCGTGGCGACTGGGACGAAGGCCTGCTCGAGGAGTACCGTTGCCTGATCGCGCTGCGGCGCTCGAGCGACGCGCTCGCTCGGGGCGGAATCCGCAACGCCTTCGACGGCGAGGACGCGTTCGCATACCTGCGCGAGACCCGCGACGAGCGGCTCCTGTGTCTCGCGAGCCGGGCCGACCATCCCGCCGTCCGGCTCTCGCCGGCCGAGCTGGGCTGTCGGCGGCTCGAGCCGCTGTACGGGGACGAGGCGAGGCACGAAAACGGAGAGATCGTTCTACCGGCCGGTGGGCCGGCATTCCACGTGTGGAGACTGGAGGGCTAGGCATGGCCGAGGTGGCGTTCAACGAAGTGGACAAGGTCTTTCCCAACGGCGTCCAGGCGGTCTTCGACCTGACGCTCGAGGCGAAGGACGGTGAGTTCCTCGTCCTCGTCGGTCCCTCCGGCTGCGGGAAGACGACTGCGCTCCGAATGGTCGCCGGGCTCGAGGAGATCTCCGACGGCAGCGTCTCGATCGGCGGTCGAGTCGTGAACAACTTGACGCCGAAGGAGCGGGACATCGCGATGGTCTTCCAGAACTACGCGCTCTACCCGCACCTGAGCGTGGCCGAGAACATCGCGTTCGGCCTCCGGCTGCGGAAGGCGCCGAAGCAGGAGATCGCCGAGCGGGTGGACTGGGCTGCGAAGCTGCTCGACCTGACGCCGTACCTGGCCCGGCGGCCGAAGGAGCTGTCCGGCGGTCAGCGCCAGCGTGTCGCGATGGGGCGCGCGATCGTGCGGCAGCCGCAGGCCTTTTTGATGGACGAGCCGCTTTCGAACCTCGACGCGAAGCTCCGCGTCGAGCTGCGGGCCGACATCGCACGGCTGCAGCGCGACCTGAAGACGACCACGATTTACGTCACGCACGACCAGGTGGAGGCTATGACGATGGGCGACCGGGTCGCCGTTATGAACCGGGGTCGCCTCCAGCAGGTGGACGTGCCCCAGCGCCTCTACGACCAGCCGGCGAATCTGTTCGTCGCAGGCTTCATCGGCACTCC
>WNFU01008230.1_pt1 | contig 13393 bp, 12 predicted proteins | sample 5400121 | NCBI WGS metagenome assembly WNFU01 (sample SAMN13153360, study PRJNA577476) | soil metagenome | isolation source: 100 cm soil or saprolite under grassland replicate 1 | place: USA:California | collected 2016-06-15
CAGCTTGTAATAGCGACGCCGGCGCTGTCCGGGGCGCTCCACCCAACGGCCTTCGATGAGATTCTTGTCCTCGAGTCGATACAGCGTTGGATAGAGGGATGCGACGTGGAATGTGATGGCGCCGCGGGAGCGTTCGTCGATGAGGCGCCCGATTTCGTAGCCGTGCCGCGGCCGTTCGGCGAGCAGCGCGAGGATGAGAATCTCTGCGCTGCCGCGCTTCAGCTCGCGTTCAAGGAACGACGCGGCCATATATGGTCACATCATATATGTGCGCGGTTGGTATCTGTCAACATGAGTCGGGTAATGTATTGCCAGACGACATGAGCGACGCCGAGCATCATCGCAAACTCGAACGGCTTTATGGCGCCGCGCCCGTTTCGCTGTGGTACGGCTCCACGATCACGGTCGCCGACGGCCACGCGGAAGTGCGGCTCGCTATCCGACCCGAGTTTCATCACGCGGCCCACGGCGTGCATGGCTCGGTATACTTCCGGTTGCTGGATGACGCCGCGTTCTTTGCGGTGAATTCCCGTGTTCGAGACGTGCTCGTCTTGACGGTGTCCTTCACGGTGCACTTCGTGCGGCCGGTATCGAGCGGCGAGCTGCGCGCGACCGGACGCCTTCTGCACGGAGGTGGCCGCCTGTTTCACGCGGAGGCGACACTCCTAGACAGCGCAGGCAAGATGCTGGGGCATGGCAGCGGCGTGTTTTCGCGGAGTGCGATTCGATTGGACGCGGAGATCGGTTACGTCTGACCCTCGACGGATCGGCCAGGGAAGCGCGGAAGAGCGGAGTCGGACGCCACAGAAACACAACAAGACAGAAGCACGAGAATTGTTGTTTCCGTGATCCCGTGCTTTTGTGACTCTATTTTCCGTGGTCCGGTGTTTCCGTGGTGTCACTCGTACCCAAGCGTCGCGTATCGCGCGCGGCTCAGGCAGCGGGGATCACCGCTCGCTGACGATGCGACGCGCGATCTGCACTTCCTGGCGCTCGGGCTTGTCCGCGTGTGCCGCCGTTTTCAACAACTGCGCCGCGTACTTTTTGGCCGCCACGCTGTCGCCGGCGGCCGTCGCCGCTTGCATCGCACCCGCAATCGAGCGAAATCGATTCGGCTCTTTCTCGAGCGTGGCTGCAAATTCTTTCAGCGCCTGCGCCGGCTGTTTCAACTGCAGCAGCATTTCCCCGAGCATCTCCCGAGCCGGCGCCAGCGGCCCTGGCGTGACCGCGGCCTTTTCGGTCGCGTCTTCGCGCTCCACGGCGGTTCGCAAGGCGGCGAGCGCGTCGGTGTGACGATTCTCGGCGAACGCGAACCACGCAGAGGCAACCAGTCGCTGGATGTCCACCTGGTCGGCCCAGTACGGCTCACCAGCTTCCGTCAGCCGATCGCGAAGCGGCGGCAGCGCATCGAGCGCCGGGCGCGCGGCCGCGGCATCGCCGCCGCGGGCCGCACCGACCGCACGAGCGAAATACGTGATGGCATCGACGTGCGGAAACGGCGACTCGCGCGGCGCGAGTTTTGCCGCCTCGGCCCAGGCGCCGCGTTCGAGCGCGTAGCGCGCGGGGATGGCCGCAAGGGCGAAGTACGCGACCGAAGGTCCGCCGCCGCCGGCACTGATCGTGTTCGGATCGAAACGGGTCGCAATTTCCGGAAGCGATTCGACAATCCGGCGCGCGTCGCGATCCCGGCCACTCTGCAGGTACGCGTACGTTTCGTAATCGCTGGCGTGCAGCTCCTCCACCGTGGCGCCTTCGGCTTTCGATGCAGCCGCCGCGGCGATGTTCGCGGCGATCGATTCATCCCAGTACCCGACGCGCGTGAACGTGTGCGAGGGCATATGGAGCGCGTGCGGCGCCGAGGGCGCGATTTCCGCATACCGGCGCGCGGCGTCTACTGCTTGCTTCGCGAGCGGGGCAACGTCGTAGCTATGGATGATGTAATGCGCCAGGCCAGGATGATTCGGGTACTTCGCGAAGAGCTGCTCGAGCATCGCTCCCGCTTTCAACTGATTCGCGTAGCTCTTGTCTGCGGGATCCGCCGAAAACGCAAGCGCCAGTGCGTAGAAAATCGCGGCTTCAGAATCCTGCGGAAACTTCGCCGCGAGCGCCCCCATCGCATCGCGATACGCGGTGAGTCGCCGTGGCTGCGGCGTGTGCTCGAAATCGTCGTAGAGACGAGAGACCGCATCGATATATGCCCGCTCGCGCTCGGTTTTCGCGCCCGCGCTCTTCGCGCGCAGCGCCGCTTCGCTGCCTCGACGAATCTGCGCCTCTGGCTTGATGCCGACAGCGAAGGGATTCGTCCACAGGCTGAGCGCGACACCCCAATCGGCGATCCCACACGTCGGATCGGCTGTGGCGGCAGCGGTGAAGCCGTCAATCGCACGCTGGAAATCGAACGAGTGGAGCAGAGCAACCGCGCGATCGACCTGCTCCTGGGCCGCGGGGGCACAGGAGGTGTCGAAATGGACGGTGCCGAGCTTCTCCGGGTGTGCGGTCTTGTGTGTGTGTTCCTGCGCCGCGGCGACGGCAGTAACGAGGAGACAAACAATCAGAACGAAACGCGTGCGGACCACAAGTCACTCCCTCTCAAATTGCCTGCGACGAAAGGAGATTACGCCAAGTGGTCCGCGTCGATCCAGAATTCGACGCGTTCAGATCCTGCCCATGAGAAACAGAATCAACAGAATCACCAGCACGAGACCAAGACCGCCACTGGGATAGTAGCCCCAGCCTCTGCTGTACGGCCACGCGGGTATCGCGCCAATCACCAGCAGGACCAAGATGATGAGCAGTATCGTCCCCATTGACACACCTCGCTTTCCGATCGGCTAGCTGGCAAGAACCGCGCCACGTTTCGCTTACTCTCGAGGTGGTTCTGGTTTGTCCGACGGCGTCGGGAGTCTCATGACCGCGCCTTGAAGTAACGGCCAAAGATCGAGGCGATATGATCCGGCCATGTCGAAACCAGACAGCCCATTGCGCACGCCGATCTGCGACCTGCTGCACATTGACCATCCGATCATTCAGTCGGGCATGGGACGAATCGCGGGACCTGAGCTCGTCGCAGAGGTATGTCGTGCGGGAGGCTTGGGCATTCTCGCGGGTCTCGGTGTAAATGGCGAGGAGCTCCGCAAGCAGATTCGCCGCGCCCGCGAGCTGACAGATCGTGCGTTCGGAGTGAACTTGTGGTTACACGAGCAGCTTCTGACGCCGCGTCAACCGTCGGACGTTTCCGACGATGATGTCCGCCTGGTGCAAGACACACTGAATCAGTTTCGACGGCGGCTGAACGTGCCCACGACCGATCAGCGTCCAGCGCCATTTCCTGACCTCATTGCCGAAGCGATTGAGGTGATTCTCGAAGAACGCGTTGCCGTGTGGAGTGTCGGACTCGGCAATCCGAATGCGAGCGTCGTGGAGCGCGCCCATCGCGCTGGCATTGTGGTAATGGCGATGGTCTGCACCGCTGAGGATGCGCGAACAGTCGCCGCGTCCGGCGTCGACGTCATCGTCGCTCAAGGGCTCGAGGCGGGCGGACACCGCTCGACCTGGACGAAGAGCTCATCACCCGACGCGGCCGGCGTGTCGACGATGACGCTCGTGCCGCAGGTCGTTGACGCCGTGAGCCAACCGGTCATCGCCGCAGGCGGGATCGCAGACGGGCGAGGACTCGTCGCAGCAATCGCGCTGGGTGCTGCAGGCGCTCTCCTTGGCACCAGGTTCGTCGCGACGAAAGAGTCGATGGCGCCTGCAATGTTCAAGGACGCGCTGCTTGCCGCGACAAGCGAGGACACAACGATCACCGACGCCTTCACCGGGTTATACGCCCGCGCGCTGCGCAACCGGTTTATCGACGAGTATGCCGCCTCGGGCGCACCGGTGCTGCCGTCGATGCTGCAATCGAAGGCGGCCGAAGACGTGTTCATGGCGGCCGTCAAGGCAAACGACCCTGAGTACTACCCGATGCCCGCCGGGCAGATCGCCGGCCTGATCAGGACGCTCCCATCAGCCGGCGACGTTGTGCGGACAATCGTGGCGGAGGCCGAGGCGACGCTGAGGCGGCTTTCGGGCGCACGCGCTTCATAGTTGCCACGCGCTGCGTGAGGTGCCATCGCGCGGGCGTCAAGCGCGGTTGCACCGCACGCAGCAGAGTGCCATCTCCGGCGATCTTGAATCCCCTGGCTACTTACCGATGACGAGAATCGAGAACGAATCTGCAATCATCGGTCCACGGCCACCGCCGCGCCCACCGGCCGGAGGAGGGGAGGGCGGCGGACCGTACTCCGCGGCGATGACGAATACATGATTTGTCTTGTCGTCAAGCGTGAGCGTCCTGCCACTGGGCTGCGTCTTGACTGTCTGTTCCACCTCGAACGCTGACGGGCTTTTCTCCTTGATCACTGTCAGCGTCCCGTCAACCTGCGAGCTGAAGGTCTCCATCGTTTCGGTGTTGAAGACCGCGCCGTCGACGCCGGTCCCGATCGGCAGTGTGGTGATGATCTTTCCCGTACTCGAGTCGAGAATCACCATCGTCGCAGGGTTACGGCATGCGGCAAACAGGATGTGATTCTTCACATCGAACGCGAGCCCGGCGGGAGTCTTCGCCTGTTCCGACAAGTCGTAATGACCCGTCACTTGAAGCGCCTTGGTGTCGACGACCGCGACGTTGTCCTTGTCCTCGATATCCACGAATAGCCGTCCGTTTCGATCCGACACGGCTTGCTCTGGCACGCCGCCAAGATCGAGCGTGGCGACCACCGAGCCGTCCTTCGCATCGATCACCGTCGCATGCGGCGATACATGGCTGAACACCCAGACACGTGCGTTGAACGGATCGAACAGGATTCCGTCGGGATTGCCGCCCACGTCGATCGTCTTGATAGGCGCAAGCGTCTTGACGTCCCACATGACGACCGGCTTGCTGCTGCTGAAGCCGTGGCCGGATGCCGGATCCACTGCGGTCCCGCGCGCGCTGACGTTTGGGATTTCGCCAACCGGCTCGAGCGTGTCGAGGTTGAAAACGGTAATGCGTGGACCTGGGCCCGTTCGCGGAATGTACAAACGCCGGTTTGTCGAATCCGCGTACACGTAGTCGAAGCCGCCCGCGCCGCCCACCTTTGCGGTCTTCAGCACCTTGTATGGCCCGCTCTGTTGCGCCAGATTTACGGTTGTCGATGCCGCGATCACGATGACAACGACCAACCACATTCGCCGCATGAGTGTTCTCTCCTTGCCATCAAGTATCATCGACTTCGGGTCCGAACGGCAGTGATCGGCACAACCATTCAGCATTACAAGATCGCCCGGCGTCTGGGCGCCGGTGGTATGGGCGAAGTGTACCTGGCGGAAGATGTCAGGCTGGGACGCCCGGTCGCGTTGAAGTTCCTGCCAGAGGCGGTGAGGCTGGATCCGGCAAGCCGCGGCCGATTGCTGAACGAGGCGCGGGCGGCATCTCTGCTGCGGTCGCCGAATATTGCCGTCACCTACGACATCGGCGAGGACGAGGGAGCCGATTTCATCGTGATGGAATACGTGGAAGGCGAGCTGCTGTCGGAGCGAGTGGCGAAAGGGCCGCTTGCGCTGCGCGAGGTGATCGACATCGGTCTGCAGGTGACCGACGCCCTCGACGAAGCGCACGGACGCGGAATCACGCATCGCGACATCAAGACGGCCAACTTGATGCGCACCGAGCGCGGGCTGGTGAAGGTGCTCGATTTCGGGCTTGCGAAATTTGAGGCCGCCAGAAATCGCGACGCCAGCGTCACTGCGACCCAGGTCACCATTCCGGGACTGGTCGTCGGCACCATCGCGTATATGGCGCCGGAGCAAGCGCTCGGTCGCCCGGTGGATCACCGCGTCGATCTGTTTTCACTCGGTGTCGTGCTGTACGAGCTGGCAACCGGCCGGCCGCCGTTTGCCGGCGCATCGCCCACTGAGATCATCGATCACATTCTTCACGAAACGCCGCCGCAACCATCTGCGCTGAACACACGAGTTCCCACGGCTCTCGATGCCATCATCGCGCGCGCACTCGAGAAGTCGCCGACGTTCCGCTATCAGACCGCTCGCGAGATGCAGCAGGATCTCCGCGAGCTGGCCACGCAGATTGACGAACCGTCGCGCACGGCCGGAAGCCGCGGCATCCTGGCGGTGGCCGCGCAGCAGACCGCGCCGATCGGGAGGTCGGTGGCCGTCATGACGTTCGCGAACATCACCCGTGAGGCCGCCGACGATTGGATCGGCACCGGCATCGCGGAGACCGTCAGCTCCGACCTGAAGAACATCTCCGGATTGACCGTCATCGGTCGAGCGCGCGTGTACGACGCGCTCAGGCACCTCGGCTCGCACGCCAGCGTGGACGATACGCTCGCCATCGACATCGGCCGCCGCCTCGGGGCGACCTGGGTCGTCGTTGGCGGATTCCAGAAGATCGGCGAACTGGTCCGGATCACGGCAAATTTTCTGGACATCGGTACGGGCACCATCCGGCGCACTGTAAAAGTCGATGGCCGCGTCGCCGATATCTTTGCGCTGCAGGACAAGATCGTCTACGAACTGAGTCAGGGACTCAATGTCGTCCTTCGCGGGACGGAGATCGCCGGCATCGAGAAGCGTGAGACGAAGTCCGTGGAAGCGTATGAGAGCTTCGCCCGCGGGATGATGAACCTGCGGCTCGCCACGCGCGACTCGATCGAGCGCGCGATCGCACTTTTCGAGCATGCAACCGAGCACGACCCTGAATATGCGCTCGCCTGGGCGGCGCTCGGGGGTGCCTATGGTTTGAAAGGCTCATTCCTCAGTGTTGACACTCTGGTGGAGAAGGCCGTCGATATCGAGCGGCGAGCGCTCACGATCGACCCGGAGCTTGCCGACGCGCACGCATACCTGGGCGCCGCGCTGTTGAGCCTCGGCCGCGTCGACGAGGCGGTGAGCGCGACACGCGACGCCATCCGGCTCGAGCCGGACAACGGCCAGGCGCATCAGGCGCTCGGTCGCGCGCTCTGGATCGGCACAGGAGATTTTGCCGCGGCCATTCCGGAGTTCGAACGTGCCATCGCGCTGAATCCCGAGGCCGGCTACTCATATCTCCAGCTCGGTCTTCTCCTGGCGTGGGAAGGCCAGTATCAGCGCGCGGAGGAAGTCTGCCGCCGCGCGGTGGAACTGCAGGACCAGTACATTTCCGGCAACGCGGGGCTGCAGGTCGTCGGCGCGAACGCGCGCCTCGGCTATGTGTATTACCTGCAGGGGCGCTACGACGAAGCGATTGCAGAGTACGAACGAGGGTTGTCGTTTGTCGCGTCGAGCGATCATGCGCTCAAGGATCGGACGGCTGTCGAAATCAACGTGAAGATGGGCGCCGCGTATCAGCATCAGGGGCGCACCGATGACGCGAACAGGCATTTCGCGCGCGCGATCAAGGGGTTCGACAGCCTGATTGCCAAAGGCGCCGACGATCCGTTCACTCGCTACTACATCGCCATCGCCCATGCCCTCACGGGCGCGTTCGATCGCGCGTTCGACTCTCTGCAGCGCGTTGCCGCGAAGCTGCCGGCATCGACAATCGCCCGGATGCGCCGCGATCGCGATCTCGACGCGCTTCGAGATGACGCGCGCTTTGATGCACTGATGAGCCTTGCGACCGTGACTGCGAGCCCCACGACGTGAGGCGCCAGCGACGTCCGTGAATCAGGTAAGAATAGAAAACTTCAATTTGGAGGTCTGACCATGAGGCGAGCAGTTGTGCTGGGCGCGTTGATCACCTTTGGCGCGCTGTCGATGGCCGTTGCCGCTTACCAGGCGCCGGCCCAGGGCCCGACACCGCAGGCGCTCGAGGCGACAAAGCTCGAGAAGGTGAAGGAGAACCTCTACATCATCACCGGCTCCAACCCCACGCCGCGCGAGTCGTTCAGCGGCGGGAACACCGCCGTGTTCATCGCCGACAGCGGCGTCGTCATTGTCGACACCAAGTTGGCTGGATGGGGGCAGGTGATTCTCGACAAGGTCAAGACGGTGACGGACAAGCCTGTGACGATGATCATCAATACCCATACGCATGGCGATCACACCGGCAGCAATTCCATGTTCTCGCCGACGGTCGACACCGTTGCGCACGAGAACACGAAGGCGAACATGGCGAAGATGGATGCCTTCAAGGGCGACAATGCGAAGTTCCTGCCGAAGAAGACGTATCAGGACAAGTTGACCATTGGCAGCGGCAAGAATCGCATGGACCTGTACTACTTTGGCCGCGGGCACACGAATGGCGACACGTGGATTGTCTTTCCGGCGCTGCGCGTGATGCACACCGGCGACATGTTCGCGTGGAAGGACGCGCCGACGCTGGATCGCAACAACGGCGGCAGTGGTGTCGAATACGCGGCGACGGTCGGCAAGGCGCTGGCGACGATCAAGGATGTGGACACGCTGATTGTGGGTCACAGCCCGTTGCGAACACTGGCGGAGCTGAAGGAGTATCAGCAGTTCATGACCGACTTCGTCAACGCGGTCAAAGAGGCGCAGAAGGCCGGGAAGAGCGTCGATGAAGCCGCCGCCGCAGTCAATCTCACCGCGAAGTACAAGGACTACAAAAACGAGCGTTACCGGCCGGCGATTCAGGCCATCTACGACGAACTGAAGCAGTAAGAGGCGTGAAGGTTTTCGAGTTTCCAGTTTCCAGTTACCAGTTCAAAGTTGAGTACGTAGTGGCGGGGCTTTAGCCCCGCCAGCAGTACGTAGTGACGCGGCTTTAGCCCCGCCAGCAGTACGGAGTGGCGGGGCTTTAGCCCCGCCGTCATGCGATGGCTGCAGTTTTCAACGCCGCAAGAACTCGCTCCGCTCTGAACGGCACGCGGCGAATGCGGACGCCCGTCGCGTCGTAGATCGCATTCGCAACCGCGGCGATCATCGGTTTGCACGCGGCCTCGCCAGCCCCGTAGTGAGGAAGATCGGGACGATCCGGAGTGGGATCGCCGTTGACCAGGACGACGTCGATCCTCGCCGGCGCGTCAGCATGCGTGAGAATCGGATACGAGCGCCAATTCACGCTCGTCACCTTTTCGGTGTCGAAGGTGACCTCTTCGTACAGCGCCCGGCTCAACCCATGCAGCATGGCGCCTTCGACGGTGCGACGGAGCGCTTCCGGGTTGATGACCAATCCGCAGTCGTGCGCGCAGACGAGCCGCTTCACCCATATACGGCCGGTTCGGCGATTCACTTCGACTTCCGCGACTTGTGCGATCACCGTCTGATTCCGGAAGGCGTACGCGAAGCCGCGTCCCGTCACGATGTTCCCGCTGTCGACCGGGTTTGGCGATGGACGCGTGTCCCACTCGGATGCTTTCGCTGCGGCCTTGACGACGGCGATCGAGCGCGCACGCCGGAAGGCATTGTCATCGGCCGTATTCGCGGTGAGCAGCCGGAGACGGAATTCCACCGGATCCGCTTTCGCTGCCGCCGCGAGCTCGTCGATGAACGATTCTGCCGCGAAGGTCACCTGGGGACCATTCGGATCTCGCAGGTTCCCGGTGCGAAGAGGCGATTCCCACACCAGCGGCATCGCGACGACGTGTGTGGCCGCACGGCGATTCGGCACGACGTACATGTCGGACGGCGTCGCGGCGCTGCCGGCGGCGGGCGTGGCCCGTCTCTTCCCGGTGAGCTGTGCGACGAGCACGGTGTCAGGCTCGTTGTAACCGAGATGGCCGTGATCGGCGGCTCGCGCCTCATAGTCGAGCGCGACGAGATTGCCCTGGGAATCGAGTGCGCCGCGCATCTTGAACGTGAATGCCGGCCCCTTCGTATCCCAGGCGGTCTCTTCTTCTCGCATCCACTGCACGCGAACGGGCCGGCCGACCTCGCGCGCCAGAAACGCCGCTTCGAATCCCGCATCGTCCGCGGCGGTGCGGCCGTAGCCTTGCGGGCCGTCCATCCATAACACGCGGACGCGATCGCGCGGCATCTGCAGGAACTCGGCGATGCCCGCCCGCAGGCCATACGATTTCATGTCGTTCGAGTAAATCGTCATCTGATCGTTCGACGGATCGGCAAGCGCGTGCGCCGGTCCGATGGCGACGTGACCCTGGAACGGCATTTCGTATTCCGCTTCGACGAGCTTTGCCGCCGTGGATAGCGTGGCGTCAGGATCGCCGGAGCTGCTTGGCTTCGAGCTCGACGTGGGCGTCGCCGCACGGATGTACTTGAAGAGGCCTTCAGAGGTGGGGAAGACGCCAGCCGCCGGTTTTTTCCAATTGACTTTGAGCTGCCTGGCCGCGGCAATTGCCTGCTCCTCCCGCTCACTCACCACCGCAACGTAGTTGCCTTTGCTGACGACCTTGACGAATCCCGGCAGATCGCGAACGGAAGACTCGTCGACGGCGATCAATGTTGCACCCGCCACGGGCGGCTTCACGTTGCGCGCGTGCACCATGTTCGGGAGCTTCACATCCACAGCCCACCGAGATGAGCCGTCGACTTTTCCGGGAATGTCGTATCGCTGCGGCGACTGGCCAACGATCCTGAGCTCCTGGACCGTTTTCACTGTGGCCCGGCCTGTGGTCGCGTTGATGTTCTCGCCGGTGAGCGTCACGTTGAACCTTCTGCCGCCGATCAGCTCACCATAGGTCGCTTTCTTGTCCGGATCGGTTGTGACCGAAATCACCGCATCACGGACAGTGAGCCGGTCGACGGGAACGGCGAAGTGCACCGATGCCATCTCCAGCAGCACGCGGCGCGCTTCCGCCGCGACGCGCCGCATCGGCCAACCGTCGACCTGAAGTGCGTCCGAACCACCCGATCCCCCTTGATCCACCGTGATGTCCGTGTTGCCCATGATCACGCTCGTCTTGTCGAACGCGATGTCGAGCTCGTCGGACATCACTTGCCGGAACGCCGTTCCAGTGCCCTGTCCAAGGTCGGTCTTTCCTACATAAAAAGTCGCTGTGTTGTCTTGATGGATGACGATCCATGAATCGAGCTGTTTGAAGTCGGGATCGGGATAGGGTCCAGCGCCTTGGCGCGCAGCTGTTTCGCTCGCCGAGCCGAATGGACTCGCCACCGCGACGGCGCTGAAGCTCACGACGAGCAGGCCTGATGTCTTGAGAAAATCTCTGCGAGAAGTCGTCCAGTCGGCATGTTCCAGGCGTTCTTCCACCTGGCGTGGAACGTTGGTGAAGGGATTCATGCGACCCCTCCTTTGCTCGACGCTGACGCGGTGGGCACCATCGCGTGGGCGGCGCGCTTGATCGCGGCCTGAACACGGTAATACGTCATGCAGCGGCACAACACACCGGCCATTCCCTGACGGATTTGTGCATCGGTTGGATTGGGATAGCGATCGAGGAGCGTCTTCGCCGTCAGAATCTGCCCGTTCTGACAGAAACCGCACTGCGGCACCTGTTCGTCAATCCACGCCTGCTGGACGGGATGAAGCTTGCCGTCTTTGGAAAGCCCCTCGAGCGTGGTGATCTCGCCCTTCACCGCAGACGTGGCCACCATGCACGACCGCACGGCCGCGCCGTTGATGATGACGGTGCACGCGCCGCATTGGCCAAGGCCGCAACCGAAGCGGGGACCGTGCAAATCCAGATCGTTGCGCAGCACGTAGAGCAGCGGCGTCGAAGGATCGACGTCAACCGTGTGTGTCTTGCCGTTTACTTTCAAGGTCACATTGCTCATATCGCGGTCTCCTCGCGCACACGGTCCATTCCTTGTCACCACCATTGTGATGTTGCGACGAGCACGCTGCAAGCGTGAGGGGCAATCGACCCGCGTCCGAGTTCTGCGTCAATCGTGGCAACATTAGCATCGTCGAGCACCGACGGTGAGGACGCGATGGCTGTAAAACACCGAAGATTCCCGATCGCGAGCGGCTGCGCGGCGACGTGTTCGATCCTGTTCGCTCTCCAGCTCTCCGCCCAGGATTGGCCGCAGTGGCGCGGACCGAACCGCGACGGCGCGGTGGCGGGTTTCCGCGAGCCCTCGACCTGGCCCGAGCGCCTCAAACAGCAGTGGCGGGTCGAGGTCGGACTCGGCTACGCGACGCCTCTCGTCGTGGGTCAACGGCTCTATGTGTTCACGCGTCAGGGCGAGCGATCTGGCGAACGAGCTACGCCGCGCCGTTTAAGATGACGCCAGCCACCGCTCGACATGGCCCGGGACCGAAATCGACGCCCACGTACGCCAATGGCCGCCTTTTCACACTGGGCATGACGAACATCGTGACTGCCTTCGACGCCGCAACGGGCACGCAGCTCTGGCAGAAGCCGGCGACGAAGGCGCAGCCGATGTATCACACGGCCATGTCGCCGCTCGTCGACGGCAACCTGATGATCGTTCACGTCGGCGGACCAGGCGATGCTGCGCTCACCGCGTTCGACGTCGCGACGGGAAATGTCCGCTGGACCTGGACCGGGGACAGCCCCGCGTACGGCTCGCCGATCGTCGTCGATCTCGCCGGGACGCGTCAGGTCGTGACGTTCACCCATCAGAATCTCGTGGGCCTCGCGGTTGCCAGCGGCGAGCTGCTCTGGCGCCGGCCGTTCAGAACACCGTCCGACACGACGGCGCAGACGCCGATTCTCCACGGCGACACCATCATTCAGAACGGCCGTGAAAACGGCGTCACCGCGTTTCGCGTGGTACATCGCGACGGGACATGGACGACGCAGGATGTCTGGCAGACGAAGGAAGTATCGCTGCACATGACCAACGGCGTCGCGGTTGACGGTGTCCTCTACGGCCTCTCGCACTTGAACAGCGGCCAATACTTCGCGCTGGACCTGGGGACGGGCAAGGTGCTGTGGAAGGGTGAGCCGCGTCAGGCCGAAAACGCGGGTATGGTGAGAGCCGGCGACACAATCTTCGCGCTCGAAGACGACGGCGAGATGGTGGTGATGAAGGCGAGCCGAGCCGGGATGAACGTGGTGCGGCGATACGAAGTGGCCGACAGTCAAACGTGGGCGCAGCCTGCAATCTCCGGCGGGCGAGTGTATGTGAAGGACGTCTCTCATCTGACCCTGTGGACGCTGAGTTGATCCAGCGCGCTCCAAGCCGGCCCGACCGCTGCAGTGGCGTTATTGTAAGCGCTGCGATCTTGAACAGCGCCATGTGGCGACACGGTGCCTGAACTTCCCGAAGTCGAAGCCGTGCGCCGTGTGCTGCAGCCCGTCATGGAAGGCGCCCGCTTCGATGAGGTGTTGACGCATCGACCTGACCTGCGCACAGCGTTTCCGTCCGACTTTGCCGCTCGCCTCGAAGGCCGCCGCGTGCGCTCGCTTCAGCGGCGCGGGAAGTATCTGCTCGCCGATCTGTCGTCCGGCGAGATCCTCGTCATGCATCTCGGCATGTCCGGTTCTTTCCGGCTGGATGCGAAGGGCGACGACGCGCCCCATGT
>WNFU01011088.1_pt1 | contig 13389 bp, 15 predicted proteins | sample 5400121 | NCBI WGS metagenome assembly WNFU01 (sample SAMN13153360, study PRJNA577476) | soil metagenome | isolation source: 100 cm soil or saprolite under grassland replicate 1 | place: USA:California | collected 2016-06-15
AAAAACTATTGAACGAAGTCGAAAAACTTGGGCCAGCTGCGAGGAAGCAGGCCGACGAGGCTTTGAGACAAGCCGGAGTGGCAGTTCCAGGGACGACACGAAGCGCTCGTATCCTGAATGGTGAAAAGCCGCCGTGCTAAGCGAACGACTCGCTAAGAAAAAGTACCAAAGAGCAAAAGAGCTCCAGTGGCCTGTAGATGTGGATCCTAACTACTTGTATGAGCGCCTAAATCGAAGGCTCTCGGCGACTGGTTTCAAGGGCAGTCGGCGCTACAACTTGGCAGTCGATCTCGAACTGATATATAACCAGTCGATAGCCACAGTTGCGGACCTCAACTCGCTTCTACAAGCTGAATCCGACCCGGATGCGGCGCTGGATGCCGTTGCCTCGCTCAATGAGCATCTTGACGACCTTGCGGATCACATGCGGACCTCCGGCCGAGCGCGACAACGGCTCCAGCTTCACCTTGCGGAGCTGACGTTGGAAGGTGAAGACGGTAGTTAATTGGCCTCGAAGCCAGGATGGGTGCCCCCGCGATCCAGTTGTTCGATTACGGCCTCGGCGGCCGACCTCTCCGTCCGCTCGGAGAGCGGGAGCGGCGCCAGCGCGAACGGCTAGGGCCCGAGCACGAGCGGATGGGGGTTAACCCGAGCGAAGTGCAGCGGCGGCTTATTCGAGGTCTTCTTTGGCGCGGCGTTCGCGCATCATTTCGTAGAGGAGGTTCTCTACGATCATGAGGAGAAGGAGGACCTGGCGCTGCTGGCGGCGGGGCATGCGGGCGAGCATATGGAGGAGCTCCGGGTCGATCTTTTCCGCCAGGGAGAGGCGGTCCTCAGGGACATCCGCCATTAGCGCCGGGTCCGGGTGAGCTCCGGTCGCGAGGCGGCGCCCTTCGAGACGGTCGCTGCGGGCGACCTCCTCAGGGCGAGCGGATCGGCGTCCGGGTTAGCCCAGTCAGACCCGTTGCTGCTGTCGCTGGAGCCGTTGAGGACCTGCTCCATGCCCCGGAGGATGAGGAGGAGGCGGCGCTGGCGGTCCCGCGGCAGGTTGGCCAGGTAGCGCAGGAGGTCGGCTTCTACCGTCGACTCATAGTCCTGGTAGATCTGGCGCAGCATGCGCACTGTGGGGTAGCCTGCCGCCTCGAAGAGCTCATCGGGGTCGATGTGCATGGCCTGGGCGACGCGGAGGAGCACGGCGGCTGAGGGGTTCTTGACCTCGCCGTTTTCGAGCTGGGAGAGGTAGCCCTGGCTCACGGACGAGCCGCTGGCGAGCTGGCCCTGGGTGAGGCCCAGCTCATCGCGTAGTTCCCTGATCCTGTCTCCTAGCTTCATTGCTCGCTCCGCCTAACTGGGGAGTCGCGAAGATTGTCGACGCTCCTCGCCAGCTTGTCAATACGTTTGGCCTTGACCGATTACTCGGGCCCTGAACGTGCCGCGCCCGGTATGATGATTCCTCGCTAGCGTGTGCCGCCCCTGGTGGCCGCGGTCGTTTCGGGAAATGTCGCGCGCTCCATACCCTGGAAGACCTTCAGAAGACGCGTCTGTTGCTCGCGTGGAATGCGCGCCAGAAACGAGAGCAGATCGGGGTCTACGGAGACCTCGTAGCTGCTCGCGGTTTCGCCGCCCAGCGCCATCTCCGTGTAGCCGGCCGCCTGCATGAGGATGCGCGGGTCGACGTGCAGGGCGCGCGCGAGCCGGAAGATGACGGCCGCGCTCGGGTTCTGGACTTCGTCGTTCTCGAGCTGCGAGAGGTAGCCCTGGCTGAGCTCAGCCTGCGCGGCGAGTTGCGCCTGGCTCATGCCAAGCTCATCTCTCAACGCCCGGATCTTTTTTCCCAGCGTCACCCGGATGCATTCCTTACTGAGAGAGGCCTTCGGCTATGCGAATGGCGGCCGGTCCCAGGATGACGGCCAGGAAGGCCGGGAAGATGAAGAGAACCAGCGGGAATAGCATTTTGATGGGTGCCTCATGGGCGGCGCGTTCCGCCCGCTGGCGGCGCCTGGTGCGCAGCTGGTCCGACTGGACGCGCAGCACCTGGGCGATACCGACACCGAGCTGCTCAGCCTGGATGACGGAGTTGATGAAGCTGGTGAGCTCCTCGACGCCGATTCGTGTTTCGAGCTCTGTCATGGCTTCCCGGCGCAGCTTGCCCATCGCCACATCCCGCAGCATGCGAGAGAGCTCTTCCGCCAGCGGGCCGCCGCTCTTCTCGGCGACACGGGCGAGGGCGGCGTCGAGGCCGAGTCCGGCTTCGACGCAGGTGGTGATGAGGTCCATTGCGTCCGGGAGTGCCTTGAGCACGCGCTTCTGGCGCGCCTTGACTTTCCCCTTAAGGTACATCCGCGGGAACATGAAGCCGATGGCTGTGAAGATCAAGAAGAAGATTGCCGCTTGCGGCAGAAGTTTGCTTGGGAGCGCGACGAAGAAGAGGAGGCCGATCCCGGTGAACATTGCGAAGAGGATGGCCCAGAATACGACGAACGCTTGCATGGTCATGGGGTTGCCCGCCATGACCAGTTGCTTCTGGATGTCCGCGAGAACGGAGGCAGGGAGGATGGAGCTGATGGAGCGGGAGAAGCCCTCAATCGAGGGCCTGAGCACACGCTCACCGAAGGGAAGCCCCAGGTCTACCTCATCTTCCGGACCCGCCGATACTGCGCGGCTGCGGAAGTCCTGAATGCGGGACTCCATGCTCGTAGTCGAGCGGCTGCTGCCGAACATGGCGTAGACGATAGACATGATCGCCCCGAAGACGGATACGGCTGCAAGTGCGATAAGCATTTCCGGCTCCTATACCTCGATGGCCATGATTCTACTCATGGAGAAGTAACCCAGGATCTCAAGGCCGATCGCAACGCCCAGGATGGCATTGCCGACAGGCTCCGTGAAAAGCAGACTCATGTAAGCGGGGTTCATCAACATAAAGATGGCGAACATGAACACCGGCAGACCGCCGATGACGATACCCGTCATCTTCTGCTGCGCGGTGAGCGTGGCGATCTCGCCACGGATGCGTTCGCGCTCGCGCATGGTGGAGGCCACTTTGTCGAGAATCTCCGCGAGGTTTCCACCAACGGTGCGCTGGATATTGATGGCGGTTAGGACCATGTCCATGTCGCTGCTATCGATGCGGTCGCCGAGGGCGTTGAGCGCATCCTCAGCACTCATGCCGAGGTTGGACTCACGGAGCATCCTGCGGATCTCGAGGGCAATGGGCGGCTGCATCTGTTTGGAGGCGAACTCGAAGCTCTGCATAAGGCCGTATCCGGACTTGAGCGAGTTGGAGACGAGACCGAGCAGGTCCACGAGCTGCTGATTGATCTTGGTGGCTCGACCCTTCTTCTTACTGTTCACCCACATGGCGGGAAGCATATAGCCGACGACCGAAAGGACAAGCCCAAGTACAATGTAGATCGGCTGAAATCGCCCGATGATGAGAGGGACGACAAGGAATATTCCGGCCATCCCCCAGCGGATAAGGTAATATTCTCCGACACGGAGGGGGACCGCGGCTCGCTCCAGGTGAATGGCTATTGCCTCTGAGCCACTGAACTGCGAGAGGAAAGTGCTCAGTACGGGGAGGCCGCTGTAGGAGCGTTTCTCGCGAAGGCTGCCGCGCTTGGTCTGGCCGGTGGACTGAGGAAGCGGTCCTTCGGAACGGAACGCTTCCAGGCGCGAGGCCATGGGATCCTCCGAGCGGCCGCTGCCGCGAAGACCAACAGCGGCGAAGACGAAGGCCAGGAAGATCGTGACCGCAATGCCAATGATGAGCGGATCCATGGTTATTACCTCGCGCGGGCCAGGAACAGCCCGTCCGGCAGCTTGATGCCGGCCTGCTCGAATTGCTGGGCGAATGTGGGCCGGATTCCAGTCGGCGCCATTAATCCTTCGATCTTGCCCTCAGGGCTGACGCCGGTCTGCTGGAAGCGGAAGAGGTCCTGAAGGGTGATGATCGCCCCTTCCATTCCGCTGACCTCAGTTACGTGAGTGACGCGCCGGACGCCGTCCGTGAAGCGCGAGAGCTGGATGATCAGATGGAGTGCGGAGGAGACCTGCTCGCGGATAGCCCTGTCAGGCAGCTCGAGGCCGGCCATGAGGACCATGTTCTCGACACGGGCGAGCCCGTCTCGCGGTGAGTTGGCGTGGACGGTAGACATCGAGCCTTCGTGGCCGGTGTTCATGGCGTTGAGCATGTCGAACGCCTCCTGGCCACGGACCTCGCCGATGATGATCCTGTCGGGCCGCATACGTAGCGTGTTGCGAAGGAGGTCCCTCTGGGATACCTCGCCGCGGCCGTCTATGTTGGCCGGCCGGGCCTCCAGGCTGACGATGTGCGGCTGCTGCATCTTGATTTCGACCGGGTCTTCGATAGTGATGATGCGCTCCGTTTCCGGTATGTAGGCGGAGAGGGCGTTAAGGAACGTCGTCTTGCCTGTGCCGGTACCGCCGGAGATGAGGATGTTCAACTTGACCTGAACGCACGCTTTCAGGAATTCCACCATGTCTTCCGTGACGGTGCCGGCGTTGACCAGGTCGTGCATCTGAAGCTTGTCGGCGCGGAATTTTCGAATGGTGATGGTGGGGCTCTTGGGCGCGACGGGAGGAATGACGACGTTGACACGGGAGCCGTCAGGGAGACGGGCGTCGACCATGGGAGACGCCTCATCGACGCGGCGGCCGATGGGAGCGATGATGCGCTCGATTACGCGCTGGATGTGCTGGTCGTCGCGAAAACGGACATCGCTCAGGTAGAGGATACCCTCGCGCTCAAAGTAGACCTCGTCCGGGCGGTTGACCATTACCTCGGAGATGGACGGATCTCGCATGAGGGCATCGATGGGGCCAAGGCCGACGACTTCGTCGACGACACGGGAGACGATCTGGTCGCGGGTGATGCCGCCGACGCCGGGCATCTCACGGCGGAGAAGGGTCTCCGCGGCCTGCTCGACGACCTTGCGGCGCTCATCCGCGGGCATGGCGCTGATCTGGTCCGCGTCCAGCTCATCGATGAGCATCTGGTGCATGCGGAAGATCAGCTGCTCCATATCCTCGTTGTAGCGGCCCGGGGTTGTGCGAGCGGGGCCCGTGGCGGGCCGCATCACGGGAGCCTGGGGTCTGCCTGATTGGAAGCTAGTCATGTTGTTACTCCACGCCTACTTGAGTTTTGTCTTCAGGAACTGAGCCTAGGATGCGGCTGAACAAGCCGCCCTTTTGTGCTTCCTTTGGCTTGGCGGTTTGCTGTTGCTGCTTGACGCCGCTGAGGGCATACGCCATCTCAGTCAGGCTTTCCGCCGCCTTGGACTGGGGCTTGGCCACGACTACGGGCATGCCGAGCTGAGTGGCGGCGCTGATGTTGCGGTCATAAGGGACAGACCAGAAGACGTCGCGCCCCAGCATTCGCCTGATCTCCTGCGGCTGGACGTTGCTGGCCTCGTTCGTCGAATTGACGACGAGCTTGATTTTGTCCTGCGGGAAGTTCCAGGAGCGAAGCATGTCGATGGCGAGGAGCGTGTCTTTGAGGCTGGCCATATCGACGGTGCAAATGAGCACGACCATCGTGGCCATCTCGAGCGCCCGGGCGACGATGTCGTTGAACGTGCCTGGGGTGTCGAGGATAACGTAGTCGTGCGTCTGCATGAGGAGGTTGACGACGCGCTCGATGTGTCCGGCATGGACGTTGCGCCAATCCGTAGGGCGGATAGGCGCGGGAAGGATGGTGACGCCGGTGTTGTGCGTGTAGATGCACTCCTCGACGATCTCTCTAGTGATGTCTTCTTCGGCCATAGCCAGGTCGGCTATGCTGCGCTCTACCGGGATGTCCATGAGAATGGCCACGTCGCCGAAGCGGGTGTCGAGGTCAACGACGACGACGGACTGTTTGGTCTTCTGGACCAGCGCGGTGGCGAGGTTGGTGGCGATGGTTGTCTTGCCGATGCCGCCCTTTGCGCCGAAGACGGTGATGACGGTGCCGGCAGCGACGGGCTCGTCCATTTCGCCCGAAAGGCGGGCGCGGCGACGCTCCTCCTGCGCCATGGCGGTGTGAATGGAGCTTATGAGCTCCTCTTCCTTAACGGGGCCGGGGAGATAGTCCTTCACACCCGCCACCATGGCCTTGCGCATGGCGCCGGCGTCCTTAATGGAGGAGTAGCCGATGATGGGAGACTGCGGCAGGAGGTCCACCATTGCCTCTACTGTCTGGAGAGCGCGGATGATGGGCTCTTCGATGGCGATGACGACCACATCCGGCTCGGTCTTCTTGGCGAGGGAGACGGCCTCGATGCCGTAGCCGGCCTCGCCGAGGACACCGAAGCCCGAGAGGGCGAGCATCTTCTGGATCTCGTCCCGGCTGACCGGCTCCGGGCCTACCACAATTACTCGCGGATTTCGTGCCATCGCTTTCCCTTCGCTTCCTTCAGTCTCTCAAAAGGCTCCTGGTTGCCCTAATCGCCGAGCGAAGCTACCCCGAGGAGAGCGATGCAGCTTGGGATGTCGCCGTCTGCGGGCCACTCGGTGCGGTTCGACGACTCGACGGTGTCGCCGGGGCCGCGTAGAGCGAGGGCAAGCCGTCCGCCATGGGCCTCGCCACAAGCGTCGGCGACGGCCAGGACTTCGGCGTGGCTGGGGCTCAGGGAGAGAGTGACGGTGGTGGCCGCGTCGTTCTCCTCTTTCGACTTGTCCGGATCAGTAGAGGCGGCCGGGTCGGGGTTGGTGCGCTCAGTGTCGACGGCGAGCACTTTGACGTTCTGAAGTATGGTTCCGGCCACTGTGTCATTGAACTGCACTTCGCCACTGTTGATTTTCACTTCGACTATGAGAATGACATCCACGTAGTCACCCGGGCGAATATTACCGCCGGCGCCGATCACGCTGCTGACCTTAGCGGAGACGGCTCTTGTGCCAGGCTCGACGAGGACGGAGAGAGGGGGGTTGGCGCCGAACGCGCCGACGACGTCGCTGCCGATCACCTTGGACTGGGAGAGCTGTTCGTTTTGACTGATCGCCACTCGGGTGACCTTGCCAACGAGGCCCTCAGTGCTGCCGAAGGCATCGGCGAGGCGGTCCGCCTCGGGCAGGCCCGTGGTCCGAAGCATCTCGGGCGTGATCTTGGTGTTTGCAGCGATGTTCTGAGCGGCCACGACCGTATCGACACCGCCGCCGCTGCTGCTCTTGACGGAGCCGCCTTCGTCCTTGGCGCTGCTGAGGTAGACGACGACGAGGCCCGCCGCCACAAGGCCCAGGATGAGGCCGAGGATAAGCGGCAGTCTGCTGCCGCCTTTAGCCAGGGTTGCACCTTTAATCATGCGTACACCTCGAAAACTGAAAATTGAACTGCGTGCTGCTTGGTTCAGAAAGAAAGATGATTTGGTTTAGAGTGCTGTTACAATTTTCCCCCATTAATCCGGCCATTTTTCACAACTCTCGCGGCGCCGTCCCACCTGTTAGCGACCCCTTTGACGTGATTGTTCACCTCCTTGTTCGATCCAGACGCAGGCGGGCCCTGGAGACCCCGTCAAGGCCCGAGCCGCGAGACTACTCGACAAGGCGGCGGACAACGATTCCGATAAGCGGGTTGAAGGCGTCGAGGTAGCCGTTGACCTGTGAGTAGGCGGCGTCGACGATCTCGATCTGGACCTCCCAGTGCCCTTTGGCGCTGTTGCAGTTGGGTGTCCCGCCACCGGGACCGCCGTTGCTGGCGCAGGCGTAAGACTCGAAATAAGCCAGCGTCCATCCTTCGATTTTCACCTGTTGGACGGGAATCCCGGTCAAGCTGACGATAGGGATGATCATGAGCCGGGGACTTAAGGGGCAGATAACGGTGTATCTGGGTTTCGTCCCCAGCCCGTTGTCAAAAAACACTTCGTTGAATTCATCGATTCCACTGCCATCACCGCAGCCTCGGGTGGGCTCGGCGGCCAGGCGCGTGGTCAAGCCCGAGGCCGTACCGCCCACCTTATTGCCGTCGAGGTCGTCGACCATGACAGTGCCCGGACAGGGAGTCGGAGAGCTGACGTCAGCGCAGTAAGTGGTGTCGACGGTGCCATCGATGATGTTGGACTGATACTCGGAAGACCCGCCGCCGATGCCGTCGTAGTCAAGGGCTCCGTACCAGCCGTTGATTGCGCTGCTGCCGGCGCCGACCTTGACGGTGCAGGTTGCTTCGAAGATGGCATCTCCGTTCGCGTCGAGGCAGTTCGTGTCGGTCTCGAGGAGAGCCCAGGGCATCATCTCGTTGCTAGGGCCGAGGGAACCAACGGTGGCGGCGGCCTGTGCGGAGACGGCGCTTGTGGTCATGCCAAGGACGCGGCCGAAGAGCCAGCTGAACTGCTTGTTCAGCTAGACGTAGACCGTGTCGTTGGAAACAAGACGGGAGCGTATCTGTACGTCGCTGATCTGGCTCGTGTCGATTCCGTTGTTGATCGCCCAGTCCCGCGCCTTCTGTTCGGCGGCCGGCGGATTGGCCGGAAGTTCCTGAGTACCGGCCAGGGCAGCAGCGTCCGCGGAGTTCTGGAGATGGCGGCGGTCCTCGTAAAACAATCCGATGTCGACCGCCATGGCGACGAAGCCGAGGAGGACTGACATGAAAAGGACGCCCAGGATGAGGGTCTGGCCGCGCTCTCGGCCCGATACGGCATTATTCTTTTGCATAACCGCTTTACTCCATTGAGGCACGCAGCTTGAGCCGGCCGCTTGCCCCGCAAGCCGCGACGGGTGACTGACCGCCGCGCGCGTCACACTTCCTACCGAAGGTTAGACGAGTTATCAGTCCCGCCGTTACGCCTCTTCGGTAAACAAGAGGCGCCCCTCAGCTTGAGGCTGAGGGGCGCCGTAGTTGTCTCAGACTGAGGGTTACTCGATGAGCCGGCGGACGATGATGCCTTTGGGATTAAACGCAGCCAGGAAGCCCGCCGTCTGCGAGTAGACTGCGTCAACGATGGTAATGCTGACCTCCCAGTGGCCTTTGGCGCTGGTGCAGTTCGCGGCACCCACGCAGGTGTAGCCCTTGAGGTAGGCAAGCGTCCAGCCGGTGATGGTTATGTCTTTAACAACGTTGGGATCGCCCGGATTAGCCTTCGGGTTCGTGATGACAATCGGGATGATGATAAGACGCGGGCTGTCAGGACAACGGACGACGTATGTGGGGGAGCCAGCCGGGTTGGGAGCAAACACTTCGTCGAAGTCGTCTATGCTGTTTCCGTTTGTGTTGCAACCAGTCGTGGGCTCGGCGGCCAGCCGGGTGTCAATGCCGTGGCCCGTTCCCCCGACCTTGTTGCCATCCAGCGTGGGGACGACGGACGTATCGCAGTTGGGAGAGGGCTCGGTGACCACGCAGTAGCTATCGATGGTCGTGCCATCTATGACGTTCTCCTGGTATTCGTTGCTGCCGCCGCCGATGCCGTCGTAGTCCAGGGCACCGTACCAGCCGGTGATGGCGCTGCTACCGGCGCCGACCTTGACGACACAGTCCTGGTTGAAGATGGCGTCGCCGTTGCTGTCGAGGCAGGGCGACTCATGCTGGAGGAGGGCCCAGGGCATGGCGCCGAAACCGCCGGCAAGCGAGCCGGTCTGGGCCGCGGCCACGGCCCCAACAGGGGTTGTAGTCTTTCCGAGCGCCCGACCAAACATCCAACCGAAGTCTTTCTCCAGCTCTACATATAGTGTGTCGTTCGGAAACAGTGTCGTTCGAGCTTCGATCGTCTTGATCTGGTCAGAGGAGATACCGTTGTTGGCGGCCCAGTCCTGGGCCTTCTGTTTCGCAGCAGGCACGTTGTAGGGTAACTCCTGCACACCCGCGAGAGCCATGGCGTCTGAGGAGTTCTGCAGGTGGGCCATGGCGGTGAAACCGAGAAGAACGGTCATAGCCAGCACGGCGATTAGTATGACTTGACCGCTCTCCCTTCCCCTACCTGGTGCCTTGTTCCTCATTGGGACACTCCTCCTAGCACCCTTTCCGAGCCTTTGAGACTCCGGCAAATACGTCGACGATTGACGTTTCCGCTGCTCGCATCTGTTGGCGCGCAGGGCCCGGATCAGGCCCTCCGCGGATCGTGGTCGTTGCTGCTTACTGGATCACCCAAACGCATAGACGAGAAACTACTAGACACGTTACGGTGTTCACCGTTCAGGTTGAGGAAAGAAACACGGGGCACCCGTATGGGCGCCCGCATCGTTTACTTTTGGCCGAGCCGAACGGAGTCCGGCGGGGCCGGTCCCGCCTCTGTTCTTGTACTTACTCCAGCCGCATATCGGCCGTCGAAGAGAAGCTCAGCGTGGGGCCCAAGGCCCCCCCACTGATCAAGCCGAGCACGTTGTCCAGAGGCGTGATCAGGTCGTAGTCATAATCGACTTTCACAACCACGGAGGAGCCCGGAGTGCCCTGGGCGCCCGTGATGAAGACGGTGAGATTGGTCTGGTCCAGCGCATCGGCGGTTTCCCTGACACGACAGTCGATGTTGTCGGACACCGTGCTCGGGTCGCTGTCACAACTGCCGGAAGCGGCAGCCCTGACCGCGCCAAGGCGGGCGCCTTCGCGTGCGGAGTTGGTGACGGTTAGCCAGGCGTGAAAGCCCAACCCGAAGTCCATGATGGCGAAGACCAAAATGAGGAAGATGGGCAGGATGAGGACGAACTCGGCCAGGCTCTGGCCCTTTTCGCCCTTGCGGATTCCTCTCTTGAGGCGCTTCAGAAACACTTCGGTCCCTTTCCTTTGCCCGCGGACTTGGAGCCGCGGTGCTGTTTTACAAGAGAGCGTGGGGGTCACGGCCGATTGGCGCGCGACCCCCAAGCTACTTGCGTTGTCAACAACAGTTGTCTGTCGCCGACGTTGGAGCCCCTGGGAGGCTCCGGCTCGATCTTAGAGCGAGCCGGTGATGCTGCCGAGGGTGCCCGAGATCGCCAGACCCAGCGCGGTAAGCGCCAGGATGCAAACGACCGCGATGAGAGCCAGAAGCAGACCGTACTCGGCCAGCGCCTGACCATCCTCACGCTCGAAGCGCGACGCGAACCAAACCAGAGCCTCGTTGAACTTGGAGAGCATTCGTCTCCTCCTTTCCTAAACTCGCTTCGCTTGGTGGATGGACTTGGAGCTTTCTCCGACAAGTTAGATGGGAGCGATAGGACGCCCGTTACACCTTATCGAGTCCGTTCACGGAGATTTCACCTGCTGAGCTTGGAGTTCGGTGACATGGGAGTGCCTGAGGGAACCCCCTGAGCCATAGAAAAGGAAAGGCCCGCAGCGAAGTTCGCTGCGGGCCGCGGGAAACTTCCAGCAGTCCTTAGAAGGCGCCGGTGATGCTTCCCAATGTGCCAGAGATGGCCAGACCCAGGGCGGTCAGCGCTAAGATACAGACCACTGCGATCAGGGCCAGAAGCAGACCGTACTCGGCCAGCGCCTGCCCGTCCTCGCGGTCGAATCGCGCGACGAGCGCCGTAAGAGCCTCGTTCATCTTGGAGATCATGTCTCCTCCTTTCTTATGTTGCCTGGCTAACCGTTTTGGCTTTGACAGCGAGTGGCTCATTTCTCGCTGTTGCCGCCACTAATATTGACGAAGAAAGGTGAACAGGTGGGTGAATCGCGAGCCCCTCAAAGTAGAGAATCGGTTGAGGGGGAACCAACTTTTCATCTGCCAGCCGCGTTCCACCTGATTAGACGCGTCTTTTCTTCAGAGCGTTACGACAAGTTAGCGACCGGACTGAAGTGATATTCCTCGCTGCGCTGATCGGCTTCGGACTGGGCCATGTGGTCAGCCTCGTCTTCGACCGCTTCTACCACGAAGAGGCTATGCGCGGCCCTATATACGAATGCCCCGCCTGCCGCGCGCCGGTTAAGCCGCTGTCGATAATCCCATATGCAAGCGTCGTGCTCTCGGCCGGCCGTTGCTCGCGCTGCGGTGAGCGTCTGCCGTGGCGGGCGGTGATCCTCCCAGCCGGTGCCGCCGCTCTTTTCGCGCTATCCTACCTGGCGTTTGACGACTTCTGGCCAGCGCTTCTGGGCGGCCTCTTCGGCACGATCTTCTTAACGCTCACGCTGACGGACCTCGAGCGCCGGCTGCTGCCAAACCGAATCGTCTACCCGTCGATCGCGCTCGCGGTAGCCTTGTGCTGGGCGTGGCCGGAGAGTTCCGCGATCCAAGTCCTGGCAGGCGGGGCGGTTGGGATTGCCATCGCGGCGCTTCTCTACCTCTTCTCGCTCTTTTTCGGGCCGGACGCTTTCGGCATGGGCGACGTCAAGATGATCGTGCTTATCGGGTTCGTGGTCGGGTTTCCAGGCGTAATCGCGGCCGTCTTCCTCGGCACGATCGCTGCCGGGGCCGTGGCGGCGGTGCTTGTGGTGACGCGCATCCGCGGGCTGAGAGATTATGTTCCGCACGGGCCGTTCCTTGCGCTCGGCGCGATGTTCGCACTGCTCGCGGGGGCATGATCGTCAGCGAATAAAGAGCGAATAAGCGAATCAACCCCCGAACGATTCAAATCGCTGTAACGGCACCGCCTCCGACGTAGTCCTACTGACGGTGGAGGCCCTAAGGCACTCCGCTACCAGCTGGAGGAAGTTATGACCACGGCTCAGGGGTCTCTGCCTCGACGGAGACAGCTCATCCGAGCGCTCATCAAGTTGGAGAACACGCTGCCGGCGCTCGTTTGGCTGTTTCTGGTATTCTTCCAGCTCGCGAAAGTCTACGAGGAGCCATGGGTGTCCACGATCGGCCTCTTGCTGATCAACTCAGTCGCTATGGTGCTGTTCGTTGCGCGGCGTGACGCAGCGCGGGTCGGCAATTTCTGGGAGGGTGTGCTCGCCGTCTCAGGAACGTTCGTCGTCACGCTGCTGCTCGTCGTGTCCAACGACGAGCAGGCTACTCTCGGGCCCGGTGCTTCTCGTGTGGCGACGGTTGTTCAGTGCATTGGCATCGCGGGATGGGCGATCTCGTTGATAACGCTTGGCAGAAGCCTGGGGATCGCGCCGGCGGATCGCGGGCTGGTGCGGCACGGGCCTTATCGGTTCATCAGGCATCCGCTGTACGCATTTGAGGGCCTATTCTTCCTCGGCTGGCTGATCAACGTTCAAACGCTCTCGGCGGCGGTTATCGTCGCGGTCTGGTGCGTGCTGCAGGTGGCGCGCATCGTGCGGGAGGAACGGATCATCGGCGGGTACGATGAATACCGGCAGCGGGTGCGCTGGCGGCTGATTCCTTTCGTCTGGTAGGCGAAACCCGCCTGTTAAGACGCCCTCGATAGAGCAGCTCATTCGCACTTAGAATGACCCACCTGTCGCGTACGGCCTGCCTCTGAGCGACTCCAGCGGGGCGTCTCTACACCGTCTCCCTGCGGTATCATACGGCCATGTCCGAGGCCGTTTCTGACGCGATAGTCATCGTCGATTATGATCCGCGCTGG
>WNFU01014394.1_pt1 | contig 13388 bp, 15 predicted proteins | sample 5400121 | NCBI WGS metagenome assembly WNFU01 (sample SAMN13153360, study PRJNA577476) | soil metagenome | isolation source: 100 cm soil or saprolite under grassland replicate 1 | place: USA:California | collected 2016-06-15
CGCTGCGACCGCGTATCCCGTCTCAGTTCGCATGAAAGTAGCCAGCGTATGTCGACTGATGGCAGTTCGCGTTTTTGCGAACCGTGCCGAATGCGGGCTCCTGGTGCCAGAGTCGAACCGGAAAGATTCAGTGAGGGCACGCAGGCTCATCCACCACGCGCGGATTGCAACTGGGTCGGGTCGTGACACAGCAGAGGGCGAATGTCCGCTTCTGGCCGATGAGCGTCAATCGACTCGGTCCTCACTTTTCCTCTGTGGCCTACGTTCTTGTGTAACCCGCCTCCTTCTGACCGCGGATGGCGAGCACGAACACCGTATCAAGTTCTGCAACGTATCGATAAAGCGCGACATAACCGCGTGTACGGCGCCCGATCACAAGTTCTCTAAGGTCCGCTCGGACCGGCCGACCGATCAGCGGATTGCGTTCCAGCACATCGATCGCCTTTATGATGTCTTCGATACGGGACCGCGCGTCGACTCCCTGATGCGCAAAGAGATGTTCCAAGATGCGATCGAGATCGTCCCCGACCTCTGGTGCGAGCTCGATGCGCGACATGACTAGCGCGCAAGCGTTCGCGGCTTCGGTCGAGCAATCTTGTTGCTGGTAAGCCGACGCTCAAGATACCGACGCATCTGATTCCACGGCACTGCCTTGCCAGAGGCGACGATCTCAGCGTACCGCCGCTCGGCCGTATTCTGGAACTCCCCCCGGCGCTCTTCCTGTTCAGCCTTCTCGGCTATCGCTTCCAGAATGAAACTGTGCGCGGTGGTTCCAGCCCGTGCTGCTGCGCGAGCGATGCGCTCCTTGAGATCCTGCGGTAGACGAATGGTGGTGGTGGACATCGCGAAGCTCCATTTGAAAAAATGCATTGTAGCACACTTGTGCTACGTCGATATATCGACGCCTGGGTGCGTGTCGCGTCAGCTTTCACGCGACGATTATCGTGCACGCGTTTGCCAGCTCCCCGCATTCGAGCGCACTGGCGCGCAACACAGCTATATGCATGCGCGCACACGATTTGCACACGCCGCATCGCAACCAATTGATGTTCAAAAATGAATCGTTGCGATCCATCATCGGGGCCGTGCAAAACCGCCACCGTAAGTCATTCATTTCGCTGATCTTTCCTTTGCTCAGTCGATCCAATAGATTGTTGAACCGACTGAGATCTTGCTCACCAGATGCTTAAGCTCTCCGCGGAGGCCGGCGATCCCACGCAAACGATTGCCCTGCTATCGGGCTATTTTGCTCTACCGGTGCACACGCAGCGCACATGGATTTGCGACCGCTTGTTGTGGTCCCCAGGGCATTGGTGCTATGATGTGTTGGTGTATAGACACCACCCCATCACCAGGATCCCTGAAATGGCTCGACTAACCATAACCTTGAGCGATGAGCGGCATGTCGCGCTGCGCGAAACGGCAGCCAAGCGGCGGAAAACGATCGGGCAGCTCATCGAGGAAAGTCTCGAGTTCTACGGGATCAAGACGACACGCAGCGCTGAGGAGCTCGTGGCGAAAGCGCGTGCGCGCGCGTCACTCGGCGAAGCCGACGCCCTGCGCCTCGCTGCGGCCGAAACCCGCGCAGCACGGCGCAAGTGAAGTCGATCGCCGCGGTCATCGATACCAACGTCGTTGTCGCGGCTCTACTGACAGGAGACGTCAACTCGCCAACCGCACGCATTCTCGACGGCATGTGCCGAGGCGAGTTCCCGTTTCTGCTTTCCACCGCCCTTCTCACCGAATACCGGGAAGTCCTTCTGCGCAAGAAGGTCCGTTCGCTCCACGGCTTGAGCGAGCACGAGGTGGATTCACTGCTGACCGCGCTCGCAGCCAATGCGATCGTTCGCGAACCCGCCCATCGCGACGGTGCACCAGACGCGAGCGACGCTCACGTCTGGTCACTTGTCGAAAGCGGGAAGAACTGCGTACTGGTTACCGGCGATAAGCTGCTGTTGGAACATCGTCCCGCGAAGTCGCAAGTGGTGACGCCGCGGGAATTCATTGATCATCTTGCAAAATAGCGGTCGGAGGTGCGGTTGCGGGCACCTCCCATCACACAAGCCGTCGTGCCGCGCTGAGTTTGAAGCCATGCATTCACGACATCCAGTGCTCGCCCCAGTGCACCGCCTCATGGTGTTTGCTCAGACAGTGAAAGTGCGACGCATGATCGAAGGAGTAGCGCTCGATCCGAAGCAGACGTTCTGGATCATGACGGTGAACCTTCTCGCCGACAGTGCTGCTGTCGAATGGGCCAAAGTGTTCGGATCGTGGGATGAGCAAACTCATTGGACCCAGGTAGTCCCCAAGGATATGCACGATGACGTGCGCGGAGCGCTTCTGGCGCGCCTGGGCTGTACGCACGCGGAATGGGCGGAATATCGAGATTCGATTGTCGATTATCGTAATCAGCTGGTTGCCCATCACGATTTAGGCGCGACCGTAGCGAAGTACCCGCACTATGACAAGGCACTTGAGGCTGCGCACTTCATGTTCGACCGGTTGCGCCGATTCGCGGACCCTGATCACCTCGGTGGAATTCCGACCGACCTGGACCGCTGGTCGGACAGCGTTGCCGTAAATATGAGCGCCATCGTTCGAGCTGCTTTTGCGGCCAGCGCGAAGCTGGGGTCCAACGTTGCTCGTGATCGCGGGTAGCTCCCAAGGCATGTCCGGCAATGGGCTCATCGACTAATGTCGTACTCGACGAGCGACGTCATTGCGGCTGGCGAGCGTATCGCCGAAAGGTTCGAGAGTTTGCTTCTGATGGCCAAATACTCGTCGAATGAACTGCTGCGCACCAGAGCCTGTCTTGCGCTGTCCGTCGCGGAAGGCTATCGCGCGATTCTCGCTTTGCTCTCATCGAAGGGGCAATCCTACCTACCCGTCGTGCTACGGTCGATCTTTGAGGCAGCGGTCGATCTCAAGATTCTTTGCGATGACTCCAATCACCTCGGCCAGATGCAATATGACAACGCGAAGCAGCACCTTCGGGCCTTTAGGGGGTTCCGCGACGACGAAGCGGCGCAGTTTGATGACGGCGCAAAGCAAATGCTTGATGGCGCAATTGAGATCGAGCAAGCGATTTTCGAGCGACTCGATTCTGACGAGCGCTCGAGATTCTCTATCCGGCGCAAGTTCGAGCGGGCAGGCATGCTCGATCTGTACGGGTCGGTCTACGCCTATCTTTGCTCGTTCTCCCACAACAACATCAACACGCTCCGACAGCGCCATGGTGCTAGCGGCAATCTGTCGTTCGCACAAGCGTTCACGCCGCAGGTGGGGATACGTTTTCTAGGTGTGGCGTCAGCTGGGTATGCCAACGCGCTGCTCTTGGCGCCGCATTTCAGCACGCTGACCGAGGAACTCGTTGTCGAGACCGCTACGTGGATGTGGCGCCAACTCGAGGCGTTGGATCCCAGCGAGGTTTCAAGCGTTCGCTGAGTCGGCCGGAGCCGATTGATCCGCAGCCCGTGTGTTCGGCCGCGTCCAGTGGCAGTGCAGGAAGCAGGAGCCAGCGTACTGCCGCGAAGTCAATCGCAGAGAGGGTGTGCACACGAGCTACACACACTAGGTCCTAAGCGATTGATTCGTTGCATCACTCCTACCGATCCATCATCGGCGCGACGCTGAGGCGGTAGCTTTGTGGTTCGGCGATTTTCATGTCCATGGGCGGGACGCCCGCACGCTCGATCGAATGCCGTCAGTATGCCGCAGCGGCCACGTTCGCTGCGCAAACGGCGAACCGGCACGTCGATGCGGCCCTCGAAGATGAAGAATCGATTGCCTCAGCCATGCGCCTGCTAGAGACTTTCGCGCGTCGTCGCGGCGAAAAGCTCGCGCTTGAGCACGCACCGGTCGAGGCCGACCAGTGTCACCTGACGCCTCTTCACGCGCTCGCAGTAATCTTCGTTGCCGAGCGCCGCCACGAGCGCGTCGGCATTCGCATGCATCGCCTGGAGCGACGCCCGGATCGATTGCGCGAACCGGTCGGTGACGTCGATGTGCTGCAGCACACGCCAATCCGATTGCTCGAGCAGTGTCGGATAGTCGCCCTCGACGTCGACGAATTCGGGACCGCTTTCGATCGCGATGCGGCGCTCGATCACGGACAGCGCGTCCGCTGGTGCGATCACCGAGAACACCATGGTCGCACCGGCGCGCGCAACGCGACGGCATTCCTGCAACAGCGAGAGCTTGGCCGGCATGCAGCAGAGCACGTCGGAATGGCTTATGGCTTCGAACGAGCCGTCAGCGAACGGCAGCGCGGCGCCGTCCGCCACGACCGCGCGGCATCGTTCGGCAATCCCGTCGCGCGCCGCGCGCTCGAGTGCGAGACGAACGCCGACATGCGGAATGTCGGTCAGGACGACGTCGCATCCACTGATCAGCGACAGGTACAGTCCTGGCCAGCCGGCGCCCGCGCCGACATCAAGCAAGCACACGCGGGTCCGAAGTCCGAGCAGGTCGGCAACGATGCGCGCTTCGTCACGCGTCGTCCAGCTCGTGGCGCCGTAATCGCAACCGAGGACCGCGCGCTCGATCTCGCGGACGGCGGCGAAGCGGCCGAGCTCGTAGTCCCTTGTGAAACAGCGCCGCGGCGTCGCGTTGGCCGGCATCGTTGACGACGCGTTACGATGCCGCTATGCGAGCGTGTCGGCGACGAGCGATATGCTTTTGACGCCGAACTTGCGGCTCGCCGCCCGAGTGTTGTCCGATCCAAGCTCGGTGCGATTCATGGTTGGGATCGCCATGACGTTTCTCCTCTTCAGCACAATAGCCGCTCCCGGCATCAGGCAGGGGCGAACTTCGCGGACGCGTTCAAGGCGTTCATCATAAGCATCTTTGTGCAGCAGGAGGGGCCGCCATGGAAAACTCGTTCGCCGATGACGCCATTATTCGCGCCCGCGCAGTCGGGGGCGTTCTTGTCTTGGCGCTCAGCCTTGGGGCACCGACATCGATGGCGACGACGATTTCGTTTGACGACGTTGCAGCAGGGGCATCGCCACCCGGCTGGACCGCGGGGGTGACCGGCCGCGGTTCCCCGCGCTGGACGATCGAGCGCGACGCGCAGGCGCCGTCGCCGCCGAATGTGCTGAAGCAGAGCGGACGCGGCGACTTCCCGTGGTGCGTCCGGCGCGACGTTTCGGTCGCCGACGGCTACGTCGAGGTCCGATTCAAGCCGATTTCGGGCGCCGAAGATCAGGCCGGCGGCGTCGTGTGGCGCTGGAAGGACGGCGACAACTATTACGTCGCGCGAGCGAATGCGCTCGAGAACAACGTCTCGCTCTATTACACGCGCGACGGTCGGCGCATCACGATCAAATACGTCGATGCGCCGGTCGCACGCAACCAGTGGCACACGCTGCGCGTCGAGTTTGCCGGACGCAGGATCAACGTCGCGCTCGACGGCAAACGCTACATCGAAGCCGACGACGACCACATCGATGGGGCCGGTGCAGTTGGCGTCTGGACCAAAGCGGACAGCGTCACCGCCTTCGATGATTTCAGTTATGACGGGAAATAGAGCGCGACTCGATCCTCGCGAATATCGGGCCATTCACGATCCGTGCAGGCTGGCGCGGTCGGCGTAACCGGGATCGGAACCCTTGCGTGTGTAACGCTTCAGTTCCAGCATTGGCTTTTCGACCAGATGCCACGACGCGACCGCGAGCGCGAGCGTCAGCGGGAACGCCGTCCAGAAAAGCACCGTCGGCGAAATATCGTTCGAACGATAGATCAGCATCTGCTGCACCGGGAACGCGTATACATAAAGCCCATACGAATAATCGCCGAGCCGGTTGAACGCGGCGATGCGAAGCGCCGGATGCAATGCGAACGCGAGCAGCACGTAGGCGACGAGGACGAGGAAGTACATGCCGCGTCCCAATCCGAACGGATTCGCGAACAGCACGACGAGCGCAAGCGCGGCGAGCCATGGCGACAGCGGCAGCCGATCGCGGTTCACCCACGCGAACGCGCCGAGCGCGAAGCCGAACGCGAGATGACGGACAACGGCGAGCTCCGGATGCACGGGAAACCAGTCGGGGTGCCAGGCGAACAATGCGATCCCCGCAATGAACGCGGCGTTGTAGCGCCACGCACGGCGGAACAGCCCGCAAACGCCGGCCGCGAGGCAACCGACGTAGAACTTGAGCTCGATCGGCAGCGTCCACAGCGACCCGTTGACCGCATGCGGATAAGGGTTGCCGGTGAACGCGCCGGGAAGCCGATCGCGCACGTCCCAGCCCGAGACGGTGTGCCTGAGGTAATCGAGCGTCTGCGCGTCGGTGAGGAACGACTGCCACGGCAGCGTCGAGCACGCCATGCCGATTGCGACCGTCAGCAGCGCCGCCAACGTGAGGCCGGGATAGATGCGCAGCACGCGCGCGGCGATGAACGCGACCAACGAGCGTTGCCGTACGAAGCTCATCGTCACGAGAAACCCGCTGACGACGAAGAACAGGAACACGCCGAGATAGCCGAAGTCGGCCAAGCCGCCGGTCCATCGCCGGAACAGATCGCCCTCCGGATGCCCGAGCAGTGCGTAACAATGGAACAGGATCACCGACGTCGCGGCGACGAAGCGGATCAGGTTGAAGTTGTTGTCGCGGCCGTGCAGATGCGCGGCCAGTGACCACGACGGTGCCGCTCGCGGCGCAGACGCTTCGCTCATCGTCCGAGCAGCAGCTTCGGCACGAACGTCGTGAGCGGCGGCCACAGCGTGATCAGCGCGAGCACGACGCACAGCGGAATCAGGTACGGCAACACCGCGTGCGCCATCCGGTCGAACGAAATCTTCGCGACCTTCGCGGTCACATACAGCACGACGCCGACCGGCGGCGTGATCGTCCCGATCATCAGATTCAGCACGAACACGACGCCGAACTGCACGGGATCGATGCCGAGCGCAATCGCGGTGGGCACGAGGATCGGGATCAGCACCAGCATCGCGGAGAGCGCTTCCATGAAGCAGCCGACGACGAGCAGCAGCACATTCACGATGAAAAGATAGACGAGCGGATTCTTCGTGAGGCCTGTCAGCGTCGCGCCGAACTCCTGCGGCAGCCGCGACACCGAGATGCAATAGCCGAGCAACGCGGCGGTCATCACGAGCGCCATGACGACGCCGGTCGTCTCGACGGTGTCCAGAATGATCCGTGGCAGATCGCGCACGTCGAAATCGCGATACACGAAAAGCCCGAGCACGAGCGCGTAGACGACCGCGACCGCGGCGGCCTCGGTTGGCGTGAACACACCCGAGAACAGCCCGCCGAACAGCACCACCGGCGCCATCAGCGCCCAGAATGCGCGCTTGAACGTCCGCCACAGCACCGCGCCGCCGGGAAAGGGATGGCGCGGAAGATTTCGCCGCGTCGCGAGCTCGCGCACCATCAGCATCAGCGCGGCGGCCATCAGCAAGCCGGGCACGATGCCGGCCAGAAAGAGCGCGCCGATCGACGTCTCAGCAGCGACCCCGTAGACGATCATCGGCAGCGACGGCGGAATGATGGGGCCGATGGTCGCCGACGCCGCAGTGATCGCAGCCGCGGTCTCGGCGTCGTAACCCTCCTTGCGCATCGCTTCGATCTCGACGCTGCCGAGGCCCGCGGCGTCGGCAACCGCAGAGCCGCTCATGCCGGCGAAGATGACCGAGCCGATGATGTTCGCCTGGCACAGACCGCCGCGCATCCAGCCGACGAGCGCGGTCGCGAAATCGAAAATGCGGTACGTGATGCCGGCCGAGTTCATCACGTTGCCCATCAGGATGAAGAGCGGCGCCGCCAGCAACGGAAACGAATTGGCCGCCATCGCGATCTTCTGCGGGATGATGTTGCCCGGAATGCCGGCGATGGACAGGAACGCGAATCCGGCGAGTCCCATCGCCGCGTAGATCGCAGGACCCGCGAACAGCGCGACGAACCACGCGCCGAGAATCGCGACGATAAGCGAGATCAAATCGGCGCCCTGCGGGCGAGCGCCGCAAGCGCACGGCCCGCGTCCGCAATCGCGTGCAGCGCGACTGCGATCGCTGCGACCGGCACGATCGCATAGACGCCCCCGATCGTGAAAAAGAGCGCTGTCGTATCCACGTCGAGATTGCGCGAGGCGAGAGCACACCGGCGAACACGATCGCGGCGAGCGCGCCCACCAAGCGCAGCGCCGCGGCACCGCGCGGCGGAACGCGGGTGACGAAAATGTCGACGCCCAGATGGGTGCGCCTGCGCGCGGCGACGATCCAGCCGAGAAACGCGCACCAGACGAAAAGGTAGCGCGCGAGCTCGTCGCTCCACGTGAGCGGGCTGCCGAGGAAATACCGGAACACCACCTGCGCAATCACGCAGGCGAACATTGCGGAGAACGTCGCGATCGCGAGCGTGTCGACCGCGCGCGCGGCGAAGCGTGCGAGTGCGGTCATGGTGCGGTCGTCCCCGCGGCGGGCGAGCACGGTCATCGACGCCTGTCATTCCCGCGAAAGCGGGAATCCAGTGTCTTTGCGACGAACGTCACTGGGTCCCCGCCTTCGCGGGGACGACCCTGCGATTGCATCAACGGATCGCCTGGATCTTCTCGAACGTTCCGGCGCCCCATTTCGACTCGAACTGCTTCGGCACGCGCGCGAGCACCGGCGCGCGGAACGCATTGACGTCGGGCGTGATCACCGTCATGCCGCTCGCCTTCAGCGCGTCGACGAGCGTCGACTCCTGCTTCGCGAGCTCGGCGTTCTGCCATGCGATCCCGTTCTTCACGGCGTCCGCGATGATCTTGCGGTCCGCCGCCGCGAGCCCTTGCCAGAACGCTTCGTTGACGACGACGAGCCGCGGCGTGATGACGTGCGCCGACAGCACCAGATACTTCTGCACTTCGTCGAACTTCGCCGACTTGATCGTCGGCAGCGGGTTCTCCTGGCCGTCGACGACGTTCTGCTTCAGCGCCAGATAGAGCTCGCCGAAGTTCATCGGCGTCGGCTTTGCACCCCAGGCCTCGGCCATCGCCTTGAACACGTCGTTTTCAGGCACGCGGAGCTTCAAGCCCACCATGTCGGCGGGCGTGCGCACTTCCTTCGACGTCGTTGTGATGTGGCGCGTGCCGTAGTACGTCGTGCCGAGGATGCGCATGCCGCGCGAGCGGACGAGCTCGGCGTTGAACTGCTCGCCGATCGCGCCGTTCATCGCCTTGTCGAGATGCGCGGCGTCGCGCCAGATGTACGGCGCTTCGACCACGGAGATCGACGGCACCCACGCGCCGAAGTTCGCGGCGCCTTCGGTGACGATCTGCTGCGCGCCGGTCGCGACCGCGTCGATCATGTCACGCGAGCCGCCGAGCTGGCCGCCCGGGAACGACTGGATCGCGATGCGCCCGCCCGACTTTTCCTTCACCTCGGCCGCAACGCGGTCGATCATCTGAACCGAGGGATGCGTACCGCCGACGACGTCGCCCCAGCGGAGCGTTACCTGCTGCGCCGAAGCACTCGTCGCGGCGAGCGCAAGCGCGATGAGACGGATCATGTGTTGCATGGCTTCCTCCCTGCTCGTATTCGATTGCTTCGACCCGCGCCGATTCTAGCGCGGCTCCGTGTCTTCCGCGGGCGGCGGCGGGCGCAAGGCACGCCGCCACATCAGGAAAGCGAACGCCGCGCACATCAGCGCGCCGAATCCGAACGCCATGCGGCCGATCCATTCACTCGCATCGCCCGCCGATCCGAACAGGCCGAACGACCAGCTCATGCCGAACGTGCGCTCGCCCGGACCCAACGCGATCCAGCCTCCGACGGCAGCGAAGCACGAGATCATCAGCGCAGCGAGCACCGCGCTCGCTTGCGAGTTGCGCGGCAGCAGAACGACGACGCAGCCGAGCGTGAGGACGACGCCGACCAGCGCGACGATCCCGCGAGGGACACCGGGCGAGGGCTGCGCGCTCACCCAATGAAAGCCGACCGCGAGGCAAAAGAGCCCGGTCGCCCCGAGCGCGATCGCGATCAACGCTCGCTCGATCGGCGACGGCTCCTTCGATTCGGGAACGACGTGCTCGTCGTCGTCCATGTCAGATCTTTTGCTCGCGCCCTTCCCAGAACGCCGCCCGCATCTCGCGCTTCAGCGTCTTGCCGGCGGCATTGCGCGGAAAATCCTGCATGACGATGACGCGCTCGACGCGCTGGAATTTGGCCGCCACGTGCGAATTGATCCACGACTTGAGCGCCTCGGCATCAGCCGCTCCCGGCTCGCGCAGCACGACCGCCGCAACCGGTGTCTCGCCCCAACGCTCGTGCGGGATGCCGAACACGGCGACCTCGCGTATCGCGGGGTGGCGGCACGCGATCTCCTCGATGTCCTTCGGATAGACTTTCACCCCGCCCGAGTCGATCATGTCCTTCTTGCGGTCGACGAGATACAGATAGCCGTCGTCATCGACGTAGCCGAGATCGCCGGTGTAGAGCCAACCGTCGCGCAGCGTCGCTGCCGTCCGCTCGGCCCGGTTGTAATAGCCCGGCATCGTGATCGGCCCGCGTCCGGCGATTTCGCCGATCGTTCCCGCCGCGACATCGCGACCGTCGTCGCCGACGATCCTCATCTCGTAGAACGGCGGCGGCACGCCGACGCTTCCGGCCTTGCGCTCGGCGTCGTCGCGGTCGAGCACGGTGATGAAGCCCTCCGTGAGCCCGTACAGCTCGTAGAAGCGCCGCGGCAGCAGCCGGTTCAACCGGTCCTTGTGCTCCTTCATCAGCGGCGCGCCGAGCGAGAGCAGCATCTCGAGCGACACGAGCCGCGACGCATCGAAGCCTTCCGCGCTGAGGATCGCGACGATCTGCGACGGCACGAGCATCGTGTGCGTGACGCGCTCGCGCTCGACGGTCGCGATGAATGCCTCGGCGTCGAACGCGCGGTGAAGCACGAAAGTGGCACCGCACATGAACGACGGGAACATCGTCGTCATCGCGCCGTTGAAGACGATCGCGCCGGAGTGCAGCACAACCGATTCCGGCGCCATCCGCCACGCGTTCGCCATCGTCGTCGCGTACATCGCACGGATGAAGTGCGTGTGCTGGATGCCTTTCGGCAGTCCGGTCGTTCCCGAGGTGTACATGAGCGTCAGCAGATCGCCGCTCTCGGCGACGTCCGGCGGCGCCGCGTCGCTCGCCTCGCCGACGAGCGTGCCGAACGCGCGAAAGCCGGCGGCGTCGTCGTCGGCGTCCGCGTCGATCAGCACCCATGCCGCGCGTTCGCATACGTCGCGCATTTCGGACGCCGAGCGCAGCGCGTCGAGCGCGGGCCGGTTATCGCTCGATGCGACGATTACTTTCGGCGGCGCGTCGGCGACGAGCGACGCGAGTCCCGTGGCGGTGAGCAATGGCGACAGCGGAACGATCGCCGCGCCGAGCTTCGCGCACGACCAGTAGGTGGCGAGCAGCTCGAGCGAATTCGCGAGCACGGTTGCAACACGATCGCCGCGCCGCACGCCGAGCGTCGCGAGCGCGTTCGCCCAGCGGTTCACGTACGCGTCGAGCTCGCGCCATGTGAGCCGTATCTCACGTTCGCCGGCATTGCGCGCGGCGACGATGACGGCGGTGTGATGCGGACGGTAACGCGCATGGCGCGCGACGAGCCCGCCCAGCGTGAGGCTTCGCATCGCGATCGGCGAATCCATCGTGATCTCCCTTACAGCCGATGACTTCGATCGGAGACGGTGAAACCCGGCCACGCGATATCGTTGCTGCGCGCAAGGGCGAGAACTTTGAACAGCTCGCCCATCTCCGCCGGTGACAGCAGCTTCTGCACCGCCGCCGCGGCGCGGATGTACTCGATCGATGACGGATCGCCCGTCGCCGTCAGCGCGTCCAGTATCCCGCAGCCGATCAGGAACGGCGCCTGCGACGTAAAGCCGGCGATGGCAAGGCCGGCACGCTCGCCGGCGTTCGCCATCGCGGTGAAGTCGATGTGCGCGGTCAAATCGGATAGCCCCGGCCACAGGAACGGATCGGCGTGCGCGTGATGACGGTAATGGCCCATCAACGTGCCCTCGCTTCGCTGCGGATGATAGTACTCGTACGCCGGGAAGCCGTAATCGATGAAGAGCGCAGCGCCGCCGACAAACCGCCGTCCGATCGTCTCGACGAGCGCCTCGGCTGCGGGGTTGATCTCGCTCACGTAGTTGTCCGTCGCGGGCAGGCGTTGCTCGGCAAGCTCGCGAAGCCGTGCGCCTTCGAGCGGCCGGTCCGCCCAGACGAGGCGCTGCGCCATCTCGTTCCAAGCGGCCCCGCGCTCGAACCATGCTCGCCCGCGGCGCGCGATGACGTGCACGGGAATCGCGTCGAGCACCTCGTTCGCGATAAGCGCTCCGTCGATCGACGCGGGCAGCGTGTCGAGCCACCGAACGAGGTGCAGATGCGGTGCGGCGTCGCGCGCGATCGTGAACCGCTGACGTTCACGCAAGTCGGGCGACGGCTCGAGGATTTCGTAGCGCGCCGGCAATGCATTGCGCGCGGCAAGCGCGACGAGCAGGTCGGCGGCGAGCCGGCCACTGCCTGCGCCCAGCTCGACGATCTCGCGCGCACTCGTCGCGGCGAGGATCGCATCGACCTGTGTCGCGAGCGCGGCGCCGAACAACGGTGACATCTCGGGCGCCGTCGTGAAGTCGCCCGCTGCGCCAAGCTTTGTCGCACCCGCTGCGTAGTAACCGAGCCCGGGTTCATACAGCACGATCTGCATGTAGTCGGCGAACGACAAGAAGCCGCCCGCGGATGCGATCGCCGATCGCACGTACGCGACGACGCGATCGCTGTGCGCGCGCGCTTCGGCATCGGGCAACGACAGGACGGCAGTCATCGACGGAAGCGGGTCACGATGGCCGCACGGGCTGCGGCGCGGCGGACGACGATGTGCTAGATTGCGCCGAAGTCTAGCAGCCTGAAGCGGACTCGATTGGCAGGGATGAGCATGCAGGACAAGGTCGTGCTGATCACTGGAGGAGGCAAGCGCGTCGGCGCCGCGATCTGCCGGCGGCTGCACGCGGCCGGCGCTCGGCTGATGTTGCACTATCGCGCATCGGCGGGCGAAGCGCGCCTCCCTTCGGCTGAGCTCAATCACGCGCGGGCCGATTCGGTGGCGCTGATCCAGGCGGACTTGCTCGATCTCGCGCAGCTTCCGGCGATGGTCGACCAGACGCTGTCCGCATTCGGCCGTCTCGATGCGCTCGTGAACAATGCGTCGTCGTTCTTCCCGACGCCGATCGGTGCCATCACGGCCTCCGATTGGGAGGATCTCGTCGGAACCAACGTCAAGGCGCCGCTGTTCCTCGCGCAAGCCGCCGCGCCTGCGCTACGCAAAGCGCAGGGGGCGATCGTCAACATCACCGACATCCACGCCGAGCGACCGCTCAAGAGCTACGTC
>WNFU01011184.1_pt1 | contig 13386 bp, 8 predicted proteins | sample 5400121 | NCBI WGS metagenome assembly WNFU01 (sample SAMN13153360, study PRJNA577476) | soil metagenome | isolation source: 100 cm soil or saprolite under grassland replicate 1 | place: USA:California | collected 2016-06-15
ACGACCGGCGCAGCCTGCTCGGCGGCGCCCGCGTGCTCGCCTACCCGTCGATCTACGAGGGCTTCGGCCTCTCGCCGCTCGAGGCCATGTCGGTCGGGACGCCTGTGGTCGCGTCGCGCGCCGGCGCGCTGCCCGAGACCCTCGGCGACGCCGCCCTGCTCGTCGACCCGGACGACGTCGACGGCCTGGCCCGCGCGCTCGATCGCGTGGTCCACGACGATGAGGTGCGCACGGACCTCGTTGCCCGCGGGTGCCGCCAGGTCGAGCGGTACAGCTGGCCGCGGGTCGCGCCCAGGTTCGTGGACCTCTACCGGTCGCTCGCATGAGAGCCGCGGTCACCGGCAGCAGCGGGTTCGTCGGGAGCTACCTGGTCCCCTACCTGCGGGGCCTCGGCGACAACGTCGTCACCCTCGACCGGTCCGGCTCGCCGCCCGTCGACGTGACCGACAGCGCGCAGGTACGTGAGCTGCTCCGCTCGGCGCGGCCGCACGTCGTGTACCACCTGGCGGCCCTGAGCCACGTCGGCCAGTCGTGGGATGCGCCGGAAACCGTGTTCCACGTCAACGCCGGCGGCGCGCTGAGCGTGCTGCGGGCGAGTGCCGACGCCGGGGTGGAGCGCGTGCTCGTCGTGGGCAGTGCCGACGAGTACGGGGCCGTCGGCCCCGAGGACCTCCCGCTGACGGAAGAGGCCGCGATCCGCCCGATCACGCCGTACGGCGCGAGCAAGGCCGCCGCCGATCTGCTCGCCCTGCAGGCCTTCCTCGGCGACGGGCTGGCGACGGTGCGCGCCCGCTCTTTCAACCACACCGGTCCCGGTCAGAACCGCGACATGCTCATCCCGGCCCTGGCACACCGCATCGCCGCTGCGGAACGCGCGGGAGGGTCCAAGGTGAGCGTCGGCCACCTCGACATCCTGCGCGACGTCAGCGACGTGCACGACGTCGTGCGCGCGTACCGGCTGCTCGTCGAGCACGGGGAGCCCGGCGAGGCGTACAACGTGTGCTCGGGGCACGGCGTGAGCGTGCGCGAGCTCGCCGAGAGAATGCTCGCGATGAGCGACGCGCCGCTGGAGCTCGTCGTCGATCCAGCGCTCGAGCGCCCGGTGGACGTCCCCCGGCTCGTCGGCAGCCCGGACAAGCTCCGCGCCGCGACGGGTTGGGGACCCGAGATCCCGCTCGAGCAGACCCTGCGCGACGTGCTGGAGGCGGCGCGAGGCACGTGATGCGTATCTGAGTGACACAAAGCGTCGTCAAATACGCATTCGTCAGCCGCGACGGTTCACGAGCCCGGCCGCGCGTCGCCTTGCCGATCGGATGGCGCGACCGAGCTTCTCGCGTCGCTCCCGCCAGACCTGGTACCGAGTGGCGCGGCGCACGTCGTCATCGGTGGGGAGCAACTGGTACGGGATGTCGGTGTCGGCGTGTCCGCGCTCGACGAGGAATGCCAGGTAGCTGCGCGGGTCCTCCACGATGTCAGCGAAATGTGACTGCAGGTCAGGTCGGTCGCACCACAAGGCGTACAGGTAGCGTGACACGACCCGCGATCCCTCGGGGAACACCGGCTCGTTGAGCCACTGGTAGAACGCGGCCAGGTCGACCTCAGGGTCGGGTGCCCCGTCCTCGCGCGAACTCACCAGGCGGCGGATGATCGGGTCGACAGGCGTGCCGTCCGGCAGCCAGAGCGCCCCGTGGACGAGGTCGTCGACGCCGCGGCGGTGGATGCGCCACTCCTCCATGAAGAAGCGGCGCCACGATCCTTGGCCGGCGCGGCGTCCGCGAGCGTCCTCAACCATCTGCACCAGCGCCCCGCGGCGGGCTTCGGTCGAGAAGTCGCCCCGGATGCGCGCCGCGGCCCGCCGGCCGAGTTCGCGGGCCTCGTCGGGACGCTCGACGACCCGGCGCATCAGCTCGGCGGCGTGATCGAGCCGGGGGGTCGCCCACCGGCTATTCGCCGGGTACGGGTCGCACCCCGGGCCGATCGGCTCGAGGTCGTAGTCGACGAGGTAGGCGGTGTCATTGTCCATGAACTCGAGGTTCCCGGAGTAACGGGTCGCGATCACGGGCTTGCCGAGCCCCATCGCCGCCGCCAAGTCGAGGCCGAAGCCCTCCGATCGGTGAAGCGAGACGTACGCGTCGCAGTGCCCCAGGAGCGCGGCATGTTGCTCCGCCGAGAGATACGAGTCGAGCACGATGACGTCGGGTCGGCCGGCCGCGGCTCGCCGCACGCGCTCGAGCTGTTCGACGCGCTGCGAACCGTTGATCGACTTCAGCACGAGCCCTGCCCCGTCGTCAGGCCCGAACGCACGCGTGTACGCGTCGATCAGACCGACGGGGTTCTTCCGCTCGGCCGTGCTGAGGAAGTCGTAGACGAAGAGGAACATGAAGCGGTCGTCGGGCAGCCCGAGGTCCGACCTCGCCACGCCTTCGGGCACCGACGGCACCACGACGGGGAGCGGGAACTTGCGCACCGGCTTCGGCGCCACGGACGCGACGGCCTCGAGCACGAAGTCGCTGGCGACCCACACCTCGTCCACCAGGTCGAACGCGTCCATCGACGATGCCGGGAAGTCCTCCACCTCCCAGAACCACACGCCGATCGTGCGGCGCTCGGCGAAGAACTCCGGGCCGAGCTGCTCGGCCAGCAACCGCGTGTGGTCCGCGTTGACGCACAGCAGGGTCACGTCGTACGGCGCCTCGCTCGCGAAGGAGGTCCTGTACAAGAGGCTCTGCTCGCTCACCGTCTGCCGGTTGGCGACGACGCTCGTCGGCACGCCGGCATCACTCATCGTCGACGCCAGCACTCGGGCGACGTGGCCGACACCGACGACTGCGGTCACGTAGCCCACGACGGTCACACCCCTCGGTCGGGGCCCGTCGGGCCGAGCACGCCACCGCCGCTTGATGAGGTCGAGCACCTCGTCTTCGGTGGGCAGCACCCACTCGGGCACATCGAGCCCCCGGTCCTCGACCCTGAAGACGGCGACATAATCCTCCGCGGCCTCCCCGGCTATCGACGGGAACGCCTCGCGTACCCACGGCTCCTCGTCGCGGACCCGCGCCAGATAGCGGGAGACGCGCGGGTCCGGCGGCGGGGCGACCGGCTCCCTGATCCACGCCACGAACGCGTCCGCGCCGGCGGGACCGAACGGCGACGGCGGCTCCGGGTCGCCGCGCTCCGCCGCGTCGCGCAGCGCCTCGACGTAGATCCGCCGCATGCGGTCGTCGATCTCTTTGCCGTCGGGGAGCACGTCGTAGCCGTACGCCGGCTCAGAGGCGGCGTGGCCCGCGGCGCGAAGTCGGGCCCCGTGCTCCTCACAGAGGCGCGCCAGCGGGGGGTTGTCGCTCAACAGGACCCGCGGCCGCTCGAACTCCGTCGAGAGCAGCTCCGGCATCGCGGGCGAGTAGCCGTCGAAGTGGAACCAGCGGAGCGATCGGGCCGAGACCTCGAAGCCGCCGTTCGCCGCTCGCAGGCCACGTGACGCAAGGTTCCACGCCGACACTCCGCATGCAGGGTCGCGCAGCACGTGGAACGGGAACATGGACGGCACCAGTTCGGTCCACGGCCCCGCAGCGGCGAAGCCAGCACGTGACAACCCGGCCGTCTCTTGCCGGTCGCGCCACCAGTCGAGGAACGCGGTGCTTTCACCGCCGACCGCTGTGAACTCCGATGCGAACACGCCGGCGGCGCGGAGTTGGGAGGGCGTCGGCTCCAGGCCGTCGTCGGCGACGGGCCCGTCGACACGCGGTGTCAGCACGATTCCGTGCTCGACCGCGAGCTACCAGTCGCAGACCCGACGAGATGGGGTCCACAGCGTCGCCATCGGGGCCGTCGACCAGGAGCACGGTGACCTCGGCCTCGGGATGATGCCTGTGGAGCGACGCGGCGAGCACCCGCGCCGATGGGAGTCGGGCACGCGTCGCCGCCGTGCACACGTGCAACGAACTGCGAGCGCTCATCGACACGCGTGCACCGGGTCGGCCATCTCTTCCACGTCTGGCGGCAGGATCCTGCCGGCGACTTCGGCAGCCTAGAGGCTCCGCGGAGAAGTCGGCTGACGCTAGGCTTCCGTCGGCTCGATCGGGTTCGTTGGGTAGGGAGTTCCCATGCGCAAGCTGTCGTTCCTCTTCAGCGTCCTGCTGGTCACGGTGATCGCGGGCGCCTGCTTCGGCGGTCCCGCGCCGCCTCCCCCCGATCCGGGGCCGCATCGCGACGTGGTGATGTTCGGTGACTCGAACGGCTGGGGCATCGGCTGCTACCTCGGCCACGAGGGCATCGCCGGCGTGGCAACTGCGCCGCTGCCGTGCAACCCGCAGCCTGACTTCTCGACCGACAACGAGGCGCTCGGCGCGTGCACGATCGCCGGAGGCCAGACGCTCTTGTACAACCGCCAGGTGATCGCGCCGAGCTGCGCCAACTGGAGGAGCGCGTGGCCCGGGATCCTCGACGAGCGCACGCCGAAGCTCGTGGTCCTCAGCACGGGCGGCTGGGAGATCAACGACCGCTGGATCAACTTCCCGCCCGGCTGCAGCACCGCGGACGCCTACAACTGCCCTGCCCCCGACTACCAGTGGGGCAGCAGCAACCCCAACGACCCCGTGCTGTTGGCGTCGAAGAACCACTACCAGGGCGAGCTGCGCGACGCCATCGCCTTGTTCCGCTCCAAAGGCGCCAAGGTGCTCGTGACCAGTTCGCCCTACTACGACCCTCACGAGGCGCAGGTCCCGGGACTCTCCGACTGGTGGTACGAGCGGTACCCGGACGACGGCGGAGCCGGTGATCCCGCGCGGAATGACTGGATCAAGCCCAACGTGAACCTCTCCTACCGCCCGAGCGAGCGGAAGACCGACCAGTTCAACGTGGCGGTGAAGGAAGTCGTCGATCAGGCTGCGGCGAACGACCCCGTGCCGGGGAGCGTCCAGTTCTTCGATCTCTGGAAGCTCGTGGATCCCTTCAACCCCGGCACCCAGGACAACGAGTACAACGACTTCTCGTGCGCCCCTCCGAACCAGGAGCTATGGCCCCAGACCTCCTGTCCGAACAACATGATCTCGCAGCGGGAGTCGGACCACGGTCACTTCACGGGAGACGCCTACGAGCAGGTCATCATGCCGTTCATGTTCCAGAGGGTGCGGGGGATGCTCTCGTAACATCCCCCCGTGAGCAGATCACGTGACACTCTGGGGCGGGTGGGCCGCGCGCCGATCCGGCTGATCAGTGAGTACTTCAACCGGCGCTTCGCGGACGTTCACGAGCATCTCGACAACGAATCCGCCGCCGTGAACGCTCAGGTGGAAGAGATGCTGGCGACCACGCGTGAGCTGCAGGAGCGCGTCACGACCGACCTCGAGGTCTTGTCCGAGCTGACGCTCTCCCTGGAACGGCTGGTGGGGCGGTTGGAGGAGCGCATGGACGCGCTGCAGCTCGAGGTCGATCGCCTGCACGAGCAGGGCACGAGAGCTTGACGGCCGGTCCACGCCTCTTCGTCGACATCCAAACCATCCAGAGCCTCGGCCATGCCGACCGTGGCATCCCACGGTTCGCGAACGACCTGAGCTGTGCCCTCATCGCCGCAGACGCTCCGGTCGCGGCGTTTGCGCTCAACCCGCTCGTCCCGTGGCCCCGAGGGATTCACCCTGACGTCGCACGCTCGCCACGCCTCACCTGGAACACGGCGACGGCGTTTCGGCGAGCACTTGCGGGCGGTCCGCTCGTATATCTCGTCGTGTCACCGGTCGAGCTCAGCCGGCCGGTCCACGGTGTCCTCGCCGCTCACGTCGTCGACGTTCCCCGCGTCGCCGTCGTCCACGACCTCATCCCTCATCTGTTCCCCGAGCTGTTCGGTTTCGCCGACGAACGGGGCAACTTCCCGCGTCGGTACGCCCGGCGGGTCGAGACCATCCGGGAGTCCGATCTCGTGCTCACACCGTCGGAGAGCACCCGCCGCGACGTCATCGAGCACTGGAGCATCCCGCCTGACCGGATCGAGGTCATCGGAGAAGCCGGCTCATCGTTCTTCGTCCCTGCCGAATCGGGCGAGCAACCGGCAGACGTCGTACGACGCGAGCTGCCGTCGATCACATCTCCGTACGTGCTCAGCGTCTCCGGCCGCGAACCCCACAAGAACACCGAGTCGTTGATCGACGCATGGGCGCGGCTCCCCCGCTCCGTGCGGAACGCGTACCAACTCGTCGTCACGTGCCGCCTGACCGACGACGACCGACGTCGCTGGACCCAGCGCGCCGAGCGTCTCGGCATCGGCGCGCGCGAGCTGATCATCACCGGGTACGTGGAGGACACGGTGCTACGCGCTCTCTACCAGGCCGCGTCCCTCTTCGTGTTTCCCTCCCGCTACGAGGGTTTCGGACTGCCGGTGCTCGAAGCGATCCGGTGCGGATGCCCGGCGATCTCGTCGAACACGTCATCGCTCCCCGAGGTGCTCGACTGGCCCGACGCGACGTTCGCCCCTACCGATCCGGAATCCATCGCCCGGCTGGTCGAACGGGCGCTCACCGACGACGCGTACCGCGGCGAGCTGATCGTCCAGTGCCAACGGGCCTCGCAACGCCACACGTGGCCCCGAGTCGTCCAACGCGTGCTCGACGCCTGCTCACGGTTCTCCGACCAGCCACGTCGTCGACCCCCGCGCCTCCGGATCGCGCTCGTCGGGCCGTTCCCGCCGGGGCGCTCGTGGACCGCGGGCTACAACACGCAACTCGCCGAGCGTCTCGCTCCACATTGCGAGCTGGACTGCTTCGCGGAGCCAGCCGAGGCCCTGGACTTCGGCACCCGTCGTCGCGGCTACCGGATGTTCCCCGCCGGTGCATTCGGGCACGCGCTCAGCCCGGCCGCGTACGACCTCGTGCTCTACACGATCGGCCGGGACCCCGACACCGCACACCGCCTCCTCACGCGCACCTACCCCGGAGTCGTATGGCTGCACGATCTTGCCCTCGCCGACCGCGAGCTCCTCGCCAGGGCCCTGGGGGTCATCGTCGATTCGCACGATGCTCGCGTGCGCCTCGAGGCGGCCGGCCTCGACACCACGCGGATCTGGGAGCTTCCCGCAGCGATCTCCGACGGAGCCCGGCTCGTCCCACCTCCACTCGGCGAACCCCCCTCGTCGTTCGAGGAAATCGCCCGACGTGTCATCGAGATCGCAAAGCTCGACCTCGAGTCACCACGGCCCGACCAGGCGCCGCCGGTGCCGGTCAGCGCGCCGGTTGCATGACCAGCGGCGGACCGAGCCCGAGCGCGTCCAGGAACGCGGCGTCCGCCCGCGAGCCGTCTTCGGGCGCGGCGACCGACGGTGAGACCCGGCCGAAGGGACCAGCGTCGACCGCCAACGCCGACAGCTCGGGGCTCCGCACGATCGCCGATGCGGCGCGCGCCAGCTCGGCGGTGACGACGTGGCTGTGGGGCTGCTCGACGAACCACACCACGCCCGGGTAGGCCTGTACGAGGTCGAGAAGGTCGCGCGTGGGATGGACGTCGACGACGTAGACGATCGCGTCGTAGCCCCACGCATCGCGAACCCGTCCGAGCGCGCGCACGGGGTATGAGCCGCTCCGTCGGGCGCGAGACGCCGAGGATGCAGCGTCGTCGGACGGGTCGCCGGTCTCGAAACGATCGACGTGACACGTTGCCGGCAGCAACGCCGAGATCCGGTCCACGGCCGCCGACGAGGGGCTCGTGGGCGGCGCGAACCGGCCGACGAGCGCGATCCGCAGTGGCACGTCGTGAGAGCGGCTCCGACTCGCCGGCAACCGGGAGCACGCGTCGACCGCCTTCTGTGCAACGCGGTTCCACGTGTGGCGCCCCGCAGCCGCGTCTCCGACCGCGCGTAGGTCAGCCCGAAAGACGGAATCGAGGAGTCCACGCTCGACGGTCTCCGCCATCCGGTCGACGTTCTCCGGAGGGAAGGTCGCCGACTCCCATTCGAGTACCTCGGGCAACGACGACGTGCACGAGGTGATCGCGGGGCAGCCGCAATGCGCCGCCTCGAGCACCGGGAGCCCGAATCCCTCCTCGTAGGACGGCAGGACGAAGAGGTCGGCCTGCTGGTACAGCGCGCGCACCACATGGTCGTCGACGTGGCCGGTGACCACGACCTCGTCCGGTGCGAGGCCGAAGCCCTCTGCGACCGCACTCCAGGCCCCGTCCGCGTCCGGCGGGAGCGGGCACGTCAATACCAATTGATACTGGCGGCGAACGTCCCGCGGCACCCGCGACCAAGCTTCGATGAGGGCGTCGACGTTCTTGTGTGGCAGCCATCCGGTCACGCTGAGGACGAATGGACGCGTGACACGCGGCAGATGCGAGGCCAGAAGGTCGAGCGGGCGTTCGCCCGGGTCGCGGGGCCGGAAGAACTCAGACGCGGCAGCCCCGATGACCGCAGTTCGTTCGGCGGCTATCCCGAGCCGTTCGACCGCATCTCCCCGCACATGCTCCGACAGCGTGAGCACGAGTGCCGCCTCCTTCAGCAGCTGCCGTCGCGCTCGGTACCCGGGCATGAGCGAAGGCGGGTACACGTCCACGATCTCCGGAATGAGGTCGTAGAGCACCACAACGAGCGGCGTACCGCTCTCGACGACAAGCGAGGGAAGGATCGAGTCGGTCGGTGATGCGTGCTCGAACGGCGAGGTCATCACGTACGCGGGCGGTGCGCCTGCAGTCAGCCTGCGGAGGGTCCGGCGCGTCGCCCACGAGAGTTCCGAGGCGGTGCGGAGGTCGCTCGGAAGCTCTTCCAGCCACGGCCGACTTGGATTCAAAAGCAGCGCGCGCACCGCTCGCCGCGCCAACAGTGCGCGCGCGAGACCGAGGGCGTACCTGCGAATGCCACGATTGCCGAAGAACCCGCCCTGAACGGTCTGGATGTCGACGAGCAGATCGGGAGCGCTACGGGTCATTGCCAGCACCCACGACGAAGGTCGAATGGGACGGCGATGGCATGAGCAACGTATCCTAGGGCGACGTCAGCAGTACCGGAAGGCGGCGCAGCGATGTCCGGTGTCCCCTCGTCCGAAGACCGAGATTCGGCGGCCAGGCGCGCCGTCCGAGGCGCGGCCAAGCCATTCGTCGGATACTTCGACCATCGCTTTCAGGATCTGCACGATCACCTCGACAGGTTGCCGTTCGACCAGCTGGAAGCCGTCCTCCGTCAGGAGCTCGCGCAAACGCGAACCGACGTCGCGGCTGACACCGACACCATCGCCGAGCTCTCGTTCACGCTCGAACGCTTTGCGGATCTCTTCACTGCCCGGATGGAGCAGCTCGCGGGCCATCTCGCCCGGCTACCCGGACAGACCGCTGCGGAGCACGGCTCGAAGGTCGTGGAACTTCCGTTCGCCTTCGCCACAGCAGCCGACCTCGAGCGCGAGGCGAGGGTTGCAACCATTCGGGATGACAACGGCTCCCTCTCGACCGGCTTGGCTGCTCTCGGCCTCCAGGTGACGGCAGTCGACCCCGACGGCGCGGTCACCCACCCCGACGTCGTGGTCGTGGAAGAGCGCGTCGACGACTGGGTCGGCCCGGCGCAGCCGCTCGACGCTGTATTCGCGCTGACGTGTGCGACGTGGTCACTCGATGACTCACGTCCAGGTCGGGAGATGCTCGCGTGCTTCCACAAGTGGATCCGCCCCACTGGTCTGCTCGTGCTCGCGGTGCACATCGCCGCCGAGGACGGAGCCCGAGCGGAGAACCTCGACGATCTGCTCACGGACTGGGATGTGGAGCGCGAAGCGCACTTCGAGCAGGACGGGCGCGGAGCGTGGCGGCGCATCGCTCGAGCGCCTACGACCGGCCTGACGGTGCTGAGGGCCACCCCACACGCCTGAGTGCCGTCCCGCTACATGACCTGGCGCCCGTATCTGGATCTCCAGATCATCCAGCACAGCCTCTATGAGCGCGGCATACCGCGCTACGCGGGGGAGCTGAGCCGTGCGCTCCTCCAGGCGGACGTCCCCATCGCAGCGCTCGCGCTGAATGCTCGAATGCCGTTTCCGAAACGCTTGCCGGCCGAGCTTGTCCGCGCACCGCAGCTCATGTGGAACACGTCCGAGGCGCTACGACACGCCATCAAGGAGGGCCCGACGCTGTACCACGTCTTCGCTCCATTCGAGGGGACTGCCCCGCGGATCCCGTGGTTGCCTCTTCAAGTCGAGCGCAACGATGTCCCACTCGTCGTCTCCGTCTACGACCTCATCCCCGCGGTCATGGAATACCTCGTACCCGGGTCGCGGGACGAGCGCTTCTACCGGCTCCGCAGTCGGCTGCTTGCGCACGCCGATCTCCTGCTCGCGATCTCGGAGGACACGCGGCGCGACGTCATCGAGCGGCTCGGCGTGCACGAGGACCGTGTCTGTGTCGTCGGCGCCGGATGCTCCGACTATTTTCGAGCACCACTTCCAGGGGAATCTCCCGAAGGCGTCGTGCAGCAGCACCTGCCTGCGATCGATCGACCGTTCGTGCTCACCGTGTCGGCGTGGGAGGCACGCAAGAACACCGAGCTGCTCATCGACGCATTTGCGCTCCTGCCACGGCCTCTGCGCAACTCCTTGCAGCTCGTTGTCGTGTGCAACGTTCCTCCGGACTGGCAGCGAGCGTGGAGTGACCGCGCGCGCGAACGCGGCCTTCGCGCCCAAGACGTGGTGTTCACCGGCTTCGCACCGGACCCCGTCCTGCGCGCGCTGTATCAGCAGACGAAGCTCTTCGCGTACCCGTCGCGCTACGAGGGCTTTGGCCTCCCCGTCGTCGAAGCGGGTCGTTGCGGCGCGCCTGCGGTCGTCTCGGACGCGCCGGGCTTGCGCGAAGTCCTCCCGTGGGAGCCAGCGCGCTTCGATCCCAACGACGCCGACGCCCTCGCTGCGCTCATCGAGCGGGGGGTGTCCGACGAGTCGTACCGTTCGCGGCTCCTCGACCTCGCAGAGCAGGCCGCCCGTCGTCACACGTGGGAGCACGTGGCGCAGCGCACGATCAGCGCATACGACCGCCTCGACCCCCCGAGTCGCCGCCGACGGACCCACAGAGCTCCGGAACCCCGGCGTGTGGCGCTCGTCGGCCCGTTCCCACCGGCGCGCACGGGGATCGCCCAGTACAACGCCGCGGTAGCGGCACATCTCGAGGCGCACTGTGAGCTGGACTGCTTCGTCGACGCCGGCGACTGGTCTCACGACCACGTCCTCGCCGAGGCCCCGACGAGGCGCGTCCAGGCTGTCGGACCGCGCCGACCGACCGGCTCCCGAGCCCGGTGGCTTCCCGCCGTCACGCTCGGGCGCCGCATCGATCCGGCCCGATACGACGCCGTCCTGTACGCACTCGGCAACAGCTGGTACCACCACGACACCCTCTCGCTGGCGCGTCGATTCCCCGGGATCGCCTGGTTGCACGACGTCGACCTGACTGGTCTGTACATCACATACGCGCACCGGTTGCTGGCCCGAGAGCCGAAGGACGCTGCAGCGCTGTTCCGGAGTGCGCTCGGCCGCTACGGCGCCCGTGCTCCCGACGTGCCGATCACGGACAGCTACGGCGAGTGGACGTCGTACGAGCCATACCGCCGTGCGGGCGTCCACTTCATGCTGGAGCTCGCGCGCGATGCAGCTGCCTGCTTGGTCACCTCGGAACGGGCCGCCCGCATGATCGAGTTCGACGCCGGGCCGCCGGAGCTGCTTCCCCCCGTCCACGTCTTGCCCTTGGCCGTACCGCACCGTGGACGGCGCGGGGAACCGGGATCGGGCCTGCCGTGGGTCGTCAGCGTCGGGCGTCAGGACCTCGGCGCCAAGCAGCCGCAGATCGTCCTCGAGGCCATGGTGATCGTCCTGCGCGCGCGGCAAGCTCGGCTTGCAGTCATCGGGCAGATCGGGTCCGAGCTTCGAACACAACTCACCCGAAGAGCCGACGACCTCGGGATCGGGAACGCAGTCGAGATCACCGGTTATGTGGACGACCGTGAGTACCAGCGCCGGCTGGAAGAGGCAACGTGCGCAGTCCTGCTCCGGCGATCCTTCGCCACCGGCGAGGGTTCCGCGGCCGTGAACGACGCGCTCGCGGTCGGGGTTCCGGTCATCACGAACATCCTGTCGTGCCGTGAGTTGCCGGCGGGCACGGTCGCGCTCGTGCCTCCCGGTGCCACGCCGAGCGACATTGCCGCCGAAATACTGCGGATGCTCGACGACCACGAACACCGCCACCGCGCAAGCGATGCCGCGCGGTCGTACGGCGCGGCGTGGTCCTTCGAGGACCTGACAGGGCGACTGCTCCACATCATCGACGCGACGAGGACACAACGGTGGGAACGGCAGCCGAAGACCGCGTGATCCCTGGCGGGCGGTGGACCCCACTCGAGCTCCCGTGGGGCGAGTCCCTCGAGTTCGTCGTGCCGCCGTCGGGGGACAACATCGGTGACTTCGTCCAGGCTACGGGCGCGTACTTCCCGGAGTCGTTCGAACTGGCATTGGGCCTCCTCGCTCCCGGCTCACTCGTCCTCGACCTCGGTGCCCACCTCGGAACGTTCTCGCTCGCCGCCGCGACCCGCGGCCACCGTGTCGTGGCGATTGAGGCGTCCCCGCGCAATGCCGAGTTCCTTCGTGCGAGTCGCCGTGCGAACGGCTTCGACCGACTCCGCGTCGTCGAGGTGGCAGTGAGCGACGCGCCCGGCACCGTCCGCTTCCGTCCCGAGGGCGCGTGGGGCCAAATCACCGAAGGATGGTCACCGGGCGTCGTGGAGGTCCAGGCGCGGCCGGTGTCGCAGATCCTCGCGGAGCACGACGTCGAGCGCGTCGATTTCGTGAAGTTGGACGTCGAGGGATCGGAGATCGCGGCAATCCGGGGCATGCACGACCTCTTGAGCGGACCCGATGCGCCCCCGGTCATCTACGAGAGCAACGCACACACCTTGCGGATGTTCGGGGCGACACCGGAGCAGCTGATCGCGACATTCGAGGAGCTCGGTTACACGAACTATCTCATCGGGAACCGAGACCTGATGCCGGTGGACGCGCACTCGTTCCAGCCCGACACCTGCGTCGACTATCTCGCGGTCAAGGGCGAACTCGTGCCCCCCGCGGAATGGACGATTCGCGGCCCGCGCACCGAGCGTGAGCTCGCTCGGGTCGTCGCGCTCGAATCCACGCTCCACATCGTCGACGCCCGCGCACAGGTCGCCCGTTCTCTGGCCCGAGCTCCGAAATGGCTCCTCGTGCGGCGTGACGTCCAACTCTCGCTGACGGCCCTTGCGCTCGATCCCGACGACACCGTCGCCCGGGCCGCCGCATGGTGGACGGACCGAGGGACCTTCGGGCAGGCCGGCGAGCGCCCACACGAGATTCTGCATTCGCTGGCCGAGCTCGGGCGCGCGCTGCACGATCGAATCGCGCAAATCCGCATCCG
>WNFU01009594.1_pt1 | contig 13371 bp, 12 predicted proteins | sample 5400121 | NCBI WGS metagenome assembly WNFU01 (sample SAMN13153360, study PRJNA577476) | soil metagenome | isolation source: 100 cm soil or saprolite under grassland replicate 1 | place: USA:California | collected 2016-06-15
GTCCACCGCGTTGTCACCGATCCGCTCGATCTGGCGCGACACGACGTACATCCGGACCCCCCACTCCAGCATCTGCTTGTCCTCCGACACCGCAAGCACCTGCTGCAGCATGCCGCGGTTCAGCCGGTCAAGGGGATCGTCCATCTCGGGGAGCCGACGGGCGAGTTCGAGATCGCGGCGCGCCAGCGCGTGCATCGCCGCCCCCACCATCCCAAGCGCGATCGCGCCCATCTCCTCGAGGTGCTGCAGCACCCTGGGGTTGGGTGGCAGGCCGGCGGCGAGCTTGGTGATCTTGGCGATGTTCACCGCCTGGTCGGCGACGCGCTCCAGATGCAGGTTGATGTGCAGCAGTGCCGTCAGCAGCCGCAGGTCGGAGGCGACCGGGGTCTGGAGCGCGAACAGGCCGAGGATCCGTCGCTCGACGTCCAGGTAGAGCTGGTCCACCTCGTCGTCGCCCCTGATCACCGCGTCGCAGACCGCCAAGTCACGACGGGTAAGCGCCTGCAGCGCCTGCTCCAACAGCAGCTGGGCCTTCGTGCCGGTCCGCTGGACCTCGCCCTCAAGGGCGCGCAGCTCCTCATGAAAGCGCCGCCGGACCTCGCGCATCAAACCCAAACCTTCCCGTGCTGTCGGCCGCTGTCCCCCAGGCTGTCCCCGGTGACAGTCTGAAGCGCCGCTCCTTGCGGCGCACGCCCTTGGCGATCACTCGGCCCTCCCACGATCGGACCAGGAGAGTGTCAACCACACCGACCGCGGGGCTGCACTGGGGCCATCGTGGCCCAGCTGTCTGCCGCGCGCCGTGGCGCTCCTACCGTCGCGACCAGTGCTGCGGTGACGCCTCGGTCTCGGCCAACTCGAAGGTGGCGGCATAGCCGTCGAAGGCGACGTGCTGGTTGACCGCATACAGCGCCTGCGGGGCGCAGAGAAATACACTCAGCGCCTGGTCGTAGACGAACCGGTCGATCTCGGTCGTGAGCTCCCCCAGCGTGCCAGGGTCAGTCGCCACCGCAAACCGGCCGATCAGCTCCTCGAACTCCGCGATCGGCGGGCCGGCCCTGAAGGCGCCGGTGGAGTGGAAGAACTCGCGGTGCAGCACCGCCGGTGGCGCGTCCGCGGCAAGGTCAAGCCAGGCGTGCACGAGCACGTCGAACGGCAGCGGCAACACCTTCTCGACCAGCGCGTGCTGGGCGGCCAGCAGCTGCTCCGGCGGAATCACCGTCAGGTCGACCTCCACATGCAGCGAGCTGGTGAAGCTGTCGGCCAGCAGCCGGGCCACGCCCTCCAGGTCAGCGGGGACGGCCAGCCGCAGCGCCCGCCCGGGCGGCCAGCGCGCCTCGCCCAGCAGCTGGCGCGCCCGTTCCGGATCATGCGGGTAGGGCTGCTGGCCCGGTGGCGCCCCGGCCGCATGCTGCGGGGTCAGCCCCGCCAGCGGGTAGGCGTAGCCGGCAAACGCCTGCTGGATGAGCCGCTCGCGGTCGACGGCCAGGTTGAGCGCCCTGCGGGCCCGCAGGTCGTGCAGCGGCGCGCCCTCGGCGTCGCGGTTACGGCAGGCACGGCAGGGCAATGACGGCCAGCCCGACCCACTCCCGCCGGCCGGCCTTGACGTGGCCAACATGAGCCTGTTCGCCGACCCGTTCCTGTTCAACTGCCGCAACCAGGCCGACCAGCGCGCCATCGTCAAGGCCATCTCCCGCGCCACCCAGTACGCCACCCAGCATGGCGTGGTCGTGGTGGCCGCGGCCGGCAACGAGGCCACCGACCTGGCCCATCCGGAGACCGACGAGCTCAGCCCCGACTTCCCGCCTGGCGCGGCGGTGACCCGCGACGTCGGCAACCAGTGTGTCGTGCTGCCGCAGGAGCTGCCCGGGGTGGCCACCGTCTCGGCCATCGGGCCGCAGGGGATCCTGGCCTTCTACTCCAACTTCGGCAACGCCGTGGTGGACGCGACGGCGCCGGGTGGCTCCTCGGGGCAAGCCCCCAACCCCTTCGGACGGGTGCTGAACGCCTGGGGCGCGCAGGCACCGCCGCTCAACACCACGCTGCGGCGGCTGGTGGAGGACTGCGCAGAAGTGGACGGCCAGATGGTCTGCGCCCTGTACGGCTGGATCCAGGGCACCTCCATGGCCGCGCCGCACGCGGCGGGGGTGGCCGCCCTGATCCGCGCGGCCATCCCAGCCTGCCGCCGCTGGCGGTGATCGCCGGCATGCAGACCACGGCCATGCCGATGGTCTGCGAGGAGCAGCAGGATCCCCTCGCCGTGCCCAGGCGGTGCACCGGCGGCCAGGGCCACACCAACTTCTACGGCAGCGGGCTGGTCGACGCCCTGGCAGCAGGCCAACCGTAGCCAGCCAACAACCCGAAGGAGGACCGGGATGCGCAGGAAGGCCGGCGACAACTTCGTGGCCACCCTCTCCGGCGACCAGGCGGTCCCGGCGCGCGACACCAAGGCGGTGGGGGTGGCGACCTTCAAGCTCCACGCCGACGGGACGGCGCTGCGGTTCAAGGTCAACGTCGCCAACCTCGACGACGCCGTCGCGGCCCACATCCACTGCGGCGGTGTTGGGGTCAACGGCCCGGTCGGTGTCACCCTGGTCACGGGCGCTCCCGCCGGGGGGACCGTGAATGGGACGCTGGCTGAGGGGACCATCACCGCCCCCGATCCCGGCAACGGCTGCGGCTGGGTCGACCTGGCGGACGGGCCCTGGGGACTTCCCCGGCGGGGAGATTCGCGGCCAGATCCGCTAGCAACTCCCCAAGCAGGCAGTGAGGGCAGACGCGCACACGGCACCCGGGTAGGCTTGGGGCATGGCGCCGCACCCGCACGTGTTCGCGATGGTCCTGGCCGGGGGCGAGGGCAAGCGGCTGGCGCCGCTGACCGCCGACCGCGCCAAGCCGGCGGTGCCGTTCGGCGGCGACTACCGGCTGGTCGACTTCGTCCTCTCCAACCTGGTCAACGGCGGCTACCTCAAGATCGTGGTGCTCACCCAGTACAAGAGCCACAGCCTGGACCGCCATCTGGCCACCACCTGGCGGATGTCGCCGCTGCTGGGCAACTATGTCACCCCGGTGCCGGCGCAGATGCGCCGCGGGCCGCGCTGGTATGCAGGCTCATCAGACGCGATCTTCCAGAGCTTGAACCTGGTCTACGACGAGCGGCCCGAGTACGTGATCGTGTTCGGCGCCGACCACATCTACCGCATGGACCCCCGCCAGATGGTCGAGCAGCACGTCGCCTCGGGGGCCGGGGTGACGGTGGCGGGGATCCGCGCGCCGATCGAGCAGGCCGACCAGTTCGGGGTCATCGAGGTCGCCGACGACGGCCGGGCGATCAGCGCCTTCCGGGAGAAGCCCACCGACCCCCAGGGGCTGCCGGACGCGCCCGACCAGGTGTTCGCGTCGATGGGCAACTACGTGTTCCGCGCCGACACCCTGATCGAGGCGGTCTCGGTCGACGCCAAGGACGAGGACTCCAACCACGACCTGGGCGGCGACATCATCCCGATGCTGGTGGAGCGCGGCGAGGCGGAGGTCTACGACTTCGCCGACAACCAGGTGCCGGGGGCGACCGACCGCGACCGCGGCTACTGGCGCGACGTCGGCACCCTGGACGCCTACTACGACGCGCACATGGACCTGATCTCGGTGCACCCGGTCTTCAACCTCTACAACTACAAGTGGCCGATCCTGACCTGGCTCGACCCGCTGCCGCCGGCCAAGTTCGTGTTCGAGGACGGCGAGGGCCGCGTCGGGCGTGCGCTGGACTCGATGGTGTGCGCCGGGGTGATCGTCTCGGGTGGGACGGTGCGCCGCTCGATCCTGTCGCCACGGGTCAAGGTCCATGCGGGGGCGCTGGTGGAGGGGTCGGTGCTGATGCACGACGTGCAGGTCGGCCCGGGCGCGGTGGTCCGCAACGCGATCGTCGACAAGAACGTGGCCGTCCCGGAGGGCGCCAGGATCGGCGTGGACGCCGAGGCCGACGCCGCCCGCTTCAAGCGCACCGAGGGCGGCGTGGTGGTGATCGGCAAGGGCCAGAAGGTCGAGGCCTGAGGCGGTGCGCGCCACCTGCCGGGAGGTCGTCGAGCTGGTCACCGACTACCTCGACGACGCCCTGGGCGCGAAGGCGCGGGCCCGCTTCGACACGCACCTGCGCGACTGCGACGGCTGCGCGGCCTATCTCGAGCAGCTCCGGACGACGATCCGGGTCGCCGGCCGCCTCGCCCCCGGGGCGATCCCGGACGCCACCATGAGCCGGCTGGTGGCCGCGTTCCGCTCCTGGCCCGCCCGGCGCTAGCCGGGCTCGGGTTGGGGTCGGGGTTGGGCGGCCGGCTGGGGCTCGGCCTCGGCCTCGGTGGGGACGCCGAGCGCCAGGTGGACGAGGGCGGCGGCCGCGTAGCCGAGGGCCGCGCCGCCGATGACGTCCAGCGGCAGGTGCGCGCCGACGTACACGCGGGCGACCACCACGGTCACGGCCAGCGACCAGACGAGCCGGCCGCCCCAGCGGGGCAGGTAGGGGGCGGCGACCGCGGCCAGGGCGATCGCCACCGCCGAGTGCCCGGAGACGAAGCCGAGCCCTCTTGCCGCCTCGCCGAGGATGTGCACGTCGTCCAGCAGGGTCTGGGGCCGGCCGCGCTGGATGACCTCCTTGACGAGCTTGGCGACGAGGTAGATGGCCCCGCCGGCCAGCGCCATGTCCAGGGCCATGCGCAGCCGGCGGGTGGCGACGGCGAGCAGCGCCACCGCGGGCACGGCGCCGATGTTGCCGCCCTGCATCAGCAGCCAGATCGCCGGGTACAGCCAGCCGGGCAGGGGCAGGTCGTTGACCGCCCGGAACACGGCACGCTCCGGCCCGTCGACGCGGTCGGAGTGGACTCCCGCCGAGGCGAGCAGGAGCACGGCGATGCCGCCGCCGAGGCGGATCAGGTCGCTCCACCGGCGGGTGTAGACGACGCGGCGGCGGGGTTCCGCGGCGGGCGTGGCGCTCATCGGGGCTCCCTGTCGGGGGTCGGGGCGAGCAGGCGGGCCAGCTCGTCCCGGAGGTCCGGATGGGTGCGCAGCTCGGCCCGGCCGCCCCGGGTGAGGGCGGAGGGGGGCGTCGCCGCCAGCGCCGCGGCGAGCCGCTCGCGGCCGGCGGCGGCGCTGGCGCCGGCCGCGGCCCGCGCGGCGCCGAACCGGGTCGCCAGGCCGACCAGCAGCTCCACCAGGTCGGCCTGGCGGGCGCGTTGGGAGGCGGCGGCGGCGGCATGGTCGAAGTCGACCAGCCAGGGCTGGCCGTCGTCGTCCACGACCACGCTGTGCCTGCCGAGGTCGCCGTGGGCGATACCGGCCTGGTGAAGCCGGGCGACCTCCCTCCAGGTGGCCGCCAGGGTCGCGTCGGCGACCTCCGCGGGGTCGCGCTCCTCCAGCGAGCGGCCGGGGAGCAGGCGCTGCACCAGCAGCCCGGACCCGCTGCCGTACCTGCCGGCCAGCACCACCCTCGGGACCCGCACGCCGGCCGCGGCGGCGAGCAGGCCGAGGTAGGCCTCCCGCTCGACCTGCTGGTCGGCCGGGTCGATCGCCGGGCGGCCCTGGTCGCTCCCGCCCTTCCTGGTCAACAGCCGCCAGACCCGGTAGGCGAGGTCGCCGTCGCGCCGCTCGCGCGGGACCAGCTTGACGAACAGCGGCTCGCCGGCGGCGGTGACGGCCCGGAAGCGGGCCGCGCGGCGAGCGTCGCGCCCGCCGAGCGGCGCCACCTCGACAGTGTGGATGCCGTACCTGGCCAGCGCCCTGGTGACGGTGCCGGCGCCCGGGCGCCCGCCGGGCGCGCCGAGCAGCAGGTGGACGAGCGCCCCGACCCCCCAGCCGAGCGCGGCGCCGCCGACGACGTCCAGGGGCAGGTGGGCGCCGACGTAGACCCGCGACGCGCAGGTGAGGAAGACGATCGTCCAGACGACCCGGCGTGCCCGCCTGCCCAGGTAGGGGCTGGCGATGGTGGCGATGGCGACGGCCACCGCGGCGTGGCCGGACACGTAGCCGAGCCCGCCGGCCGCCGACCCGCGGATCTTGTACTCGTCCAGCAGGTCGGGCGGCCGTCCCCGCCCGATCAGCCCCTTGACGACCAGGGCCAGCAGCCACGCGACCGCGCTGGCGACGGCCAGGTTGGCGGCCAGCCAGAAGCGGCGGGTGGCGGCCGCCACCGCCGCCACCGCCATGCCCGCCAGCAGGTTGCCGGCCTGCATGACCACCCACACCAGCGGGAACAGCGTCGTCGGCAGGTCGTTGACGAGCCGGAACATGTCGGTCTCCAGCAACCCGACCCGGTCGGTCTGGACCACCGCGGTGCTGGCGGCCAGGACGGCCACCGCGGCCACCAGCCTGACCGCGTCGCCGGGGTGGTGTGGCAGCGCCCACGCCAGGCGTCCGGCCTCGCGGCCGGGCAGGCCGGTGCCGGCCGGCGTGGCCGGGTCGCGGGTCTGGGGAGTGGCCATCGGGGCTACCGCCGGCCGGCCGGCGGGTCGAGCGAGAGCCGGCCCTCGGAGTCGTCCCGGATCGCCGCGGCGACCGCGTCCCTGCCGACGAAGCCGAGCGCAAGGACCACGTCGCCGACCGGGCGGGCCTGCTCGCCGCCGCGGAGGTCGAGCCGGTAGGTGACGCAGCCGCCGCGGAACAGGTAGTAGATGGCGCCGCGGAACTCTCGGCCGGGGCGGATCTCGGTGACCTCCTGGTAGCGCTGGATGCCGGGGTGGTCGGACGGCACCCTGGTGACCTTGCCGAACCTGCAGGTCCGCTCCAGGACGACCACGACGGCGTGGTGGTCGAGCTGGTGGATGGAGTCCAGCGCGAACCGGGCCCGGCCGTTGCGGACGAACACGTCGCTCACGCTCCACTCGGCCGTCAGGTTGTCCAGGTCCACGCAGGGGAGCTGGCTGGCGGTCGGCACCGCCTGGGCCATGAGCACCAGCAGCGGGACCCGGACGCTCCCCTGGAACTCGCACACCGGCTGGCGGGACACCGCGAAGCCCCCGGCGTCCTGCTCGCCGGGGGCACCAATCGTGCAGCCCGCCAGCAGCACCACCAGGGCGATCAGCAGCCGGCGCCTCATAGCAGCCCGGCCGACTTGAGGTAGCTGGCCGCCAGCAGCACGGCGAGCAGGACCAGCAGCACCACCCCGACCATCAGGCCGATCCGGCGGACGCTCCAGTGCTGGACCGCGATCGGCGCCGGCCGCTCCGGGAGCAGGCGCAGGAACTCGGCGTGCAGGTCCCGTCCCTGCTCGCGCATCATCCGCCGGAGCTGCGACGGCATGGTGATCCCGCGGGTGGCGGCGAACGCCTCGGCGATCTCGTCGTCGCGGAACACCAGCTTGGCCCGCTCGTAGACCCGCTGCGCGCTGGAGCGGGTGGCGAGCACCAGCATCATGTTGGCCAGGTCGACGGCCTGCCGCCAGGGGCTCGGCCGGACCTCGGCGAAGAACACGTCGATCATGTGGACCCGGCCCTCGCGCACCAGCAGGTTGGCCGGCTTGACGTCGCGGTGGGCCAGGCCCGTGTCCCACAGCCGCCGGATGATGCGCAGGCCGTCGTCGATGATGGCGTCGTCCACCTCGGCGTCGCCGATCTCGACGGCGCCGTCGAAGAACTCGGTGACCACGATGTACTCGCGTTCCGGGGTGATCTCGACCACGCCGAACGGCTCCGGGCTGCGCACCCCGGCGCCGTACATCAGGCGAAGGGCGTAGTCCTCCTGCTGCACCAGCCGGCGGACGGTGTTGAAGGGCTTCTCGTCCTCCAGCCGGCCGTACAGCAGGGTCCGGCCGAGCTTGTACCAGCGGTCCGCGCGCAGGTGGCTGCCGGCGTAGAGCTTGGCGAACAGCCAGGTGTCGGGGTCGCCCTTGACGCGGACGCGCATCGGCGTGGAGCCGGCGGAGCCCGACAGCCCGAACGGCTTGACTTCCAGCACCTGGACGCCGAGCTGGTCCGCGAGGGCGTGGTGGATGGCTTGGCCGCGGGCACCGCCGATGTCCAGGTGGGCGGCGCTGCCGCGGCGGTAGGTGACCGGGAACACCTCGTTGGGGGCGAGCAGCCGGAAGGCGACCAGCGGGATGGTCACCCCGATGATGGCGCCGATGACGACGTCGGTCGGCGAGTTGACGGCCAGGTACATCACGGCGACCGACAGCGCCCCGACCAGCACGCCGATCGCCAGCTTGCCGAGCTGGCGGATGCGGCCCTGCGGCGCCAGGGAGTACAGCATGCTCATCAGCGTGGCGGTGAGCACCGCGACCGGCCGGGACGGGTGGGCAAAGCCGGTCCAGTCGCCCAGGATCTCCACGCCGTACGGGCGCGGCCGCACGAACACGAACACGAGGACGGCGTGGACCGCGATCACCATCAGCGTGGCGCCGATGAACACGAACAGGTGCCGGAAGCGGCGGAAGGCCAGCAGCACGATCACGGTGATCCAGTACAGGACGCGGATCGTCCAGCGCGAGCCGAGGGCGTGCACGGCCTGCATGACGTCGGTCAGGGCGGCGGTGCGGAGCTCGGCGACCTGCTGGACCATGGCCTGGTCGAAGTCGATGACGGCGAGCCTGGTGGTCAGGTTGCTGAGGACGACGATCCAGAGCACCAGCACCAGGCCGGTCCCGACCAGCCACCAGCGGCCGCTGGTGTGCAGGGAGCGCGGCAGCGGCGGCGCCTCGCCCGACGGCCGCCGCCGGCGGCGTCCCGGCGCGACCCGCGCCGAACGCGCTGGCGCCGGCTCGGTGACGGCGGGTGGCTGCCGCAGCGTGGGTTCCACAGCGAGGAGCTCCCCCCCGGGGGTCCGGACGATCGCCACGCGGTGCGGCTCGCGGGCCAGTGTAACCTGGACGAACACGGCCAGAACAGGAGGGTGGGCATGCGTCGTGTCGCCGTCCCGGTCATGCCGACCCTCGCGCTTGCCCTGGTCATGGCCGTGGTCGCCGGCTGCTCGCGGGAGCCCGAGCCGCCGCCCCAGGACCCACGGCGGCCGTCCATCGTGGTCGCCTCCTTCAACTTCCCCGAGAGCGAGATCCTCGCCGAGCTGTACGGGCAGGCCCTCCGCGCGCGCGGCTACCCGGTGGAGCTGGTGGCGCGGCTGGGCGCCCGCGAGGTCGTGGAGCCCGCCCTCGAACAGGGCAAGGTCGACCTGGTCCCCGAGTACCTGGGGACGGCGTTGACCTTCATCGACCCTGGCGGCCTGGCGCCCTCCGGCGACCCCGACACGACCCATGCCCGGCTCCGGCAGGCGTTCGCCACCCGCGGGGTCAGCGTGGCGGCCTTTGCGCCGGCCGAGGACCGCAACGGCTTCGTCGTCACCGGCGACCTGGCCCGGCGGCGCGGCCTGAAGCGGATCAGCGACCTGGCGCCGCTGGCCGGGCGGCTCACCTTCGGCGGTCCACCGGAGTGCCGCGACCGCCCCCTCTGCCTGGAGGGCCTGCGGGACCGCTACGGCCTGGAGTTCGCGCGCTTCCAGGCGATGCCGTCCCGCCGGGTCACCGCCGACGCCCTGGAGACCGGCGAGATCGACGTGGGCATGATCGAGACCACCGACGCCAGCCAGATCGGCCAGGACCTGGTGCAGCTCGAGGACGACCGGGGGCTGCAGCCGGCCGAGAACGTGGTCCCGGTGGTGCGCCGGCAGGTCGTCGACCGCTACGGGCCGGGGCTGGTGCGGCTGCTGGACGCCGTCAGCGCCCAGCTCACCACCGCCGAGCTGACCGGGCTCAACCGGCAGGTCGCGGTGGACGACCAGCCGCCGGGCGGGGTCGCCGCCGGCTGGCTGCGGGCCCACCCGGTCAGCTGAGCGGCCGCTCCCGCTCCCCCGCGGCCAGGGCCGCGGGGATCGAGGTCCCGAACGGCGGGCGGAGCACGCCGGCGTCGGTGATGAACGCGGTCACCAGCGCCGCGGGGGTGACGTCGAAGGCGGGGTTCCAGACGCCGGCCCCCTCGGGGGCCAGCCGGGAGCCTGCCACGGTGCTGACCTCGGCGGCCGGACGCTGCTCGATGACGACCCGCGAGCCGTCGGCCGCCTCCGGGTCGAACGAGGAGAGCGGCCCGACCACGTAGAACGGCACCCGGTTGGCGTGCGCCAGGACGGCCAGCGCGTAGGTGCCGATCTTGTTGGCGGTGTCGCCGTTGCGGGCGACCCGGTCGCAGCCGACGAGGACGCCGTCGACCAGGCCGCCCGCCAGGGCGGCCCCGGCCGCGGTGTCGGCGAGCACGGTCACCGGGATGCCGGCGTCGACCAGCTCCCAGGCGGTGAGGCGCGCGCCCTGGAGCAGCGGCCTGGTCTCGGAGGCGAGCACCTCGACCGGCTCCCCCGCCGCCGCCTTGGCGTACACCACCGCCAGGGCGGTGCCGAGCCCGGCGGTGGCCAGCCGCCCGGTGTTGCAGTGTGTCAGCAGCCGCCGCCGCGAGGCCAGCTCGACCCGGCCGGCCTCGCCGATCCGCCGGCAGGCGGCGCGGTCCTCCTCCAGGATCCGCTGGGCCTCGGCGAGGGCGAGCCGGCGCAGCTCCCAGGCCCCGTCGGCCGCGGTCGCGGCCGCCACCACCCGCCGCGTGGCCCAGCGCAGGTTCACCGCCGTCGGCCTGGCCGCCTCCAGGTCCACGGCCGCGCGGTGCAGGGCCGCCCGCGCCTCGGCCAGGTCGTCGGGATCGTCCTGGACGGCCGGGTCGAGGCCCAGGACCACCCCGAAGGCGGCGGCGACGCCGATGGCGGGCGCCCCGCGCACCACCAGCCGGCGCAGCGCGTCCACCACCTCGGCGACCGTGGCCAGCTCCACCACGCGAAACTGCCCGGGCAGCAGCGTCTGGTCCACGACCTCCAGGCGGCCGTCGCGCCAGTCGACGGCGCTGCGCAGGCGATCGGCATCCATCGGAGCCGCATGCTACCCGGTCGACCGGCGCGAGCGGGTCGGCTTCTGCGGGGCCTCCTGACACCGCGTCTGGCCTGCCGTCTCGCGAGTATGCCGCCTTGAGTGGGATCATGCTCCGAACCACCAGTTGACCGGAACTGGGGGGAGGACGCTTTAGCATGCCCATGCGACGGTCGCTTCGGGCCCGCAGCATCTTGCTGGCCGCCCTCGCGGTGCTCACGGTGGCGTGCTCGCAGCGGGGCGCCACCCTGAGCGGCCCGCCGGACACGGGGGCGGGGCTGGCGGCGGCCGGTGCGCTGCCGGACGGCTGTGCGCGCGACGCCCCCTCGCCGAACTCCGCGCCGGTGGCGTTCGTGGCCGCCGGCCGGGCGTGGGCCGCGTCCGCCGACGGTCGCCGGCTCTGGTGCCTGTTCGAGGTACGCCGGCCGGGACCGTTCCTGTGGGGCCCACGCGGCGACCGGGTGGTGCTGGAGGGGCTCGAGGTCCGGGGCGTCGGCGCCCGGGTGTGGCGGCCGGGGCTGGGCATCCAGCCGGTGTCGCTGACCTGGCTGGGACCGGCCGGGAACGCGCTGGCCTTCGTCTCCCCCGGCGGCCTGAACCTCGAGCTGGCCGCGCTCGGCTCGATCGACCAGCGCGAGCTGACCCCGCTGCGGGGCGCGAGCTACCAGGCGGTGGCCGCCCATCCGTCGGGGCGCGCGCTGGCGTTCGCGGTCCAGCGCGACGGCACCGCCGAGGTCTGGGTCTCCAGCAACACCGCCACCGGCGCCGTGAAGGTCGCCGGCGGCCAGGCCAGGTTCGGTCCGCTGGCGTTCTCGGCCGGCGGCAAGGCGCTGTACTACGGGTCGAGGCTGCCCGACGGCAGCCGCCGGGTGGACATCTACTCGCTGACCGCGGCCGAGCCGCTCGCCCCGGCGTGGGCCGGCCGGCGCGACGTGCTGGCCATCGTGCCCCGACGGGACAAGGCAGGCACCCAGCTCGCGATCGACACCGGTGGCGGCTGCGACGACCGCCGCGCCGACCTGTCGGGGCTGGACGGCGGCCAGGGCCGGCCGCTGCTGCCCTCCGCGCAGCGGCCGACCAGCGCGGTCGGCTGGCTGGACAACAGCCGGGTGCTGGTCGCCGAGGGCGGCTGCGAGGGGCCGTTCGACCTGTGGGTGGTCGACGTCGGCGGTCGCGAGCCGGCCATCATCGCGCGCGGGGTCACCCGGGGGGCGGTGCGCCGGCCGGACCTCCGGCCGGTCCCGCAGGCCCCGGACCTCACCGCGCTGGCCGCGGCCGGAGGAGCCTGATCCACCGGGGAGCTCCGAAGGGGTGCCCCCGGAGGATCGGGGGCCTACTCCGACGCCGGGCCGGTGAAGCGGGGCTGGCGCTTCTCGCGGAACGCGGCGACGCCCTCGCGCACGTCCGGGCCGGCGAACCCTATGAACTCCAGCGCCAGCGAGGTGTCGAACACCGGGCCGGCCATGCGCAGCCAGTTGTTCAGGGCGTACTTGGTCCAGCGGATGGCGCTCTGGGAGCCGCCGGCGAGCCGTCGGGCGACGTCGAGGGCGACGTCGTGGAGCTCGGCGTCGTCGACGCAGCGCGACACCAGGCCGATCCGCTCCGCCTCTTCGCCGGACACCGGCTCGCACAGCAACAGGTGGTACTTGCTCTTTGCCATGCCGCAGAGCAGGGGCCAGACGATCGCGGCGTGGTCCCCGGCGGCGACGCCCAGTCGGGTGTGCCCGTCGATGATGCGGGCCGAGCGGGCCGCGATCGACACGTCGGCCAGCAGCCCGACCACCAGCCCGGCGCCGACCGCCGGGCCGGCCATCGCCGACACCACCGGCTTGGAGCAGTTGAGCAGGTTGTAGACGAGGTCGCGGGCCTCCCGGAGCACGCGGACGCGCAGCGTATAGTCGTCGGCCATGTCGGCGACCAGGTCCAGGTCGCCGCCGGCGGAGAAGGCATCGCCGGCGCCGCGGACGATCACCGCCCGCACCTCCGGGTCGCGGTCGATCGCGCGCCAGACCTCGGCGAGGTCGCGGTGCATGTCCGCGTCGGCGGCGTTGAGCCGGCCCGGGCTGCTCATCACCATGCGCAGCACCCCCGGCGCCGGCCGCTCGAGCTGCAGGCTGGCGAACTGCTCGTATCGGTCAATCAACTCGGCTCCTCTCTGGTTGCAGCCCGCCCGGCCGGGAATCCTGCCCGAAAGACTGCCGATCGGGCCTTGCGGGGTTGTGGCGAGCGGCGATGCTAGGGATCATCCTGGCCCTCTGCACAAAACGGTGGGAGGGCCGAGGAGATGGCGGCAGGTGCGCCTCTGCTGGAGCTGGAGCGGGTCAACAAGTGGTTCGGTGAGCTGCATGTGCTCCAGGACGTGGACCTGAGCGTGGCTGCTGGGGAGGTGGTGGTGGTGGTCGGCCCGTCCGGCTCCGGGAAGTCGACGCTGTGCCGCACCATCAACCGGCTGGAGCCGATCGACAGCGGCAGCATCCGGCTGGACGGCCGCCCGCTGC
>WNFU01008088.1_pt1 | contig 13366 bp, 23 predicted proteins | sample 5400121 | NCBI WGS metagenome assembly WNFU01 (sample SAMN13153360, study PRJNA577476) | soil metagenome | isolation source: 100 cm soil or saprolite under grassland replicate 1 | place: USA:California | collected 2016-06-15
AAGACGGCAGCATCGCCGTCATAAGGAACATGTGAATGGCAACCGAGCCTGATTTCCTCGCTCGATCGATACGGTTGCCGGCATGGCACCGTGTTCTGGTTGATGACGACAACGGCGGACGGAGATTCCTCACGCCGCATGAAATCTGCATCCTCGCCGAAGTTTTCGAGGATGCGCGCGAGAAATGGCTGCGCGGCGGGCCGGTCGAAGAACTCGGCATCACCCTTGGCGTACTAAGAGAAGAGACAGGAGAATGATCATGAATACGATTTGCGCTATCGTTGCATCCGGAATGCTCTACTGCGGTCCTGCGGCTGGCGACTTTCGCCCAGTCAATGATATCGTTAAGCCGCAAGGTTTCAGCCGCGCACAAGTCTATGTTGACGGATACACCAGGCAGAACGGCACCTATGTAGCGCCTTACGAACGCGGATTGCCGGACGGCAACTGCGCTAACAACAGGCGCGGATGCTGACCATGAACACAGACATATCGATGATGGCGATCACCTGGAGCATATCGGTGCTTTTGACGATCGTGCTACTCGGCTACCAGCATGCCGCCGCGGCAGCGTGGATGTGGTGAGATGACTCCACGTGATGCCAAGTTAAGAGCCGAACGCGTTGTACCAAAGGATTGGCTTGTTACGGCGAAACGCAGTAGCAAAAATGGCGTATCGCTTGTCATACGAACATTCCCTGCCGCCTTTAATGAGGCGACCGCCGAACGCTCGAAGGCTGCGCTTGATGCGCTGAAAGACACATTCCCTGTAGTCTCAGAGCAGACAGTAACTCTTATCGACGTGGAAGACATGCAAACCCGCGGCCTTCGCCCACAAGTTGCAGTGTGGATCAAATGAGCGAAATCACTAAGGCCCTCATCAGGTTCAAGAAAGCCGCACCGTCCATCATCAAGGACAAGATGGCGGACGTCTTTTCGAAACGCACCGGAAAAGAATACCACTACACCTACGCTGGCCTCCCCGAGGTGATGGGTGCCATCGATCCGATACTCTCGGAGTGTGGACTATTCCTGACGCAGGTCTTCGACAAAGAAAATGGATCGACGCTGCTCGTGACGCGCATCATGCACGAGGCCGGAGAGCTGATCGCCAGCACCATAGAATTACCGATCAATGGTTTGACGCCGCAGGAAGTCGGCAGTGTCATCACCTATTACCGGCGCTATTCAGCTCTCGCAATACTTGGTCTCGCCGCTGAAGATGACGACGGCAAGGTGGCACAGGATGCCGGCGCCAAGCATGGCAGCCGATGGCAGCCGAATGACCGAGCCGCAGTCCGGCGGAACCCTCAAACAGCAATTGAAGGACAGCATCGCGATCGAGAGCGCCAAGAAGAACTACGACACGCCGGCGCTTCCAGAGCACGTTGCGGACAAGCGTTTCCATATGCTGATCGGCGAGACCGGCAAGACGGTCGATCTGTTCAAGAGCACGCCCGCCGGCATGTGCTGGAAACGCACCGCCGTCAAGGAAGTCGCGGCGCCGCTGTTCCATGACCTGGACGCGGCAGCAACGCTGTCTGAACTCGAGGCGGTGCCTCTCTCGGACGAGAACAAGTTGCGGCTGGAAGTGTGCAAGCTGGCCGTTCCGGTATGGCATGCCGAATTTGAGCGGCGATTTCGGGATAAGCACGAACATCTGTCTGACGGAGATGATCCCGGGAAGTTTCTGCGCGCATGAGCGAGACGCCGATATGGGTCTCGTTCACCGACCGGCTGGCTGCGGCGCTAGACGAGGCGGCGGCCAGCCGGTCGGCAGCCGACCGGCAAGAGGCGCTTCTGAAAGTGACATTCTCTGAGATGGTCAATGCCATCGGCGGGCCGGTCACAAAAGCTGAGCATGAGGCAAGAGGATCGGCTGCGTATCGCGCGCACGTTCAGAACGCATGCGATGCGCGCACCAAGGCGAACCTGGATGCGGCCAAGGTCAAGGGAATGGAACACCGCCTTGATGCATGGCGCACGGCGGAAAGCACGAGACGAGCGGAGATTGGATTGAAATGACGGCACGCAAGTTTCCAAGAAATCTCGATATTGAGCACATTTTCTTCTTTATCGAGACTCTGAAAGAGCAGGTCGAGGCCGGCGCCAGTTTCTGGAAGGGCGAGGATACGCCAGGTGACGGCATCGAAACCGTTTTCGGACGGACTGACGATACCGACACGATCATTGGTCAGATCGATGTAACGGACTGCATGACAAAGCTGATCGATTGGTTGGGAAGCTTAAGGGAGGTCAAGGAATGACTGATCCCCTCGAGGATATCGTCGACCGCGGCGGCGACAACCGCGACAGATGGTTTGACAGCTGGGAATGGAAAGCATTGGCCATGAGCATATCGCTGTTCCTGGTGCTCGTTCTGGTCGACATCATGGCCGCGATCGGCGTCGAAAAGACGCGCACGTACAGCCAGCAGGATACTTACGAAGTACGAGGACGCTGGTGATGCGCCGCGCACTCGACCCCATCGAATGGCTGTCGGCGCTGGTCTTCTTGTTCGCCATGGTCGTGGTGAGGATCAGCGACCGGCGCGAATGCAGGCGCTATGAACGTACAGAATTGAGGAAGCGGCACCTCCTTCCTCCCGATGTGGCCCCGCATGGGATGAAAGCATCCGATCTCACGGCTTAGAACCTCGCGCGCGCCGTTTCCTCAAGTCATGGACACACCGCGCGGAAGATCGGAAGGGCAATTTGAACCGCCGGCATTTTCTCGGACTGGGAGTTCTGGTCATGGGTGAAACGATTATCGATGGCGTGACCAACATCGCTCTAAGCGGCGACGGACGAGCGGTCATTACTCATGCCGATCCGATCCCGCCACCACCGCCACCACCGCTGCTGCCGACACGCCCGCAACCCGGACCCCGGCGCGTTGCCACTCTCGCCGACCTTCGGGCTGTACTGGCAGATGACGTCCCAGATGTCATACTTGCCGGAACCTTCCAGGTCACCGAACCGGTGATGCTCGCGCGTATTCCGCAACGCACTATCAGCACCGAGCCGGGCGCGACGATCCAGGGTGATGGCGGCGACTTCCGCATCCTGTCGCTTGCCGGCGGCAAGGGCGGCAACCTCACGATCACCGGGATCGCCATCGATGGCGGGTGGCGCCGCAATCCCGGCGAATGCCAGAACGATGATGCTGCTAATTTCTTCCTACCGAACCTCGATTATCTCGAGGTGACCGGCTGTACCACCATGTTCAGCAGGCGCACCGGGATATTGGCAACGAATACAGGCAAGCTCATCCTGCGCAACTGTGTCGGCTACGCCATGCCGCGCGACTTCTGCTGGACGAACGGCAGCCTCGATGTTCTCGTCGATGGCTGTACCATCCGGCATTGCGGTGACGACGGCATCGGCTGCCATGTCGATCCAGGCACAACGGATGAGGACCGGGCCGTCATTATTCGCAACAACCGGCTTTACGACACGCTCGGGATCAAGGTCCTCGGCGGCGGCACGAGAGTGCTGATCGAGAATAACACCATCACTGCACCGGGATTCTACGGCGTCCGACTCGGCATCGATCCATCGACAGGCGAGGGCCGGGGCCTGCAGCGCAATATCACCGTGCGCGGCAACACCATCGAGAACGTGCGGGCAACCAGCCCATGCCATCCCGGCCAGACGCAAGGTGTGTGGCTGTTCATGCACGCCCCGGATGACAGCGTTCAGAACGTCGCTGTCAGCAACAACAACCTCATTCGCACGCGAGACGGCGGTCGTCTGCTCAGCTATGCATACCCATGGGCAAGTCTCGGTGCCTACTCGAAGACGGCTTTCCTGCCACAAGCTGCGCTCGATCTCGGCAATGAAGCGCGGCGCTATGTCTGCAAGAATCCCAGCGATATCATTGGCGTTAACGCTCTTACAGGATTCCCCAAATGAAATACGACATCCGCACGCTGCCCCTCCTCGAGGGCGTCGGCAAGCACATCATCGAGCCGTTGCAGGAGAATTGCTCGATATCTCACTTCGAGGCAGGTCAAGCCATTGTCGAGCAAGGCGATGAGGATACAAGCGTCTACTTCTTGTTGCGCGGCGAGGCGATGAAGCAGCGCCATCGCGAAGATGGCGTCGTCATCGGGCTCGGCATCGTCAAGCGGGGCGAATTCTTCGGCGAAGAGTTCAGTGGCACGGAAGTCGCCTACACCGTTGTCGCGACCGCCGCATGTGTCGTTCTCGCCATGCCCAATGCCGCGTTCGAGTTGGCCATGAGCTGCTCGGTGGTCCTCGCCCGCGTCTGCGACAAGATGGCAAAGAGCTTACGGCGCGCTTACGACCGCATGGAGCGCAGTCATCTTCGCAGTGTGCAAGCGCGCATCATGCAGGTGCTCGAAGAGAACGAAGGGCCGATGATCGTCAGAAATCAGAGCGACTTCGCATCAATGGCCAACACCACCCGGGAGCACCTCAACCGGTCGCTGGCGAAGATGGTGAAGGATGGCCTGCTGAAGCGAACGCCGTTCCCCAATCACCGTTTCAAGCTGGAAGTCGTCGCGTAGTGCAGCGCGAACCGCTCATCACCTTTGCCGAAGCTGCCGCGTTGGTGGGCCCGGGCGTCACTGCACGCACCTTGCGGATGTGGCATGAGCAGGGACGCCTCGAGGCACAGCGCGTCGGCAGAACGTGGCGTACGACCGCAGGGAAGCTCGCTGAAGCGGTGGAGAAGGGATGGCAAGGCTCACCCTCTACGGCCCCGACCGCAAGCACGGCGCCCGCCCCAAGCCGCGCATGCGCCGATATGTCTGGTACATCACCTGGCACGAAGGACGCCGGCGCCGCGAGCGTAGCACGGGCTACGAGTTTGGCCGACGCGCTGATGCGGAAAGGCAGATGGGCGTATTCCTCGTCTCGCGGCGAAAGCCTGCCGTTGGCCCCCGTAATCCCTCTGAAATAAGGATCGCCGATGTCCTTGCTCTATACCTCGAGGAACATGCTCGCTCTGTGGCTGATCCGGCGAGGATTGCGTATGCTGTCAAAGCCCTACTGGGCTATTGGGGCGATCGGTTTGCCGATGCAATCACCGGACAAACTTGCCGTGCATACCATAAACACTGCGCCGGCATGGGACCGGGAACGGTCCGTCGTGAGCTCGGGACTTTGCGTGCTGCTCTGCGACATTGTGAGCGGGAAGGCCATATCGTCGGAGTTCCCGGTATCGCCCTTCCGCCACGACCAGGACCAAGAGAACGATGGTTCACCCGATGCGAAATCGCTGCACTGATCCGCGCCGCCCGCCGACTGCCGAAAGCGAGGAACTATCTGCCTCTATTTATCCTGCTTGGCGTCTATACTGGCGCACGCTCCTCGGCGATTCTGAATTTGCAATGGCAGCCGAACATTACCGGCGGCTGGATCGATATGGACAAGGGAGTCATTCGATGGAAACAGAGCGGAACGAAGAAGCGGCAGCCGAGAGTGACTCCGATTTCCCACAAGCTGATGCGATTGCTGATCTCGAGCTCGCGATCGGCAACGCGCTATGTCTTGGAGTGCCGGCCAGGGAAATCCGTCGGGTCGTTAAAGAAGTCGTGGAATACCATGGTCAAGGCGACCGGAATATCTGACGCGACACCGCACACCTTGCGCCACACCTGCGGCACGTGGCTGGCGCAGCGCGGCGTGCCGATGTGGGAGATTGCCGGCTATCTCGGAATGACGGTCGGGACCGCGAGCCGGGTGTATCTGCACCATTCGCCGGAGCACCTGCGAGGCGCTGCCGAGGCGGTAGGAAGGAAAGTATGAGTCTCTGCATTGTCTGTCATAGACGTCCCGCTGAAGTTCCTGACCGTGAGCGCATGGGCCGGCCAATCAAGCGAGTGTGTAGGCCGTGCCATCAGGAACGATTGCGTGGCGATATTATCGAGATTCTCGAAGCTAAGCGCAGGCGCGATGAGGCGATCGGGAGGAAAGCATAAGACTTTATGCCGATATCCGAGACCTTACTGCTGCCCGGCTTCAAGACGATATCGGATATCTGCCGGCCGTCGTCGTCGGCAGTCCGCCATGCCAGGACGCCAGCGTCGCTAACAGCGGCGGCGATGGTGTTGGCGGAGAACGCACCGGCCTTTTCTTCGAGGCCATCCGTCTCGTCGACGAAATCCGACCTGCTTGGTCATGCTTTGAGAACGTCCCTGGCCTGCGAACTCGCGGTGCGGACCGGGTTCTCGCTGCGCTGGAATCGCTCGGCTACGCCTGCTGGCCGCTCGTGGTGGGTGCTTGGCACGCCGGCGCGCCGCACCGAAGGAACCGAGCGTGGATTGTTGCTGCCGACACCACGAACGGCGGATGGCGACCGGGGTGGCCGAGGCGACCTGATCCAGGCGATCTGCGGCAACGAGAACAAGCATTTTCGCAATTCGTTGTTGCCGACGCCGACAGCGGTGAACTACGGCAGCAACCAGGGGGGCGCCGCAGGAAGGACTGGTCCGATACGCCCATCGCTCGCATCGCTGACGCGGGGCGTTCATGGGGCGAACCTGTTGCTGAGCATCTGCGAGTGGCTGATGGGATACCCGGCTGGCTGGCTCGCCGATGCGTCTCGGCATACGGAGATGCTGTCGTTCCGCAGATCACCGAAGCGATCGGACGCGCCATGATGACGCTGGTTCCGACCGACGGCACCGTGCTCGATCTTTTCTGCGGCGGCGCTGGCGGCTGGTCGCTCGGCATGCACCGCGCCGGATACCGCACCGTAGCGGCCTGCGAGATCGACGATTGGCGCAGGTCGGTTTTTGCTACTACGCAGCTTCCGTGCACCGAAGCGTCAGCGAGCGCCACCAGCGCCATGAATAACCCATCAGCGCCGCAACGGGAGCCGAACGATGACTGAACATCACGAAAACACCGCACAGCACTTGCGCGCCGCCCGGCCGAGGCAGTAGGGAGAAGGATATGAATGAGCACACACGAATCAATTTCCTGGTATGGAATGCTGTCGTCGATGCTCTTTTAGAAGCCGATAGTCACGCGTTCTTCCATCGGCCAGGTTGGACTCAGGTGACAGCAGATAGGTTGACAAAGGAAGCTATGGAGAAGTGGCCGCCTCGCTTTGCTGCCACGCAGCTTTCGCGCACCGAAGCATTCATGAGTGCAGATAGCGCCGCGAATGACCAACCAGCGCCGCAACGGGAGCCGAACAATGATTGAACGCGCCGAGAACATGCCACAACCAAAGCCTTCGGGAGGCAGTGGTCCCCGGTTCGAATCCGGGCACTCCGATAGGGCTGCGACATCTGCTGCTACGCTTGCTGCTACGCAGCCTCGCGTGCTCGTATGGTTTTCCTGCGGCGCCGCCTCCGCTGTTGCCACAAAGCTGGCGCTGTCGAAATACTCTCAGCGCGTCGTCATTGCCTACTGCGACACGGGATCGGAGCATCCCGACAACCAGCGCTTTCTCGTCGACTGCGAGAAGTGGTTCGACGTTCCGGTGGTACGTCTCAAGTCGCAACGATATCGGGACACATGGAACGTATGGGAGAGCCGACGCTTTCTGGTAGGCCCCGAGGGGGCTCTCTGCACGACGGAATTAAAGAAGATGGTCCGGTTCGCGTTTCAGCGCGCCGACGACATCCAGATATTCGGCTACACCGCCGAAGAACGGGCGCGGGCCGAACGATTCTGCACGCTCAACTTCGATGTGCGGCTGGAAACGCCATTGATCGATGCCCGTCTGACGAAGGCCGACTGCCTTGCGATCGTCGAACGCGCCGGCATAGAGCTGCCTGCAATGTATCGCCTCGGTTATCGCAACAACAATTGTGTCGGCTGCGTCAAGGGCGGGATCGGCTACTGGAATAAAATACGTCGCGATTTCCCCGAGATATTCGCGCGGATGGCGACGCTCGAAAGGAAACTCGGACGAACGGTTCTGCCCGCCGCCAGGGGCACGTACCTCGATGAACTCGATCCTTTACGTGGCAATCACGCCGATGAGCCGACTTTCGAGTGCTCATTGCTTTGCTATATGGCCGAACAAGACGTGCGGAAGAGAGTGTGAATACATGAAATGTAATTTTTACGATCTGGATTCCCATGAGCAATGTGACTGGGGAAATGGCGGGCAATGCTACCACAGTCGACATACTGCCACCCCTGCGGCTACGGACCTCGCTAAGAAGAGTTGGGATTTCGTCGTTGATGCGATGATGGAAGTGGATGGCGTTGTCGGCGCCTCGCCCGCCGAACCCGACGAGTCCGACTGGCAATGGGCGGACGAGCAGGCCGAACGGCTCGGGCTGACCACCGAACCTTTCCCTGAATGCGAGCACTACGAGTTCCCGCCGGGAGAGACGTCGCAGGACTTCTGGGTCATGTGGATGGCGTGATGGGTGCCCTCCCAGGATTCCAGAAAGGCACATTTCCCGGACAATGGCGTATTGAGAAGACGATGGCCTCGGCAACTATAGGTGCTTGCTGGCCCGGGGACAGGTTTGATGTTCCTCGCATCCTGGACGCCGTTGCCCCAGACGAGGCTTCGTGGAGATTCCTCTATTACCGGGCGATGGTACTGCGTGATGGCAGTTCGTGGTTTCCTGATGCCAACGCGTGGCGGCAGGCTCTCTTAGAGACAGTGGCATGGGGGCGCCCATGAGTTCTGGATCATGGGGATGGCATAAGCCATCAGGGGACGCAGTTCCCCTCCCATCGATCCTTGGCTTTGGCGTCGGCCGTCGTCTGCCACTGCATGTTGCTAGGGTCGTCCGGCCCGCCGCACTCGAGCGCGATGATGTGGTCGACAACCCATCCTGGACACGCACCCCGAACGAGGCCGGTCGCAGGGCACGGGTGCAGCTTGCGGAAATCGCGAACCTCGGATGAGCAACGCACGATGCAGCGCTGATATTTCGTCGAGTAGTGCGAGACGCAGCCGGTAGAGGCATTGGCAATGGCCGGCAGCGCCAAGCAGAGTGCAGCGATGATGAGCTTGCGGTGGCAGGTCATCTCACACCACCGGCAAGACGAACACGTTGAAGTCGATATCGGCTGCTGCGGCCGAGCTGAGCGTCACCGTAACGTCGACGTTGTTACCGTTCTGCGCATGCGTCACCCAGTACTGTCGCGCACCAATGTCGGCGTCCTTGACCTGCGCATGCGCGCGGAACGCATCGATGTGGCAGACGTAGCGATTCAGCTGCAGGCTGAGCACGGCACTGGTCTGCCCAGAAAGCACCGTCAACGTGTTCGACCGCTCACCATCCGGGCAGTTAACGACGTTGCGCTTGGTGATGTTGCCGGTGCCGTTGAGCAGCGCCCACGTCGATGTCGGGCTAGTCGAACCCCGGAAGTTGTAGATGAGCGAACCGGTGCTGGTTCCCGATAGCTTGACGATTGCTAACCCACTGCCGGTGTCGCCTGGCGTGAACGGGTTGAGGTCCTGCCAGATTTCCACGGTGCCGCGCGTCACTTGGCTGCAGCGGATGGCGGCATCGCGGTTGTAGGCAGAGTCATACTGCGGCGCGACTTTTGGTGCCCATGAGAACGCCGAGATGTCGAAATACACGTCCTGCAGCTTGTCGCCCTCGCCGGACGACGTGGCGTCGCTGTACAGCACACCATTGCCGATCTGCTCGAACGACGTGGCGTAGATGCGGGCACTCGACAGAAACTCAGCGGTCGTCGTGCCGGCTTCCTTGTAGATACCGAACGGCTGCTGGCCGATGTGGCAGCGCATCATCGACAGCCGGTGGATGGCACAGTCGAACTTGCTGGTCAGTCCGGCGCGCGTGTTGCCTTCGAGGCCACATTGGTCGAGGTGATAATCGTGGCCTGGCGTGCGGAAGTAGATGCCGTCATGGTTGTTGTTGATCTGGCAGCGGTCCCAGAAGATGTGGCCGTCGATGGTATCGCAGTCGAAGCCGAACCAGAACCCGCCGACGTGCACCTCGTGAAAGCGTGCCTTGCCGCGCAGCGAGCCGTCCACCGAGTAATTCGATATCTGGATGGCGCTCATCATCGTCGAGGTCGGCTGGTTCTGCGGTCCGGATAGCCGCAGATTCCGCAAGATCATCGGCGAGTCGAGCTCGCTGGTCGTCGAACGCAGCTTGATCCCGTAGGTGCCGGAGCCGAGATTGGTCGGCCAATAGAGTGTCGTCCGGCCGGGATGGCCGAGGCCGAACATCTCGACATCGGTCAAGGTCAGGGTCCGGTTTACCTTGTACGTGCCAGGCGGAACGTAGACGGCCCGATAAGCGTTCGATGCCGCGGCGGTGATGGCGGCGGTGAATGCCGCGCCGTCATCGGTCGCACCGTCCCCGACCGCGCCCTGGTCTTTGACGTTGATTGCATAGATTTGAGTCGGCACGGCGGTACTCCCGGGGGGCAGTGGCGGCGGGCTAGATGAAAAGCAGCACGTCATTACAATAGTGAATCCAACGTAATGAAGTCTATTTCAAAGTCAGCAGGCCACGGCGTTGTGCCATCTGGATCGCCCGTCCAGTTTGTCCCTATTTCCCATGTAATATGCATTGCGTAACGCTTTTCTGTTAGCATGTTAGACTGCTCGCGAACGGTTGCACCATTTATCTTCCACGTCATCAGAGTTGGAGAAAGAGTAAATGCGGCGGTGTACCAATCGCTGGCGTTGCCTGGTCTGGTGAAATCTGTCATCGCATCGCCACCGGAAGGAGAATGAAGGTTGCAATGCCAGGTGCTTTCTCCGTTAATCACTTCTAGAATGTCGATCTCTGGTGGCCACGAAGAATCATCTGGCAACAGCCATATGGCAAGATGCTGACCCTTACCGAATGAATTGAAGCGAAAACGGATTGTCCATGTACCGTAATTTTGGCCGCTTATCGCCAACGGTGGAGTACAATCAACCAAAGCCCCGGCAATATATCGATAACCAAAAACGTACGTGTTGGCTTCTGAGACAGTTAACGGATATGCCCTGAGTCTGAGAGAAGAACCGGATTGAACATGCAGAAACGGGGCGCTGCCCCACCCTCCGTTGGCGGTCAGCATGGCCCCCATAGTGCCTCCACCAAAATCATTACCATCATTCACCCAATATTGCTTATCTCCATTCGCTGGTAACGACCGCGCACTCCAACGATAGATACTATCTCCCCATCTACCATTATTAACATAGTCTGGATATGTGGATCCAGAGAACGCTGTGAACGTATCCGTCCAAATATTAACTGCGGACGAGGACGCCGGTGAGGACGAAAAGCAGCAGGTCACTTACACCTCCTCATCTTGATGCCATGTAGTCACGCATCCGCGTTGCAGCCTGCTTAGGTGTGCCTGAACTATTGAATACTCCCATGTGATCAAATCCAGGCTGATCCCTATCTAGAAATACAACAACGCACCTTATGACCCCCGGTGGTATTCTTCCCTCGAAACCACTATCAGCACGCGACATTACTGTCTGTACATAGTTTGCTTGCGTTAGTTCACCTAAATTCGCGCTGTCGAAGCTACAGCATTCAGTGCACCACAAATTCACATTTCTATATGACGGATAATTCTGCAGAAGATTATATACTAGCACAACATCATCATAATTCATTGTACCAGGGGTGTGGATTCCGGGATCATTATCGAACGGATAATTATATGGGTGTATGGCTAAGTGTTCAAACGCTATGCCATTGTTTATCAATCCAGTTATATAGTCTGTCCCTCTAATACCACTACTAGCAGATAGACCAGTCAATCCACCGATCATAACCGTAGCAGCTGGCGAGGCATTGGTAATCGCTGTCTTCGCTTGAGTAAATAGTTGGCCATACCGTTGAATGGCTTTCGTCGGGTTTGTCGATCCGGCCGGTTGCCATGCTGCCTCGTTCTGTTCGCTCCATATCTCATAAACCAGCTTTGTCCCATAGCGGGCTGAGACTGCGCCGCAAAATGCGGCATACCTTGCGCAGAATGTATCCCATACGCCTTGGGTGCTATCCCATGGTAGGAAGTATCTATTCGAACTACCGGATGCCCATTGGGGACTTTCTAATATCATTGCCGCAATAGTAACGTTACCTAATGCGTAAATGCTATTGACAATAGAGTCTAGTCCAGTCCATGTATACGCGCCCTCAGACTGCTCCACGGCCCACCATGTAAGTTCGCTGCGATATATCTGACCGTGTATATAGTTCAAATCAGTTATATCATTGGCCGGCGATCCGCCGCCATAATACATGCTGGTCTGGTGCATGCCGATCAGCGGCAAAGTCGGTCGCGTGGAAGAAGAGAAACAGCAGGTCACCTTTTTGCTCCTTTTCGCCTGGTATACTGGCATGTCACTGTTCGTACGCGCCGATATCGATGCCGGCACCCAGCGGCCGGATAATTCCGTCGAGATCGAAGGCGGGCGCACCGGCCGACAGACCAGCATCTATCGCCACGGATACCGTCTTGAGATGATAGTCACCACCACCGGCCGCTATATATTTCACGAATGATGGATTCGCCGTCAGATTGCCAGACGTGGTGACCTGATCCAGCGCATAGTTGGCGGTGCCATTAGCGAACGCCATATTGTTCTTGGCATAACTGTCATTGCCGATGTCGCCGAAATCGTTGATGCCATATCCGGCGTTTCCATACGCGATGTTGTTGACGACATGGAACCGTCCTATCAATGACGAATCTAGCGTGTAGTACTGGCCAGTTCCTACACTGATACCACCAGAGATGCAGTTGAAAATCGTGTTGTTGAAAATCTCGCTATCTGTCGCGTCATGCCATGTAGTGATTCCCCAACCGCTGACGCGATAGACGAGATTGTTGTAAATCTTGCCGCTGGTTGCGATGTAAATTCCTTGAACGGTATTGCAGCTTGTCGATGGCCCTATGTTGGCAACGACATTGTTGATGATGTCGATGTTTGTTCCGCCATAGAAATGGTCGTTCTGTATCCCCGCGCCGCCCGCTGAATCGCACGTTCCGTTTATGATGTCATGAACATAGTTGTTCTTGGCAACATTGTACGATCCTGTGAGATAGAGACCGATTCGCCACACCATGCCGGCGGCGGCGATCTCGAAGCCCTCGATGTCTACGTAAGCGCCCCGGCTCTCCCACCCGGCCCAATGCGATGCGGGGTTCGAGTTGATCTTGGCGCCCCACTTGGTGTCCGACACAAAGCGAATGCGCGCTGCGGCGGTGCCGCTTCGCGTCGTGATGAAACCACCGGCGTAGGAGCCGGGTGCCACGTGCACGGTGTCGCCCGGACCGACAATGCTAGCGGCATATGAGATGCTCGCAAATGGCAAGCTTTGGGTTCCAGGATAAGAGTCGGAGCCAGTCGGGGCGACCCAATATTCGTGCGCCCCAATGTTGGGACTGGACGAGAAGCTGCAATACGTTCCCGATCCGACCGGTAT
>WNFU01007097.1_pt1 | contig 13363 bp, 12 predicted proteins | sample 5400121 | NCBI WGS metagenome assembly WNFU01 (sample SAMN13153360, study PRJNA577476) | soil metagenome | isolation source: 100 cm soil or saprolite under grassland replicate 1 | place: USA:California | collected 2016-06-15
GATTTCCATGCCATGAGAGTACCCGAGGAAAGGCAGGGAATCTGTAGCTGAAGGTAGAGCAGGACGACAATCGTATACAACCCCAATAACCAGGGCGTGAAGCGTAAGACCGTTTGCTGAGCATAACATTTTGTGGATTCCAGCTTCAGATATTCGCGGGCATTCCTGGAAGGTGGTCTCAATTGCCCAGCGTTGCGTATAATACTCCACGATCTGCTGTGGACGCATATGTAGTGACCACTAATTTATTCCCCCCAAGAGGGGATTGTCCTGTGGACCGGATCGTCGTATGCTGAGGCTCTCTTCCTTCCCCGATCAGGAGAGCCGACGATGCAGCTCTTACGATACCTCCAGCATTGGCTGACCGGACGTGGACCGTGCTTGCAGGTTGCAGACTTCGTTCCCGAAACGCATCCCATCCGCCAATGGGCCGACACATTTCCGTGGGCGGCCCTGGTCGCAGCCGTTGACCGCTCGTTCGCCCAGCGCTTCCCCACCCCCACGAAGCGTGGGCGTCCGCCGGTCTCGACGCGCGTGTTGTTGGCGTTGGAGTTACTGAAGCAGGAGTTGACCTGTTCCGACGAGCAGATCTGTAGCCGGTTGCGGACCGACGTAGCCGTGATGTATGCCTGTGCGATCACAGAGGTCCGGGTGGATCGAGCCCAAGAGCATTTCGTACTCCCGGAAGTGCTCGACCAGTTTCGCCGTCGGCTCGACGAGCCGTTGATGGAGGAATTGCTGGCGATCCAGGCGGCGACCGCGATGGAGGACGGGTTGGTCAGCCCGGCGCACCTGGTGGTCGACACCTTTCCCAGTGAGCAGGGTAGCCAACGCGTCAATGATGCGGCAACGCTGTATAAGGCCCAAAAAAAGTCCTCCAGCTCATCGTCGCCATAATGGCCCAGTTCGCCACCCAGGGCACCGCGCTGCAGGCGCAAGCGCAGCAACGCCAGCAGGATCTCGAGAAGATGATGCGCCGCTTCGGCCGACAGTGTCGGGGGATGGGCAGCGTGTTTGTGACGCTGGTGCGCCAGACCGAAACGCAATTGCTGGCGTTGGGAGAACAAGTCCTGCCCTGGGCGCGGGCAGCCCAGCAGCGTTTGCACGGGGCGACGGCGCTTTCGGAGGACCAGCGGGCGCGCCTGGACACCCAGCTCGCAGCCGCCCTCGAGGCCCATCACCGGATCGCATCCCAATCCCGCCGACTCACGCAGGGCAAGGCGTTGACCCACTGCAAGATCGTCAACGCCTACGATCCCACCATTGCCCCCATCTGCAAGGGTAAAAGCAACTGCCCCGCCCAGTTTGGCCGCAAGCCTGGCATTATCGCCGAGCCGGCGGCAGGCTTCATCTTTGCCCTGCATTTGCCCGTGGGCAATCCGAGTGATGCCAGTTACGTGGAACCCTTGGTCGACAAAGTGGAGCAGGCGATCGCCCGGGTCGGGACGCGCCCCACCCCGGCCATCCACTCGCTCGCGGGCGATCTGGCACTGAATGACGCTGCCTTGCGTGAGGCATTGCATGCGCGGGGGATTCTCACCGTGGGGATCCCCAAGACGGTCGATCCCCTTCCCCCGTCTCCCTCTGCGGAGGAGGTCCTTCGGAGCCTGGACGAGGCGGACTTGCACCACATACGGACCCCGTCCCAGGTGCACCTCGCCTACGCGTGTGGGTACAGCCGACCCGTGGTCGAAAGCATCATTGCCAGCCTGCTGTGTCGTGGAGCCGGGCGCCTCACGTACAAAGGCCATCGCGGCGCGATCGTCCAAACGGGGATGGCTGTCATGGCGCACAACGCGGTGACATTGGTGCGCATCCACGAGTATCGTCTGTCGAAGCGGGCACGCACCTTCCGCCGACGGCTGCGCTTGCGATGCCGTAAAGTCAATCAATGCAATGCCTCAATAAATTAGTGACCACTAAGTATGAGTGCCAGTAGGCTCTCCCTCAATGGTCGGCCGGTGTTACCCTGTCGCAATTCCTGGTTGCACAACACCTCGCCATTTAGCGCTAACGCTTTATGAAATAGGCAAGAGGAGCTATGATCGTTCATAGAAAATGCTCATAAAGGCCTACTAACTGATAGGTAATAGCAGGTATCCGGAGGTTATCATGGATATTAGAGTGCTCAAAACTAACTTCGACGGTGTGATGATTATCGATGTCGACGCTTTTCAAGATCATCGGGGATTCTTCACCGAAAGTTACCACAAACAACGCTTCGCTGAGCACGGTTTGAACTATATGTTTGTACAGGACAACCACTCACGCTCATTTCGAAACGTGCTACGCGGTTTCCACTATCAAGATATGACCGCGCCACAGTTCAGGCTGATCCGATGTACTGTGGGTGAAGTCTGGGACGTCGTTGTAGACCTTCGCATGGAGTCCCCCACCTTCGGTCGCTGGTTCGGAGTATCACTGACAGCGGACAGCAAGAAACAGATATTGATCCCACCTGAATTTGCCCATGCATTCATTGCATTATCGGATTTTGCAGAAATCCAATACAAGTGCACTGAATATCATACACCATCTGCTGAATGGACGCTCGCGTGGGATGATCCGGACATTGCGGTGCCCTGGCCAGTTAAAAATCCGGTCTTATCGGATCGTGATAAATCTGGGATAAGTTTCAAAGAGTACCTGAAGAATCCTGTCTTCAAGTATAGGTGTCAAGCTTTTGCATGAAGCAACGGATGGTACCGGTTGAGACGCGTTTTCTGGGCCATCGGATGCTTGGAGCCCCGTTTGCCTTGAGGGTGCTGTCGCCCACCAGATACAGGATGCCATCCTCGGGTGGAGGAAAAGCCTGCAAGGCTTGGTCGGCAAACCACTACAGCAAGGCTTCGTGCACCAGTAGCTCGCGCACAATAAGCGACGGTAGTGCTGCTAGGCCAGACGCCTGGGGCCATGCGGGCCAGGGCTTTGAGGGTGGCCCAGTCGCCGTAGACGAGATGCAAGACCAAGAGCCAACTGAACACCAGCTGGTGCCGATGGCGAAAACAAGGCCTGAGCACTCGCAGATCCTGGGACACCTGGCGGGGCAGACAGGTCAACGACATGGTCCGGGGCTCCTGGGAGAGACGAGATCGGTTGCGCATTCGCGATCAAGTATCCCTAGGAAGGCCTGGACTGTAAAGGAGTTTCACGCCTGACCATGAGCCAACCTGTGACCTTTGAGTTATAAGCGTATCCCTCATATCAACGTAAAAAGGAATAGTGCATGACAGTGAATTTGAGCGGGGCAAATGTCTTCATCACAGGCGGTGCGGGATTTGTGGGTTCTCACATCGCCGACCAAGTGCTAGCAGCCGGAGCTGCGCATGTCCTAATCATCGACAATTTTGTGCGCGGGCAGCGCGATAACCTAGCTCAGGCGATGACCAGTGGCCGCGTAGAGGTCATCGAGGGCGATATCTGCGATGCTATGCTGGTGGACCGCTTGGTTGAGGGCGTGGATATTGTCTTTCACCAGGCCGCCTTGCGCATTACACAATGTGCAGAACAGCCAATGCGGGCCGTACAGGTGATGATGAACGGCATGCAAAACCTCCTGGAGGCGGCGGTCCGGCACAAGGTAAAAAAGGTTGTCGCGGCCTCCAGCGCCTCGGTATACGGCGAGCCGAGCTACCTACCTATGGACGAGGTACATCCGCTGAACAATAGAACTCTCTATGGCGCCTTGAAGATCGCGAATGAGCAACTCTTGCGCGCGTACGCAGAGATGTTTGGTCTGCCATATGTCGTTCTTCGGCCTTTCAATATCTATGGGCCACGTATGGACGTTTTCGGCGTCTACACCGAAGTCATGATTCGTTGGCTGGAACGGTTGGCAAGGGACGAGGCCCCAATTATCCTCGGCGATGGCACGCAAACCATGGATTTCGTCTATGTCGAGGATGTCGCCAGAGCCTACCTATTGGCTGCCGTGTCAGAGGTCACAGATGAGATTTACAACGTGGGATCAGGTACAGAGATGAGCTTATCAGATCTCTGCCGTTTGCTCTGCGAGGCGACCGGCCATACAGATATGGAACCAATTTTCGCCCCGCCCCGCAAAGTCAATCCAGTGACTCGGCGCCGGGCGGCGGTAGAGCGCGCACGTGATGGGCTCGGGTTTGAAGCGTGTACTGGACTGCGTGTGGGAGTGAAGGCCCTTGTGATATGGCATGAATCGATCTGCCAGGCAGAGAAGGAGGCATAGGATGATTCCGATTACCCGTTTGTTCGTTGGCGAAGAGGAGGCGATGGCGGCAGCAGAAGCAGTCCGCTCAGGTTGGATTACCCAAGGGAAACGCGGGGAGCGGTTTGAAGCCATGGTCGCTGAGTATGTAGGCGCACGGTACGCCATCGCGACGAACAGCTGTACAACAGCGCTTCATCTGGCTCTCATTGCAGCCGGCGTCCAGCCTGGCGATGAGGTCATCTGTCCCTCGTTCAGCTTTATCGCTACCGCCAATGCAATCTGCTACGCGGGGGCGACGCCAGTGTTCGTTGACATCGACCCGCGGACATACAACATCGACCCGATGCTTGTGGAGGCGGCGGTTACGCAGCGGACTACGGCGATCATGCCGGTTAGCCAGATCGGCCTCGCTGCCGACATTCCCGCAATCATGGAGGTCGCGCGCCGTCATGGCCTGAAGGTTGTCGAGGACGCCGCACCGTCGCTTGGTTCAATAATTGGAGAATCGCGTATTGGCAGCCTCAGTGACTTCACATGTTTTAGCTTCGACGCCCGCAAGATTCTCACTACGGGTGAGGGAGGCATGATTACCACAAATGATGAGAAAACAGCCGAGCGTTTGCGATCGCTTCGCGCCCATGCTGCGTCTGTATCGACGATGGCCCGCCACAAGTCCGACAGAGCCGTTTTCGAGGAATATCCGGAACTCGGGTACAATTACAAACTGACCGATATTCAAGCCGCGATCGGCATCGTGCAGATAGGAAAGATCGAACAGATTATCGCTGAGCGGCGCAAGCTGGCACAGCGGTATAGGATCTTGCTATCGGGCGACGATAGGATTGAGGCTCCTTCTGAACCCCCTGGATGCCGGCATGTGTACCAATCATACTGCATCCATATACAAAGCACGCTACCGCAATCGATGATCATGGCTAAGCTCGCATCACGCGGCATCTCCTCCCGACGCATCATGGCCATCCACCTGGAGCCATTGTACCGTAAGCGCTTTGCTGGCCTCTCATTACCCATGACGGAGCGCGCAGCCGCCGAGACGATTCTCCTGCCGATGTATGTTGGCCTGACTGAAGCCGAGCAGGATGAGATTGTGGAAGTACTGCTCAAATCACTCGATTGAGTTGTATCGGAACACGCCGTCCTAGAAGTTATTGCAACCAGGGCGGCGGACTAGAGAGCGAGCGACAGGTATGAAGAGTGTCAAAAAGTTAATAATTCTGGGGACCGGTGGAAACTGTATTGATATTCTCGATACTATTAATGATATCAATTCACGGTCCCTGAGAAATATCTATGAATGCGTTGGCTTTCTTGATGACAACCGGTCGTTGTGGGGTACGGTTCTGCATGGAGTTAAAGTGATAGGCCCACTTAAATTTGCCCATGAACTCAACGATTGCTTTTTCGTCAATGGTATTGGTAGTCCAACAAATTTCTGGAGAAAAGAGGAAATTATCTCGAAGACTGGTATTCCTCTTGAAAGATTTGAAAGAGTTATCCACTCTTCAGCAAGCATTTCGAGGATGGCTCAACTAGGCTTTGGGACAGTAGTCTTTCAGAATGTTACTATTACTTCAAATGCGAAGATAGGCCATCATGTTATTATACTTCCTAATACAGTAATCAGTCATGACGATCTCATCGATGATTATACTTGCATTACAAGCGGTGTCTGCATATCAGGCCAGGTGAAGATCGGGAAATCATGTTATCTTGGGACTAATAGTTCTATTATTGGGAATATTGAAGTCGGTGATTACTGCCTTATTGGAATGGGAAGCGTTGTCCTTGATAGCATCCCTGACAAGAGTGTTGTTGTGGGTAATCCGGCAAAATTCTTGAGGTATATTGTTAAAGGATAACAGTGCCGCCATACTTGTGTGGGACATGTCGCAGCGCCGTGGTTTTCTCGTTTTGCCATCTCACCTAGTTCCATTCGTTAGGAAGGCAGGTCGTGCAGTCGATAAGTACAAGATAGATCGGTGCCCCATGTCCACCACCTGGGAACAGGTAGGTTCATAGCCACTATTGAGCTCCCTCCTCGATCGAGCGATGTTCCTCGCCTCTCTAAATCGGACCCCATGAGAATGGCACAGCGTGGTTCGCCTGTGGTGAGCCGGATATTGCCATACATCCGCGTCTCGAGAAGACCGCGCTATACCCAGGAGCACCTCGTCGACATTGCCAAGGAAGAGCAAGCCCAGAGATTGCGTGTTCCAGGATGTCCCATGGATGGATCATGCGGAGAGGATGGCGCGAAACGCCCAAGGGCATCAGATATATCCCCGGGTCGAGACTTGCTGGCCCTGGGCGACTGTCGTGTGGTGAAGGGGTCACCCCGAGTATGATGAGGATGTCCCTCAGGCGGCGTGGCGACCCTGGGAGTGGCAGGGCTCTGTCGCCAGGTATTCGACGCGCTGTCCGGCAACGGTACAGGAGAACCCTATGGACCAGAACCATTATAGGCTAAGGTATGTGCGTGCACGGCAGTCGGCGGTCGGGGTGGCCGTCCTCATCGCCGCCTGGCTGATGCTGGGCTCAGGGCCGGCGGCCGACGCGCAAAGTTCCTGTAGTAACCCGATCGTGTGTGAGAACTCCAAACCCGGTAACCCTGACACCGAGTGGGACATCAACGGTGCTGGTGATCCGAGCATTCAAGGCTTTACCACCGATATCAGCGTCAACAAGGGGGAGACTGTCCACTTCAAGGTGAACACGGACGCCACCGCCTACCGGCTCGACATCTACCGAATGGGCTACTACGGTGGGATGGGGGCCCGCAAAGTGGCAAGCGTCACCCCCGCCGTGCACCTGCCACAGCCTCAGCCTGCCTGTCTCACTGATCCTTCGACCGGGCTCATCGACTGCGGCAATTGGGCCGAATCCGCCTCGTGGACGGTCCCGTCCAATGCCACCTCCGGGATCTATTTTGCGAAGCTCGTGCGGACGGACGGTGTGTCGAGAGCTAGCCATATTGTCTTCATTGTACGCGACGACAGTGGCGGCTCTGACCTGTTGTTCCAAACGTCTGACACAACTTGGCAAGCCTATAATACTTATGGCGGTAACAGCCTCTACGAGGGAGGTCCCGGCCCCGGTCCCCCCGGCATTGGGGGGGGGCGAGCCTACGAGGTCAGCTACAATCGCCCATTCAACACACGTGCCAACCGCCCCGAGGATTGGGTCTTCTATGCCGAGTACCCCATGGTCCGGTGGCTGGAAGCCAACGGCTATAACGTGAGCTATTTCACCGGTGTGGATAGCGACCGTCGAGGTGCCGAAATCCACGAGCATAAAGTGTTCCTCGCGGTCGGCCATGATGAGTACTGGTCTGGGCAGCAGCGGGCGAACGTTGAAACGGCCCGAGGAGCTGGCGTCCATCTCGCTTTCTTCAGCGGCAACGAAACCTTCTGGAAGATCCGCTGGGATACCAGCATCGATGGCTCAGGCACTCCCTATCGGACGCTCGTCTCCTACAAGGAGACGCATGCGGATGCGAAGATCGATCCGGTGTCGACCGTCTGGACCGGTACGTGGGCTGACCCGCGTTTCAGCCCCCCCGCTGATGGTGGCCGTCCCCAGAACGCTCTAACAGGCACGACCTTTACCGTTAACTGTTGCACCTCCGACATGACGGTCCCGCAGACCTACGGCCAGATGCGCTTCTGGCGCCATACGAGCGTCGCGACGCTCGGGTCTGGTCAAGTGGCCACACTCGGGTTGAACACGCTTGGCTATGAGTGGGACGAGGATCTCGACGACGGGGTCCGGCCCCCGGGCCTAATGCGGCTGTCCTCTACGACCGTCGACGTTCCATTGCACCTCCTCGACTATGGTTCAACATATGGCCCCGGCACTGCCACCCATCACCTGATGCTGTATCGCCATAGTAGCGGCGCCCTTGTGTTCGGCGCTGGCACGGTGCAATGGTCCTGGGGACTCGATGGGAATCACGACGACTCGCAGTACGCCAGTAGTGACGTGACCGACATGGATATGCAGCAGGCCACAGTCAACTTGTTTGCCGATATGGGTGTGCAACCAGGCACGTTGCAGCCCGGTCTGGTGGCGGCCAGCGCCTCGACCGATACGGCCCCCCCCATCTCGACGATTACTGCTCCAGCGGCGGGTTCGACGGTGCAGAGCGGTCAGCTGGTGACGATCACTGGCACCGCGAGCGATGCGGGCGGTGGGGTCGTGGGTGGCGTTGAGGTCTCGGTCGATGGCGGGGTGACCTGGCATCCTGCCACCGGCCGCGCAACGTGGAGTTACACCTGGACGCCCGGCCTGCAAGGATCGGTGACCATCATGAGCCGGGCGGTCGATGATAGCGGTAATCTAGAGAGCTCCCCGGACAGCGTCACCGTCTCGGTCCAGGGCAAAACCTGTCCCTGCAGCCTGTGGAGTAATGCGACAACACCGGCGGTGACAGCCACCTCCGACCCGAGTGCAGTGGAGCTGGGAGTGAAATTCCAAGCCTCGCTCGCCGGCTACATCACGGGGCTGCGCTTCTACAAGGGGGCGACGAACACGGGCACCCACGTGGGCCATCTGTGGACAAGCAGCGGCACGCTGCTGGCCAGCGCGACCTTCACCAATGAGAGCGCTTCGGGCTGGCAGCAAGTCAGCTTCTCCTCCCCCGTGGCGATCTCGGCCAATACGACGTATGTGGCCTCCTACCACACCACCGCGGGCCACTACGCCGTCAATAGCGGGTACTTTGCGACCGCCGGGTTTGCCAACCCGCCGCTGCAAGCGCTGGCCATCGGGCCAGTGAACGGTGGCAACGGCGTCTATCTCTATGGAGCGAGCGGCTTTCCCACGCAGACATTTGACGCCGCCAACTACTGGGTGGACGTCATCTTCAATACCACAGGAACCTCCACGCCGACGGTGATTGGGACGTCGCAGCCCGATGGCGCCACCGGTATCGATCCCGGGGCGAGCATCACGGCCAGCTTCAGCGAGGCCATGGATCCATCGACGATCACCACGACCACCGTCCAACTGCGGGATCCCTCGGGCACCCTGGTGCCGGCTACCGTCAGCTATAACAGTGCGACCGCGACGGTCACGCTGACGCCCACGGCCCCGCTGGCCTTCTCAACCACCTATACGGTGACCATTGTGGGCGGGGCCAATGGCGTGAAGGACCTGGCAGGTAACCCCCTGGCGGCCAACGTCACCTGGTCGTTCACCACGGCAGCGAAGCCGACCTGTCCCTGCAGCCTGTGGAGTAATGCGACAACACCGGCGGTGACAGCCGCCTCCGACCCGAGTGCAGTGGAGCTGGGGGTGAAGTTCCAAGCCTCGCTCGCCGGCTACATCACGGGGCTGCGCTTCTACAAGGGGGCGACGAACACGGGCACCCACGTGGGCCATCTGTGGACGAGCAGCGGCACGTTGTTAGCGAGTGCGACCTTCACCAATGAGAGCGCTTCGGGCTGGCAGCAGGTCCAGTTCTCCTCCCCCGTGGCGATCTCGGCCAATACGACGTATGTGGCCTCCTACCACACCACCGTGGGCCACTACGCCTATGACTCGGCGTACTTGGCGTCGGGCTTTACCAACTACCCACTGCGAGCGCTGGCCGATGGCACGAATAGCGGGAACGGCGCGTACCTCTATGGGGCCAGCGGCTTTCCCACCCAGACCTTCAACGCCACCAACTACTGGGTCGATGTGGTGTTCGCGCTCCCTACGCCACCCGGGACCTTCCTTGATACTACGGTGGCTGACTTCAGCGCCGGCACGCCCGATGTGAACACCTCTATCGCCCAGACCGACGATGGCGAAGTGATCCTGGCCCCAAGCGTTGGGGCCGAGTTCTCCGGCACGGCGCTGCCTGCGGGGTGGACTAGTTCGGCTTGGAGCACCGGCGGGACGGCCAGCGTGGCTAATGGTCTGCTCACGGTAGACGGAGCGATCGCCGGCACCGTGCCCTTATTTGGGCCCGGGCGCTCGCTGGAATTTGTGGCCACCTTCAACGGGGATGCGTACCAGCACGTCGGCTTCGCCGTGGACTTCAATGACGCGCTGTGGGCCATCTTCAGCACCGGCATTGGCGGCAATCTGTACGCGCGGACCAATCCCGGATCCGCCAGCACTGATATGCCGCTTGGCAGCAACTGGCTAGGGGCGCGGCATCGCTATCGCATCGACTGGAACGCCTCGAACCTGGTCTACTCGATCGACGGCACTGTGGTGGCCACCCACGCGATCGCTATTACAAGTAGCATGCGCCCGCTGGTCAGCGACTTCACCGTGGGGGGTGGCAGCATCGTGGTGGACTGGCTGCGGCTGACCCCCTATGCGGCATCGGGCACCTTCCTCTCCCGAGTCTTCGATGGCGTAGGGACCGTGCCATGGGGAACGGTGACCTGGGCGAGCAACCTCCCCTCCGGCACGAGTCTCGTCATCAGTGTGCGGCAGGGCAACACCCCGACCCCGGATAGCACCTGGACCCCCTTCACCACCATTACAAGTTCAGGCGCAACGATCGGCGGCAATTCTCGCTACCTCCAGTATCAAGCTCAGCTGGCGACGACCACTGCGGGGCAGACCCCGGTCCTCCAAGACGTCACCATCACAAATAGTGCTGGAGGGTCCTAACGGGTGCAAAGGAGCCAATAAAATGGGGCTACCGATGAGGAGGTTTTTCCGTGGCGTGTTTTTCGGCCTGAGTTGCAATGGGATTTTGGAGGGTATTGCCATAACGCATACGCCCTGGCCTGAAGTGATGTGCGCGGTGGGCCTGCCTGCGGCGTCCAATCGCAATGCCTCAGCTTATCGTTGCTTATCGGCACCGAGATGTATCAAGTAGACTGGATCGAACGAATCAAGGCGAAGAGGCCGATAACTGGACGGCGGGCTCACGTCACGGTAAGCCGCACTGTCTGGTATTTGGGTTTCACTAGCCTCTTCACGGACATTTCGTCGGAGATGGTGGCGAGCACGCTGCCGATGTACCTGGTATTGCATCTCGGCCTCAGTCCGTTGCAGTTCGGTTTCGTCGATGGGCTCTACCAGGGCATGACGGCGTTGCTACGGCTTGTGTCGGGGCTGATTGCCGACCGATGGCGGCGATACAAGGAAGTGGCAGCGGCAGGTTATGGACTCTCAGCGATCTGCAAGATGGGGTTGCTGTGGGCTGGTAGCGTGTGGCCGATGCTGGTGACGGTGATCGCGGTAGATCGTGTGGGCAAGGGTTTGCGCTCTGCGCCACGCGATGCTTTGCTCAGCTTGAGCATGGCGCAGGAGCACTTGGGTGTGGCATTTGGTGTTCATCGGACGCTGGATGCAGGAGGCGCGATGTTGGGGCCTCTGGGTGCGTTCGCTTTGTTGTTGCTCGCGCCGGGCGCCTACGATGTCCTGTTCATCGTGAGCTTTTGTGTGGCGCTGATTGGCCTTGGGGTCCTGGTTCTGTTCGTCGAGAACTGCCAAGCGGTGACCGTGTCCACCGACCGGCTGATGGTGTCGCTCGGTTTGGCCATCGGACTGCTGCGGGAGCCGCGCTTTCGGGGAATAGCGCTTGCCGGTGGCCTGCTCAGTCTTGCCACGATTAGCGACAACTTCATTTACCTGGCTTTGCAGCAGCGCATGCAGTTTTCGGGGAGTAAGTTCCCGCTGCTCAGTTTCTTCACTGCGCTGTTTTACGTTGTGCTGGCCGTCCCCCTGGGGCACCTAGCGGACCGTGTGGGTCGGTCGACGGTGTTCCTCGGGGGCTATGGAGTTCTGCTCCTCCTGTATAGCGTGGCTAGTGTGGTTGGATCGAATTTCGCGGCGTTCGTGGGTTGCACGGCACTGTTAGGGGCATACTATGCGGCGACGGATGGGGTGCTGATGGCAATGGCGTCGGCAGTCCTTCCCACCGATTTGCGCACAAGTGGCCTTGCGGTGCTGACGACGGTGACAAGTCTGATGCGGCTGCTCTCGTCAGTCCTGTTAGGCTGGCTCTGGACCACTGGGGGGGGCTTGGCGGCCCTCCACTGGTTTCTGGCGGGATTGATGGGAGCCATAGTGATGGCTTCGTTCTGGCTGCACCACCGGGCGGAGGACGTGTGAGTCGGCGGACGCTTTTCGTTGTGTGGTGTGCAGTGTGCCTCGCAGGGGCAGCTGGATATGTCGCTGTCACGACGTGGCACCGTGTCACACCGGCCGCTGCACCGCAGACCGCCGTCACACTACCCCAGGAGACGTCGACGCTGGAACCTGCCGAACGTATCGAGCTACTCTATCGCCGTACCGCGCTTGGCGAAACGTATGGCACTCTCGTGCTGGCTGCACTGGACTCCACTGGGAGAGCGCGCTACTTTCCTGGGCTACGGTGCGAGCGGGTGCATTTCGCGTCCGGGTGGGGCGTATGTTTGACGGCGTCTCGCGGCGTCTTCACCACCTACGGCGCGGAGGTGTTTGATGCGGGGTTCGAGCGCCACCATCATCTGAATTTGGCAGGCGTGCCCAGTCGCACGCGGGTGTCGCCTGACGGGCGGCGGGCGGCGATTACGGTTTTTGTCAGCGGCCACTCATACGCGGCAGCGAACTTTTCGACGCAGACCATCATCATCGATCCGTCGACGGGGGAAATACTAGGAGATCTCGAGCATTACACGATTTTCAAGGATGGCGCGCCATTCCGACGGCCGGACTTCAATTTCTGGGGCGTCACGTTCACCCGTAACAGTGATCGCTTTTACGCCACCCTTCAAACCGCCGGCATGCCCCATCTCATTGAGGGGAGCATTAGCGAACGCCAGGCGCAGCTTCTGCGTGAAGGGGTGGAATGTCCGGCGCTCTCACCAGACAATACGCGAATCGCGTTCAAGAAGCGGGTGGGTGGGGCGTTCCCGAAATGGCGTCTCCATGTGCTAGAGATCGGCACGGGGAAAGAGACGGCGCTTGCGGAAACTCGTAGTGCCGATGATCAAGTCGAGTGGTTCGACGACCACCAAATCATGTATGCGCTTCCGGAAGGCACGACCAGGACAAGCGCCGTGACGAATGTTTGGCTGACACCAGCTGACGGCTCTGGGGCGCCGCGTTTACTTGTGGAGGGGGCCTACTCGCCAGTGGTCATTCGAGCACATAACGACTTGCCAAAATAGGCGATCGGACAACACCTTGGGGTAGAGCCCGGTGCGACCGTGGCCGTGTTGC
>WNFU01010035.1_pt1 | contig 13360 bp, 11 predicted proteins | sample 5400121 | NCBI WGS metagenome assembly WNFU01 (sample SAMN13153360, study PRJNA577476) | soil metagenome | isolation source: 100 cm soil or saprolite under grassland replicate 1 | place: USA:California | collected 2016-06-15
GCCGTTGCTATAGTGCTCGCCTCGCGCGGATGTGGCTCAGTTGGTAGAGCATCACCTTGCCAAGGTGAGGGTCGCGGGTTCGAGTCCCGTCATCCGCTCCGCCCTCGGGGGCCCGACCGCCCCGTGACGGGTCGTCGCCGGGGGTACCCTCGGAGGGCGCTCCGTGAGGAGCGACACGGCGGTGTGGCCGAGTGGTTCAGGCAAGGGTCTGCAAAACCCTGTACCCCGGTTCAATTCCGGGCACCGCCTCCACCCGGTCGCCGTTGACCACCCAAGGCCGTATGATCGGGCGAGCACGGGCGCGTAGCTCAGCGGGAGAGCGCTTCCCTGACACGGAAGAGGTCACAGGTTCAAACCCTGTCGCGCCCACCGCCATTCCTGCAGGTCACGGCGTTGCCAGCGTCGAGCCGGTCGCGTTCGCTACCTGGCTGGGCCGCGCTGGGGCCGCGCGCCGTCCTCGCCGCCGAGGTCGTTTGGTCCTTCCGGGCCCGTCCATTCGGACGTCAGGCTCCGCAATGACCACGCAGAGTAGTCGTGGCTCCAGGCCCAGATGGCCGCCCCGCACGGTGCCGTGCGGCAGCATCGCGCCAGCCCCTCCCTGCCCGAGCGCAGTCGCCAGCGACAGGCGCCCCTCGCGGCGGTATGGCCTGCCCGGTCGCTCGGGTGCAGCCTCCCGCCAAAGCGCCACCCGGCCCAGGTCCGCGGCCGACGCTCCCCCGCCGGCCTGCACACGACTCCGCAGCGGTGCCCGCATCCATGCTCCTCGCGTCGTCGACCCAGCCGCCGGGGACGGGGCCGGACCACATGGAACTCCACTCGATCCAGTCGTGACCGCTGCCCGCCGTACCGAGGTCTCCCCCATCGCCACCACCCGGCGGACGCGGGACGAGACGGCTGCGACCGGGCGGACGGAGAGACACCAGATGGCTGGACGCCGGACGGGCTGGACACCAGCCGGCCGGACAGCCGCGTCCGGCGAGAGAGCCAGATAACCGGACACTGGACGGGCTGGACACCGGACGGCTGGACACCTGGACCCCGGACGGCGGGCCGGGTTGGGTGGACACCCAAGAGTGGACACAGACTGGCGATGGACAGCAGGTAGGCATCCTGGCATCCCGACCACTGCGACGAGGACCCCTACCGCTGGGATGCTGTCTAGAAGCTCCGCCGGGCAGACGCCGCGTGGGCCGATCCGCAATCAGGACAGCTCAGCAGTAGAAGATCCTGCCGGGAGCTGGCGAGGAATAGTCAAATCCTGTGGATCGCCGGTCCTCGCATGATCACGCGGCGACCTGGTTGATCTCCTCGGGTGGCCTCCTTTCTTGGCCGCTCGATCAGCTTGCCCTGCTCCAACCGTGCGCCTGCACGGACCAGCGCGACCAGGGTGGGTGGGGGCCGTTGACCGCCCGCCAGTGGCCCTCGGCGGCCTGCAGCAGCTTGAACACCATCGCCAGCCCGGCGTCCTTGCTGCCCGGGCCCTTGGTCACCTTGGTCCTGGCCCGCACCGGCGAGAACGTCCTCTGGATCGAGTTGGTAACTGGTATGAAAGGCCGTGGATGTCGCCTGCGCCCACGGATCGGCTGCTGGTGGTCGCCGGCGGGCCGAGGAGTACGGTGCGACCGTCCGGGACAGGGGCATCCGGGAGCAAGCGCAGGTTGGGCAGGCCGCTGATCGTTCGATGGGCTGCGAGCCCGAGTTAGTACATGGCCGCCCCTGCGACTCACCCGGATGCGCTGCGAGCGCGGATCCGTAGGTGTCGTTTGCCCGCCTGTGCTCCCTCGGCAAGCTCGAGGAAGGGAGGAGCGGGATGCGCCGATGCATCGGCCTGGACGTCCACCGCGAGTTCGCCCAGGTCGCCATCTGGGAGGACGGCGTGATCTGGCAGGCGGGCCGGATCCAGACCACGCCGGAGGCACTGCGGGAGTTCGCCGACAGCCTGTGCTTGAGTGATGAGGTGGCCCTGGAGGCGACTTGCAACACCTATGCGATCGCGCGGCTGCTGGAACAGCATGTGGGCCAGGTGGTGGTCTCCAACCCACAGAAGACTCGGGCGATCGCCGAGGCCAAGGTCAAGACCGACAAGGTCGACGCGGCAGTGTTGGCGCAGCTGCTGGCGGCCGGGTTCCTGCCGTCGGTGTGGCTGCCCGACGACCAAACCCACGCGCTGCGCCGCCAAGTCGTCCGCCGCGCCCACATCGTGCGGCAGCGGACCCGGCTGAAGAACCAGGTGCAGTCGATCCTGCACCGCAACCTCATCCCGCGCTGCCCGGCCGCCGACCTGTTCGGCGTCAAAGGCAGGGCGTGGCTGGCCGCCCAGGACCTGCCCCACGATGAGCTCCAGGCGGTCGGGGCGCTGCTGCGCCAGCTCGACTTCCACGGCCAGGAACTGCGGATCGTCGACGCCGAACTCGGCCGGGTCGGCTTGGAACGCGCCGAGGTCCGCCGGCTGCTGACCATCCCGGGTGTGGACGCCACCGTGGCGCTGGCGATCGTGGCCGCGGTCGGCGACTTCGGTCGCTTCTCTTCCCCGCAGCGGCTGGTGAGCTATCTGGGCCTCAACCCGCGGGTGCGCCAGTCGGGCGGCCAGCCCGCCCAGCACGGGCGGATCACCAAGCAAGGCCGCGCCCATGCCCGCGGCATGCTGGTGGAGGCGGCCTGGGCCGCGGCCAAGACCCCAAGACCCCAGGGCCGCTGCGTGCCTTCTACGAGCGCGTCCGCGCCCGGCGCGGCATGCAGGTTGCTGTGGTGGCCACCGCCCGCAAGCTCGCCACCCTGTGCTGGCACCTGGTGGTCGGCGAGCAGGACTATGCCTTCGCCCGTCCGTCGCTGACCGACAAGAAGCTGCGGGCGCTGGAGCTGCGCGCGGGGCTGCCTGCCCGGCGGGGCCAGAGGGGCAAGGCGGCCGCGTATTCGCTGAAAGCGGTGCGGCGGCGCGAGCGGGCGCTCGCCGAGCAGGCCGAGGTCGCCTCGACGTTAAGGCCCTCAAGGGGCAAAGCTGCGCGGCAGGGCTTCCAGCCCCAAGACCCTGCTCTTCGCTCCGGGGTCGACCACGCCCCAAACGCTGAGCCTAACCACGCCACAACCGGCGAGCAACGCCACACCGGCCTTGAAACTTTCATCCGTCGTGCGCAGGTGGAGCCAGTGCTCCGCTGCGTAGTTGAAGAACCTCAGCAGCACCTCGGTCGCCGGTGACCTTGGCCACGACCTTGGGACACTTGGTGCCGGAGTCGGTGGCAAACGCCTCGATCGCCCGCTCGGCATGGGGCGGCCCTCGGCGCCCTGACCGTTACTGGGGACGAGCAACTCAGCTGCAGATGCGCCAACGGTCGCCGCTGCAGCCGGGCGGGAAGTCCGGCATGATCGGCGCATGCCTGAGCTCTCCGTCACGGCCGAGCGCCTCGTGGGCGCTCCCGCCGAGCACACCTACTGGTGCATCGCCGACTACCGAACGCACCACCCGCGTTTCCTCCCGCCCGCCTTCTCGGACTTCCAGGTCGAGCAGGGCGGCGTGGGCGCCGGCACGGTGCATCGCTTCCAGCTGAACGCCGGTGGCAGGACCCGGACCTACCGTATGCGGGTGGAGGAGCCGCAACCTGGGCACGTGCTGACGGAGTCGGACACGGGATCGTCCCTGGTGACGACCTGGACCGTGACGCCCGAGGGGCAGCGCTGCCGCGTGCGCCTCGACACGCGCTGGCAGGGAGCGGGTGGCGTCGGCGGCGTGTTCGAGCGGCTGTTCGCCCCACGGGTGCTGCGCAGGATCTACGAGGACGAACTGGAGCGCCTGGACCGCTACGCCCGGACCACCCAGAGCGACTGAGCCGGGGCGGGGCAAGGCGACCACGGCGACGCCGGTTGACCGCGAGCCCGGCGCTGGCCAGAATCGTCGCCCAGGACGCCCCCTCCCCCTCCTCCCGGACGCGGCATGCGCAATCGCGGAATCCGAACCATCCGACACGCCACCGGTCTCATGGCCGGCGTCGCCGTCCTCGCGGTATCGTTGTCGGCCTGCCGGCATGAGCCGACCCCGCGGACCAGTGGGACTGTGACCGATCAGGCGTCGTTCTCCCTCTCCAACCCGGTCAGGCCCCCGCCGACCACCAGGAAGACGGCCACCACCAGGACGACCGCCACCACGGCCGCCACGGCCACGCGGGCGCCGCAGCCGGCACCACCGCGGTTGCTGTTCGGCCTGGGGCCGGAGGCCAAGGACGCGCGCAGCGCCCCGCTCACCCAGCAGGCGCCGGTCCGCATGCTCACCAGTTGGTACGACGGGCCTGACGATCTGGCCTGGATGGAAGGCTGGCGCGACAGCCTCGTCCCACAGGCCTACGCGGCCGGCTACACCCTGCACGTGATCGTGTGGACTGGAGATGCCGAAGGCTCGATCCCGACCCCCTACGGCACCGCCTGCGGGCGGCGCTATCCCCTGTCCAGCCGCTTCCCGGACGACATGCGGCGGCTCGCGCGGATCTTCGCGGGAACGGCGAACGGGCCGCGTCTCTACGTCAGCCTGTTCACCGAGTTCCAGACCTATCCGTGCAGCAACAACGCTTGGAACGCGAGCCCGGCGGTCAACGCCTACTACCGGGCCCTCAAGGATCGCTACCGGGCCGCAATGGCAACGTTCCATCGGCAGGCCCCCAACGCCCGGGTCTCGCTCTCCTGGGGAGGTTGGCAGACCCGGTGGGACGATCCGGCGACCGGCGGTGGCCGCTCGCTCTTCCAGCACTTCGCGGACGTGCTGCGGGCATCGGACTTCCAGAGCTTCCAGGCCATGGCCACCGACAGCAACGTGCGCGACATCCGGGCCATGGTGCGGATCCTCGGAGCCTACGGCCCGGTCATGCTGGCGCACTACAAGCCCGACAACGGGTCGACGGCCGTGATCAAGGCCGACCTGCACGCCGTCCTCTCCGACCGCTATCTGGCCGACGTCATCCAGGACGGGCTGTTCGCCATGAGCTTCATGGACGGCGCCAGCCTGGCGGCCTCGAGCAGCCTGTACGACTTCGTCAGACGGGCGGTCCGCCGCTACACCCGGGCCTCGGCGTGACTGCGTGCCTCGGGTCAGCGTGGGTCCATCGGCACGGGGCATGGGACCGGATCACAGGCGCAAAGACTCCAGCAAGTCTAGCAAGCGAGGCGAAGCCGGCACGTAACGCGAACAGGGGGTAGGACGCTAAACAGGTACAGGGCCGCATTGCATTGGCTGTGGCTGTGTTGAGTCGTAGGTCGTCGTGTGCGGTCGGGGTCAAGTGCAGGCTGCGTTGCGATAATCGTGGCTGGGCCACAGACGGTGGTCCCGGTCAGGGCGCCGCCAGCAGTCAGCCGCGGTGAGGGTCTGCCCGATAGGGCGGGCGGTCTGCTGCTTGGTCAGGTAGAAGGTCGCACGGTGCGGCTCGGCGCCGTTGTCGACCGACGGTCGCGGCTGTGTGCCTGCCGCGCGCTCGGCGGCCACGCCGCAAGGGAGAACGACCCTGGGCCCTCGATTGCCCAGACGGGTGGTGGCTGTCGTGCAACAGCAGATCCTTGCTCACCTGAATTACCGAGCATGCCGCTGGTTTGCCGCCAAGCGTGCCCGCACATGCCACGTTCCGGACCGGGAAGCCGAGTGCTGGAGCTGGGCGTGGGAGCTGAAGTCGGGCTGGTGGTCGCCGACGGCCATCAGGCCTTCGCGGAAGGGCTCGCCATCCTGCTGGCCGCCGAGGACCACTTCGCCGTGCTCGGCGTGGCCCACGACCACCGCCGGGCGGTCGAGCTGGCCAGTCACCACCGGCCGGCGGTGCTGCTGCTGGACGCCCACCTGCCTGGCGGCGAGCCGGCCGAGACCCTGATCGCGGTTAAGGCCGCCTCGCCGACGACCAGCGTGCTGCTGCTGCTGGCGGTCGCCCTCCGTAGCAGCAAGGTCGCGGCGGCGATCGGGGTCGGCGCGGCCGGTGTGGTGACCAAGGATGGCTCCAGCCGACAGCTGGCGGACGCCATCCGCCGGGTGGTCGACGGCAAGCGGGTGGAAGTCGTGACGGCCAGGCCGCCCCGACCCGTCCATCACCCCAGCGTGGAGCAGCTGCGGGTGTGGGCGCTGTCGCAACGTGAGCGGGAGGTGCTAAGCCTGCTCGCCATCGGCTGGTCCACCCGGTGCATTGCCCAGGAGTGGCACGTGATGCCCGCCACGGTCCGCAGCCACATCCAGAGTCTGCTCGTCAAGCTCGGGGTTCACTCCAAGCTGGAGGCGGTCGCGTTCGCCTTCCAGCATGGAATGGTTACCAGCAACGGTGGGGCGCCGTGGGACCGCTACAGCGCCTAGCAGTCCCAGCCCGGCGAAGCCGATCCCTGAGGGTGCTGCATTGGCGTCGTGACGATCCTGCTCCCACAAGGGCGCCTGGGCGGGTCCGCTACCTCGGCGCACGATGCAGGTGGGCTGCTGTGGCGTTGTCGAGGGTCTCCGTTCGGGACCGGATCCCCGCTGGTGCCAGTGGTGCTGCTGGCAGGCTGGCGAGACGATCTCGCCCTGATCCAGCCGTGGCATCGTTGGCTTGCCTCAACCGCAGGTGGTCCCGTCCTGGGTGATGACCTGCCTCCCAAGGCGCCGCTGCGGGCCCTCCGCGCCCGTACCCGCAGAGCGGTGTCCTGGAGGTCCTGGCGCTGCCGCTTGGGCGCTTGCTCTGTTTGGTCATCTCGCGCGGACACGCCATATGGCGCGTACGCAGTTTTCATGAGCTTCCCGCCGGTCCGTAACCTTCCGCCGAGTCCACTCGCCTCCTTCGACGTATGGAACCGAAGCCGACTCTTGCGGAGGACTTGAGCACCTCGAGGCTGGCGCAGGAGCTATCCGGGAGGTGATCCACGGCTACCGCTGACTTGACCCCTACGGTGCAGGCCACAGCGTCCTCCGGCGGACCGGTGCACGACGCTGAGGCAAGCGCCTGCCACCCTCGCCAGGCCCCGCCTGGCCTTGCAGAGCAAGGAGCCTCAAAGCAAAGCCCGGCTCATGTGCCCGTTTTGACCTGGCCGAATCTATCGTCCATCTTATGCGCCGAACTTACGGATGTAGCACCTCGCCGGAAGGAGAGCAATCGCCGAATCTCCGACGATGTGATCAGACCCGAGGAATGGGCTCAGGCCGCCGTTTCGGTGCTTGGTTAGTCGGCGGGTCTTCATGGAAGCTTGGGAGCAGGGTGTAGCGGCGCAGCATGCTGGTGTATCTGCTTGAGATCCGGGAGTGGCTGCTGACCGGCCGGATCTATGCGTTTGCGGTGTTCATGACGCTGGTCTGGTCGCTGTGGTGGCTGCGGGTCACGCTGGCGCGGTTCTACCGGCCCTCGCCGCGCCCATGGGACATCACGGCCTCGGTCATCATCCCCGTGGTGGACGAGGCCGTGGAGCTGTTTCGCTACGTGCTGGCGCGCATCGTGGAGCAGCAGCCGTTTGAGACCATCGTGGTCATCAACGGGCCGCCGAATCCCCCGCTTGAGCAGGTGTGCGACGCGCTTGGCGTGAAGTGGATCTGGACCGGGACGCCCGGCAAGCGCAACGCGGTCCGCATTGGCGTGGAGGCCGCCAGCGGCGAGCTGGCCGTGCTGGTCGACTCCGACACCGTCTGGACCGCCGACACCCTCGATGAGCTGGTCAAGCCGTTTCATGACCCCAGGGTGGGTGGAGTCACCACCCGCCAGCGGATTCTGGACCCGGGCCGCTCGGTGCTGACCCGCTGGGCGGACTGGCTGGAGAGCGTCCGCAGCGAGTACTCGCTGCCGGCGATGAGCGTGCTGGGCACGGTGGGCTGCCTGCCGGGCAGGACGATCGCCTTTCGCCGCCAGATCCTGCTGGACGCCATGGACCGGTTTCTGTCCGACCGGTTCCTGGGGGTCTTTCTGGAGGTGAGTGACGACCGGGCGTTGACCAACTACACGCTCAAGGCTGGCTACAAGACCGTGTACCAGTCCACCGCGCTGGTGTACACCGACGCGCCCACGACGGTGTCCAAGCTCATCAAGCAGCAGTACCGGTGGGCGCGTGGCTCGCAGTACAACACCCTGCGGATGCTGCCGTGGATGCTGCGCCACGCGCCCGTTCTGGCGATCTTCTACGCCTCCGACATCATCATCCCGTTCGTTTTGGTCGGAGCGTTCGCGTCGTGGGCCGAGGCGCTGGTGACCCAGGAGAAGTCCGATCTGTACCGGGACCTTCCGCTGCCGGGGACACCCTGGCAGGCCCTGCTGATCGTGTTGGTGCTCGCGGTCGTGATGACGCTGATGTCGCTGGGGATCCGCTTTGGACGTCACTTCGCCTACCGACCCAACGACCTGCTGTACCTGCCGGTGTTCATGCTGATCAACACCGCCCTGCTCATGCCGATCCGGATCTGCGGGTTCTTCCGTATGGCCCACAACACCAGCTGGGGCACCCGCTCGCACGGCTTCCAAGGCGACACCAGACGCCACCCACTGGTCGTGGTCCCCTACCTGCTGGGCTGCATGCTCCTGGCCGGGGCGGTGACGCTCAGTGTCTAGGGGCAGCAACCTCTCCTCGCGTCGGCGGCAGTGGGTGTGGCTGCATGCCAACACTGTGGCCGCACGCCAGCAGCGCTCCCGCCGGCGGCTCCGAGTGTGGATGCTGGTCAACGCAGTGTTGCTCGCCAGCCTGGTCTACGGGGTCGTCGCCGTGGTCACCCCGGACATGCCCGCACCGCCGATCGTTGCTGGTCTGCGTCCGCCGCCAACCCAGCAGTCCGGCCAGACGTCGCCGCAGCTCCCGATCCCGACCAAGCGGCAACTTCTTCGACCGGTCGGAAAGCACTTCGGGATCAGCACCCTTCAGGCACCCTGGTCCCGGAAGGAGCTCGACCGGGTCGCCCAGCGCGCCGGCAAGCACCCGACGCTGCTGGAGTACTTCGTCAAGTGGACTGAGGGATTTCGCCCCGAGGGGGTCGCCATGTGCTACCGCCAGGACGCGCTGCCGGTGCTGTCCTGGGAGCCATGGGCCGGCTCCAAGCGCGGGATTGACCAGCCTGGCTACGCACTGGCCAAGATCGCCGCCGGCAAGTTCGACCCATACATCACGCGCTTCGCCACGGCGATCCGGCGCCAGCGCTGGCCGGTCGTGCTGCGCTTCGCGCACGAGATGAACGGCCACTGGTATCCCTGGTCGGAGCGACGCAGCGGCAACCGACCCGGCGACTACGTGCGCGCCTGGCGGCACGTCCACAAGGTCTTCCAACGGGCGGGTGCCAGCAACGTCATCTGGGTGTGGAGCCCCAACGTCCTGCGACCGGTCCCAGGCGTGAGCCTAAACGCCCTCTACCCGGGGGATCGCTACGTGGACTGGATCGGGATGGTCGGCTACGCAGTGGGTGAGCGCACCGCCGGCCAGGTGTACGACCCGACGCTGGCGGCGCTGCGCAGGGTCACGCGCAAGCCGGTGCTCATCACCGAAACCGGCGCCCAACCCGGCCCCAACCAGGCGGTCTGGACCAGCGACCTCTTCCGCTGGCTCAACCGCCACCGCGACGTCATCGGGTTCATCTGGTTCCAGCGTGACCGGGCCAGCGGCGGCGGCGCGGACTGGAAATTCACCAGCGACCGGCGGACGCTGCGCGCGTTCCGACATGGCATCGCGCTGACACGGCTTGCCCGACCGCCGTGATGGCGCCTCGCGGACCGACCTGCACCGTGGCGTCCATTGGGCGGACGGCTCGTCCACGGGTCATGAATCCCAGCGGATGGAAGACAACTCAGGTCGACCTTGCGTGCGCCTGACACCTTCCTGGAACGCGTGCAGTGCTCGCCGGCTGGTGTCGAACGGCCAATCCCGCTCAGGCTCGCCTGGAATCTCGACGTACTCATTGAACCAGGTCAGGCAGGCCACCGGATGGGTCGACAGGACCGCCTCGAACATCCCGGTGATCCAGGCCGCCTTGTCACCGCCCTGCTCGGTGCAGGCAGTCTCGCCGATCCACAACGGTTTGCTCGGGTTGATCGCCCGCAGCTGCTCATAAAACGGCCCGATGATCTCGACGAACTGCCTCCAGCGGCGCTTGCCCAGTCGCATATAGCCGTTGATGACCACTTCATCGACATCCTCGTCCCCGGGATAGAAACGGGCCAGACGCTCTTGTTTCCCTTGTGCGTGCAGGCGGTTACAGCACAGCTGGAGCAGCACGCGATCACCAGCGACCGCTCGAGCGTGCCGGGTGAGGTGCCGCCACGCCGGGATGAAATCAGCGGGCCGATTGTGCGGGCCATAGACGCCCCATGGGTACCAGTCGCCGTTGAACTCATGCAGGGGACGCAGATGGATGGGGCGCGGAAGGTCGCGGAACTCGCGCAGCCAGCGATCGAAGGCCGCGTCGTGCCGGCCGGCCGCAATCTCACGCAGGCTGTAGGCCCGGTCGTGGGGCTGCCCACCGTCGTCCCACCACTCAAGCGTAAGGGCAACCTCGTAGCCGGCCTGCATGAGCTGGCGGATCCTGCTGCCGATCGGATCGTAGAGCTTGGCGAAGAGCAGCACGACATCCGCCTTGCGCTTGGCCAGCTGTTCGGCATGCGCCAGGTTGCCGTCAAGGTTCCGTTCGTCGACGTGCAGCCCGAACCGATAGGGTGTCCGCAACCGCCGCGGGCGCGATTCGGCGCCCGCGCCACAGGAGGCGAGGACGGTAGCAAGGCCGCCTGCCAAGGCGCCGCCTAGCATCGCGCGACGGGAGCAGCTTCGATCGATGTCGATCACGAGCGGTTCCTCAGAGGCTTGGGTCACGGCGTCCCTGACAGGATTCCGATGTACGGGCTTGGAGATCCTACCGACGAGGTGATGGTTCCATCGCTCCCGGCTGAGTTGGACACCGGACGCCAGCTGGTAAGGGGACGTCATGCGGATCGAGCCTGCCGCGCTCGCCACGGCCCTTGGCGCACTTGACCAGGTCGACCTGGACCGGGGGCTGGTTCCAAGCGTGCTGCAGCTGGCCACCATGACCAAGCGGCTGCTGGACGTGGACGGCGTGGGCCTGATGCTGGTCGACGCCGAGGGGGCGCTGCGTTGGGCGGCCGCCTCCGACCAGCAGGCCGAGCAGCTGGAACAGGCCCAGGAAGATCTCGCGCAAGGCCCCTGCACCGATGCGTTCTGGCAGCGGGCGCCGGTACCGGTCCGCGACGTCACCCGCGAGGGCGCCCAACAGATCGCCGGGGCGCTGCTTGACGCCAGCTTCAGGGCCGCGCTGAGCGTGCCGGTGGAGCTGGCCGGCGGGCCGATCGGCACCCTGGACGCCTACGCGAGGGGCGAGCGCGCCTGGAACGAGAGCGAGGTCAGCGCCCTGCAGGCCTGCGCCGGGGTGGTGGCCAACCTGCTCGGCCATGCGGTGGCCGCCTACACCCAGGGCCGGCTGGCCCGCCAGCTGCAGGTCGCCTTGGAGCACCGCGTGGTGATCGAGCAGGCCAAGGGGGCGCTGATGGAGCGGGAGCTGCTGGATGCGGCGACCGCGTTCGAGCGGCTGCGCAGCGTCGCCCGGTCCCGGCAGCGGACGGTGGGTGAGGTGGCCCGCGAGGTGCTGGCCGGGGTGCCGCTGCCATCCAGTCCCGCTGAGGGGACCTCCCCGACCAGGAAGCTTGCGGTCGTCGCCTACCAGCAGGCGGCTGGCCTGCACGAGCGGCTGGCGGCGTTGTACGAGCAGCTCGGCCACCCCGACCAGGCACGCCAGGAGTGGCAGCGGGCCGCCACGGTGCGGGCCCGGACCGAGCGTGAGGACGGCCGGACTCGACCGACGCCCCCACAGGGCTCCTGATGGCTTGGGGAGCCGCGTCGCGTCTCCAAGCGACGGCAGCCCTAAGTCGTCGTCTCGCTCCTTTGGGGTTGGTCTGGCAGGATCCGGGGCCATGACGACCCTTGCTGATGACCTGGTGCCGGACGAGTTGTGGGCGATCGTCGAGCCCTTGCTGCCGGCCCCGCCGCGTCCGCCCTACGGCGGCCGGCACCGCACCATCTCTGACCGGGCCTGCCTGGCCGCGATCGTGTACCTGGCCCGCACCTCGACCCCCTGGCGGCTCCTGCCCGCCCGCGAGCTCGGCTGCGGTTCGCCGACGACGTGCTGGCGGCGCCTGGCCGAGTGGGCCAACGCCGGCGTCTTCGAGCAGCTCCACCTTCAGGTCTTGGATCGCCTCGGCGAGCAGGGCCAGCTGGACTGGGATCGGGCGAGCGTGGACACCATGAGTGTGCGGGCCAGGCGTGGGGGGACCATGTGGGCGCAAATCCAGTCGATCGTGGCAAGCCTGGAAGCAAGCTCCACCTGGTCTGTGACGATGGCGGGGTGCCGCTGAGTGTTGTGGTGACTGCGGCCAACGTCAACGACACCACCATGTTCCAGGCTGTCGTGGACGACATTCCGCCGACCCGTACCGCTGCTGGGCGGCGACGCACCCGACCTGCCAAGGTCCACGCGGACAAGGGCTATGACAGCCGAGCCAACCGGGCGTATCTACGGCGGCGTGGGATCAAGGCGCGGATCGCTCGGCGGGAGGTCGAGTCGTCGACCAGGCTTGGCCGCCACCGTTGGAAGGTCGAGCGGGTGCTGTCATGGCTGAGTTGCTTCAGGCGTCTGCAGGTGCGGTGGGATCGGGATTCGGGGCGGTGGTTCGCGTTTGTCCTGTTGGCGTGTGCGCTGGTTTGCTTCAAGCGGGCCCTCGACGGTCACAACCAGCGACACGTCGTCGTCTAGCTCGGCGGCCAGGTTCCCAGCGGCGCGCCGATCTCCCATTCGTGGCCGAACGGATCGACGATCCGGCCCAGCCGCCAGCCGTGCTCGTTGCCCACGGGCGAGGTTTGCGTTGCGCCGGCGGCCACTGCCTGCCCGACGACCGTCTCGGGGTCGTTGACCACCAGCAGCGTCCGGCTGGTGGCTCCGTCGATCGAGCGCGGGCTGAGACGCTTCATGGTCGATGACGCCGGCGCCACCCAGAACGCTGCCTCGCCGACACCGAGTTGCGCGACGAGGTCATCGCCCTCGCCCACACGATGCAGGACGGTTGCGCCGAACGCCGCTTGGTAGAAACTGAGTGCATCGCGCGGGCTGTCCACCCATAGTTCTGGCTGAATGCTGGTCATCGCGGCTCCTTGATCGAGGACAGCACGGTGCCTCCTGCAGGAAGAAGAGTAGGTGGCAGCCCCGACGGGGCGGTCGATTCCGTGGCAGGAGCGAGGCGAAGCAACCGCACTCGTCTCCGCATTCCTCATTAAGGGTGTCCGTGATGCTGGTGTCATGTGGGGACTCGGTGCAGCCAGCGGCCGAGGCAGATCAGCGCGCCAGCGGCGCGGAAGACGTCGCGGGCGCGGTACAACAGCCCCCGCCAGCGGCGCAGCGCCCACGCGTTGG
>WNFU01007546.1_pt1 | contig 13359 bp, 11 predicted proteins | sample 5400121 | NCBI WGS metagenome assembly WNFU01 (sample SAMN13153360, study PRJNA577476) | soil metagenome | isolation source: 100 cm soil or saprolite under grassland replicate 1 | place: USA:California | collected 2016-06-15
CGGGCCGGGGCGCACGCCATTGCTCACGTACCGCATGAACGCGAACGACGCGCAGAGGACGGTGGAGGGCATGCTCCTGGCGGCCCGCATCCTCTTCGCCGCCGGCGCGACCGAGGTGTTCCCGATGCTGGCGGGGGCGGGCCGGGCCGCCTCCGTCGGCGAGGCCGAAGCGATGCTGTCCCGGAGTTGGCCCGCCACCGCGCTCCGGCTGTCGGCCTACCACCCCATGGGAACGGCCCGGATGGGCCTCGACCCCGGCGGCGTCGTGGACGGTTTCGGCCGGGTCCGCGGTATCGAGGGCCTGGTCGTCCCGGACGCCAGCGTGTTCCCGACCTCGCTGGCGGTGAACCCCCAGGTCACGATCATGGCGTTCGCCACGCGGGCCGCCCGGCGTATCCTCGACGCTCCATGATCCCCTTCGACAGCTTCCTGCTCGACCCGCCCATGCTGTTCGCGTTGGGATTCCTGGCGGGCCGGGTCACCAGGCGCCTGGACCCGTCCCGGCGCCGCCGAGCGCTGGGGGTCATGGGCGCCGGCACCATGGCCGTGTTCTGGATCACGTCCGTGTCCCTGTATCTGAACCGCGAATGGACCCGGTGGCTCTGGGAGATGTGCCGCGCGGAATCGGGTCGGGATTGGATGATCAACTCGGGGGTGTTTGGCTTCGACCACCGCAGCCCGTCGCCTGCCACCCACGCCGTTTCCGCGGGAATTCTCGCCACGTATCCGGTCTGGCTGGCTGGCTCGATCCGACGGTGTGCCCTGGTGGAGGGTGGTCGCGTCGACGGGCCGGCTGGTTCCCGGACACGAGCGCGAGCAGGCCCGCCGGCTCCGGACCGAGGGGGTCCGGCTGGCCGGAGGGCGCGTCCGCGCCTGAGCCCGGCACCCGGCCTCGGGCGTTCGGTCCCGCTCGGGCCGCCGAAGCCCTTCCGCAATTCGGTGCATTGGCGAGGCGGCCGCCGCCATCCGGTGGCCGAAAAGTCCCCCCGTTCCACAAGTCGAATTCACCTGTTTGCCCGACGAGGCCGGGGCAGTTCCTGGGTACACATCCCGTCGTTCGGTCGTAGAGGGCGCGGGGTTTCACGACGATGCGACACCGTGAGTCCAGATGTCTCGCGGCGGTCGCGGAGTCCCCGCCCGGGGAAGGAGGGCATCATGGGGGGTCCAATCGGCAGGGCGAACCTCGCCGTGGCCGTCTGCCTGGCGACGGCGTTCGCGCTCATCACGCCGTCGGTGGCGGCCGCCGCTGGGGCCGTGCAGTTCACCGGCGATGCGTACGGCTCGTACGCGTTCGTCGGGGCGAACGTGAAGTCACAGAAGAGCGGGCTGGTGGCCCTGGTGGGTCCGTGTGGGCCGGCCACGTCGCCGACCCAGGCCGGCAAGACGGTGGCCTCGGTGAGCCAGTCCCCGTACGTGACGAGCGGGCTCGTGGCCACTTCGGTGACTGCCACCGACAGCCAGGGAACGCAGCAGTCGCTCGGGACGACGGACGTCCACCAGGCGAACGTGCTGAACGGCCAGATCACGGCCGACGAGCTGTACGCCTCCAGCTCGACGAGCACCAGCGGATCCGGGTTCCAGACGAGCGGGGCCGGGTCGCGGTTCGTGAACCTCGTCGCCGGCGGGCACGCGATCAGCGCGACGCCGGCCCCGAACACACGGGTCGACCTGCCCGGGTACGGGTACGCGATCGTGAACGAGCAGGTCTCCCAGGTCGGGGCCACGGCGGCGTCGATGACCGTGAACATGGTCCACGTCTTCGTCACGGTCCAGAATTCCCAGGTCCCGGTGGGGACCCAGATCATCGTGTCCCACGCGTACAGCGGGCTCCAGCCCCCACCGGCCGGTACGCTCGACGGCGAGGCCTACGGCTCGCTCGCCACCGCCCAGAAGAACATCCTGGCCGACCGCTCGGCGCTGGTGACGGTGCCGTGTCAGGGAACCAACGGGGTGGTCAACACGAAGACGGTCAACAAGTCGTCGAACGGCACGAACTACTCGACCGCGACCATCGTCGACACGGCCATGGGCCTGCTGTCGGGGTCGTCGGCCACCGTGGAGACCACGTCGAAGGTCGAGGCGGCCAGCCTGCTCCAGGCCCTGGCCACGGCCGACGTGATGCAGGCGGACGCGCACGCGGCGAAGAACGGGACGACCTTCACCACCTCCGACTCGGGGACCTATTTCCAGAACATCACGGTGCAGGGACACCCCGAGATCGACGACCAGGTCGCTCCCAACACCCAGGTCCCCATCGCCGGCCTCGGCACGCTGTGGCTGCGCCGGGAGATCACGACGCGGGGAAGCATCGAGATCCGGATGATGGAGCTGGTGGTGAGCCAGCAGAACAGCTTCGGGATCCCGGTGGGAACCGACATCCGGATGGCCGTGGCTCGGGCGGCGGTGTTCTAGCCCGCGCCGGCCCAGGGTCGAACGAGGGTCCGCCTCGAGCAGGAAGCGAGGCGGACCCTCGCGCGCCCGGCCCCCGCGGCGGCGGTGTCCTCCGGCGGGAGAGGGGATCGGACCGCGGTCGCATCCGGCGGTCACCACCGGGGTCGGATGACCGCCCGCTCACCATGGTCGTAGCCTGGGGCCGGGAGGTTTCCGGTGCGACAATCGAGGCCCATGGAACGCGAGGACGGCTCCCGCCGGGGCCTCGCCCAGCGGGGGCCCTGGCCCCGGTGGATCGACGGCGAGCTCGCAGTGGTGGCGATCGGCCTGGCGGCCGGCACGGTCGCGATCGGCGGCCGGGACCAGATCACGCCGCTCCGGCTCGCGCTGCTCGGCGCGGCCGTCCTCCCGTGGATCGTCGAGAGCCTGGGCGTCACGATGCCGCCCCTCGTGTTCGCGGGGTGGGTGGCCGGAGCGGAGGCCGCGTTCCTGTTCGACGGCGGCGAGACCTTCTCCCTGATGCTGCTCATCCTGCTCACCGGCCGGACGGCGGCGGGCGCCAGGGCCCTCGACGCGTACGTCGTCGCGGCGGCGAGCGTGGCCGTGCCGGTGATCCGGTCGATCACCGCCCCCGGATACACGAACCTGTGGACCTACTGGAGCGCCGCCACGGTCATCGCCTACCTGGCCGGCCGGTCCATGCGCTATCAGCGGCAGCTGGTGGAGGAGCTTCGGGGCGCGCAGGCGGAGTTGGCCCGGCGGGCCGCCTCGGACGAGCGGCAACGGATCGCCCGCGAGCTGCACGACGTGATCGCGCACTCCCTCACCGTGACCATGCTGCACCTCACCGCGGCGCGGCTGGCCCTGGAGACGGACCCGGGCGAAGCCGCCGCGGCCCTCGCCGAGGCAGAGCGCCTGGGGCGTCAGAGCCTGGCCGACGTCCGCCGCGCCGTCGGCGTGCTGCGGGCCGGGCGGGAGGGCGGCACGGCGTCGCCACTGCCGTCGGCCGCCGACATCGCCGACCTCGTGGACCGATACGGGGAAGCGGGCCTGTCCGTTTCACTGGACATGCGAGGCGACCCCTCGATCCTGAGCGCCGCCGCCGGCCTGGCCGCCTATCGGATCGTCCAGGAGTCCCTGAACAACGTCGTTCGCCACGCGCCCGGCGCACGGGCCGAGGTCACGGTCGAGATCGCGTCGCGAGGAGCCGAAATCAGCGTGCACGACTCCGGTCCGGCCCGTGGCGGAGGGATCTCGCCGTACGACGGTGGCGGCCTCGGGCTCCTGGGGATGCAGGAGCGGGCCACCCTGCTGGGAGGGACATTCCGGGCCGGCCCCGACGGACCGGGGTGGACGGTCCGCTGCGCGCTGCCGGTGGGGGACGACCCCGGCGGGGACGGCGTCGCGCGCACCGAACGCCTCCCCGTGGAGGAACCCGAACGCACCACGGGCGTCGATCCTGCGAGCGAGCCGAAGGCCGCGCCGGAGGGGGTGGCCCCATGATCCGGGTCCTGCTGGTGGACGACCAGCCCCTCGTGCGCGCCGGGCTGTCCCGCATCCTGCGGACCCGAGACGGCTTCGAGATCGTGGGGGAGTGTGAGGACGGTAGGGAGGCGCTCGATGCCGTCACGGAGACCCGGCCCGACGTGGTGCTCATGGACGTTCGGATGAAGGGGATGGACGGTGCGGAGGCCACCCGGCGCCTGCGGGAACGAGACGACGCGCCCCCCGTCCTCGTGCTCACGACGTTCGACGACGACGAGGTGGTGCAGGCCGCCCTGTCCGCGGGCGCGGCCGGGTTCGTGCTGAAGGATGCGCCGGGCGAGGACATCATCCGGGCCACCCGCGTGGTGGCCGGCGGCGGCGCGTGGCTCGACCCGGCCGTCACGGGACGGGTCCTCGAGACCTACCGGTCCCAGTCCCTGCCCCGGGCCGAGGAGGCCGCGAAGATCCAGGATCTCACCGGGCGAGAGCTGGACGTGCTGCGGCTGATCGCCCGTGGTGCCTCGAACCAGGAGATCGGCCGCGAGCTGTTCATCAGCGAGGGAACCGTGAAGACCCACGTCGGCCACATCCTCACGAAGCTCGGCCTGCGGGACCGCCCGGCCGCCATCGTGTTCGCATACGAGCACGGCCTCGCGGGGCCGGGCCGGGAATGAGGGGGTCCGGGGGGCAGCAGCCCCGCGCAGCGAAGCGGAGCGGATCAAGCTGCTGCATTCCCCCGGCCGAGACGGGCCGCCGGAGGCGGCCGGGCGAGGAGTGAAAGCCATGGCGAGCGCAGCCCAAGAACGGGCGGAGACGGGTGTCGACAACCTGCTGTTCAACCCGTTCATGCCGGAGATGCGGGCCAACCCGTACCCGGCGTATCAGCTGCTCCGGGCGGCCGATCCGGTCCATCGGGCGTTCGTCGACGGGTTTCCCGAGGTGTGGATCCTGACGCGGCACCGGGACGTCACCGCGCTGCTCCGCGACTCCCGTGTGTCGAGCGACCGCCGGAAGTCCGCGCTGTACGAGGCGTTCATTCAGACCCTCCCCGAGTCCTTCCGGGCCGAGGAGCTCGTCCCGTCCATGCTGTTCCTCGATCCCCCCGACCACACCCGCCTGCGAGGCCTGGTGAACCAGGCCTTCACCGGCCGCGTCGTGGAACGGCTGCGGCCGCGCGTGACCGAGATCGTGGGGGGGCTCCTCGATCGCGTGGGAGGGGCCGGAGAGATGGACGTGATCGAGGACCTCGCCTACCCGCTGCCGGTGAACGTCATCTGCGAGCTCCTGGGGGTTCCACGGATGGATCGCGACCGGCTCCGGCGGTGGTCGCTCGACCTCATCTACACGCTCGAGCCGCTCGTGCCGCCGGACGCGATGGAACGGGCCACGGTGGCGGCGGCCGAGTTCCGCGAATACCTGCGTGGGCTGATCGGCGAGCGGCGTTCGCGTCCCGGTCCCGACCTGCTGTCGGGGCTCATCGCCGCGGAGGACGGCGGCGGGCGGCTCACCGAGGGCGAGCTCGTCTCCACGTGCGTGCTCCTGCTCGTGGCCGGCCACGAGACGACGTCCGGGCTCATCGGCAACGGCACGCTCGCCCTGCTGTCGAACCCCACCGAGCTCCGTCGGCTCCACGACGAGCCGGAGATCGCCCGCTCGGCGGTGGAGGAGCTGCTCCGCTACGACAGCCCGGTCCAGCTGACCGGGCGGCTGCTGGTGGACGAAATAGAGATCTCGGGGAAGACCCTTTCGGCCGGCGCGGAGGTCGTCGGCCTCCTCGGCGCCGCGAACCGCGATCCCGAGCAGTTCGAGGATCCCGACCGGCTCGACCTGGGGCGGGCCGAGAACCGGCACATCGCGTTCGGGAACGGGATCCACTTCTGCCTGGGAGCCGCCCTGGCCCGCGTGGAGGGCCAGGTCGCGCTGGGCGAGCTGGCCCGGAGGTTCCCGTCGATGCAGCTCGCGGGAGAGCCCGTGTGGCGCGACACCATCACCCTGCGCGGCCTGCGGAGCCTTCCCGTCTCGCTGCGCTAGGTTCGGACCGCTCGCAGCCGATCGCGCAGCGCCTCGAGCTGCCGTCGCACGGATTCGGGGGCGGGGCCGCCCACCCCGTCCCGGCGCGCGACGGACGCCTCGGGCGTCAGCTGGTCGAGGGTCTCGGGGCCGAGCCTCGGATCCAGCTCCGTCCACTCCTCGGCCGTGAGGTCGGCGAAGGTCCGGCCCTTCGCCTCGAGCGCCGCGACGAGCGCGGCGACCCTTCCGTGCGCGTCCCGGAAGGGGACTCCCAGGCGCACGAGTCGCTCGGCCAGGTCCGTGGCCAGCGGGAAGCCGTCCCCGCACGCCGCGCGCATCCGCTCGGGGTCGACCACCAGGGTGCGGACCATCCCGGCCATCGCCTCCAGCGCGGGGGCGAGGGCGTCGTGCGCGTCGAACACCGCGTGCTTGTCCTCCTGGAGGTCCCGGTCGTAGGCGAGGGGCAGCCCCTTCATCGTGGTGGCCAGGCTCACCAGGTCGCCCAGCACGCGGCCCGCGCGGCCCCGGGCCAGCTCCGCGACGTCGGGATTCCGCTTGTGCGGCATCATGCTCGACCCGGTGGCGAAGCGATCGTCGGGCCGGGCGAAGCCGAACTCCTGCGACGACCACAGGACGAGGTCCTCGGCCAGGCGCGACAGGTGCACCGCCGTGATCGCGCACGCCGCCAGGAACTCCAGCGCGAAGTCCCGGTCCGATACCGCGTCGATCGAGTTCTCGAACGTCGTCGTGAACCCCAAGGCACCCGCGGTCCGATGCGCGTCGAGCCCGAGGGTGGACCCGGCCAGGGCCCCCGCGCCGAGTCCGGATAGATCGGCGGACCGGGCGGCGCGGTCGAGGCGCTCGGCGTCCCGGGCCAGCGGGAAGGCGTGGGCCAGCAGGTGATGGCCCAGCGTCACCGGCTGCGCGCGCTGGAGGTGGGTGTAGCCGGGGAGGAGCGTCTCGGCATGTTCCTCGGCGCGGTACGCCAGCGCCTCAGCCAGGCCTCGCGTCCGGTCCGCCATCCCGCGCGCCGCGTCCTCGACCCACAGCCGGAGGTCGGTCACGACGAGGTCGTTCCGGCTCCGGCCGGCGTGGACCTTCGCGCCGGTGGAGCCGAGGCGCTCCGTCAGGACGCGCTCCACCGCGGAGTGGACGTCCTCGTCGTCCTCCCGGAAGGGAAACGCCCCGCCGCGGGCCTCGTCGAGCAGGCGATCGATCTCCACGACCAGCGCTTCGCGCTCGGCCTGGTCCAGCAGGCCCGCGTGCGCCAGCGTGTCCACGTGCGCGCGCGTGGCCGCCAGGTCCTGCTCGACGAGCCGGCGGTCGACGTCGAGGGACCGGGTGAAGGCCATCGCCCCCGGGTCGGCGCCGTCCTCGAAGCGCCCCGCCCACACCGGCCCATGCGCCCGTGCGAGGGGACGGGGAGCGGGTGGTTCCACCTCCCGTTCCTGCGCTGGCGGGGCGGGGGCGTCGGCCCGTGCGGGCGCCGCCGTGGGCGGCTCCGGGTGCGGCGTCTCGGCGGCGGCCTGGCGTTCCGCCCACACCCGGGTGGGGAGCGTCCACAGAGCGACGAACCCCTGTGCCTGGCGGTGGTCGAACCGGTCGCTCGTCCGGTCGTAGGTCGCCAGCGCGTGGTCGTACAGGGCCCGATCGCTCCGCCGGCCGGCCACGGTGCAGGACCCCTTGAAGAACCGGAGCCGGACCTGGCCGGTCACGTTCGCCTGCGTCTCGGCCATGAACGCCCGCAGCGAGCGGTGCAGGGGCCCGTGCCACAGGCCGAAGTAGCAGAGCTCCGCCCACCGCCGCTCCAGGCCCGACTTCTCGTGGGCCAGCTCCCGCTCGAGCGTGAGGTCCTCGATGTCCCGGTGCGCCTGGATCAGCGCCAGCGCGCCGGGGACCTCGTACAGCTCGCGCGACTTGATGCCGACCAGCCGGTTCTCCAGCATGTCCACCCGCCCGAAGCCGTGGGCCGCACCGATCGCCGTGATGCGGGCGACGAGCTCGGGGAGCGCGAGTGCCTCGCCGTCGAGCGCCACCGGCCGGCCCGACGCGAACTCGATCGTCACCTCCGCCGGGACGTCGGGCGCGCGTCGCGGATCGACCGTGAGCCCGAACGCCTCGTCGGGCGGCTCGGTCCACGGGTCCTCGAGCGGGCCGCATTCCACGGTCCGGCCCCACAGGTTCTCGTCGACCGAATAGGTCCTGGACTCCTTCGACACCGGGATCCCGTAGCGCTCGGCCAGCGCGAGCGCCTCCTCCCGGGACAGCGCCGCCTCCCGGACCGGCGCGAGCACGCCGAGGTCGGGGGCCAGCGCGGCGAACGCCGCCTCGAAGCGGACCTGGTCGTTGCCCTTCCCGGTGCATCCGTGCGCGACGAACCGGGCCCCGGCCTCGCGGGCCACCCGCACCGTCTGCGCGGCGATCAGGGGTCGGGCCAGCGCCGACACGAGCGGGTACTTCCCCTCGTACAGGGCGTTTGCGTGCAGGGCGGGGAGGCAGAACGACTCCGCGAACTCCTCCCGGGCGTCGATGACGCGAAGCTCGGCCCCGGCCGCCTCGGCCCGGGCCGCCACCTCGGCGGGGTCGAATGCCTGCCCGACGTCGACGAGGGCCGCGACGACGTGGAGCCCCCGCTCCTCGCCGAGGGTCCGCGCCGAGACCGACGTGTCCAGCCCCCCGGAATAGGCGAGCACGACCGTGGGGCTCATGGCAGCCCCGCCAGGCGCTTCAGGTCGGCGGCCACCGTGGCGCCCCGCACGCCCTCCCGGGCCACGATGAGGATGGTGTCGTCTCCGGCCACGGTCCCCAGGACCCCGTCGACCCCGCCCCGGTCGAGCCCGTCGGCGACGGCGTTGGCCGCCCCGGGCGGCGTCTTCACCAGCACGAGGTTGCCGGAGACCTCCACCGACAGGGCGAACTCCGCCAGCAGGCTGCGCACGGGGGGACGGTGTCCGTTGCCGGCCTGCTCGGGAAGCGCGTACCGGAGCCGGCCCTCGTCGTCGCGCGCGCGCACGAGGCCGAGCTCCTCCAGGTCGCGGGAGATCGTCGACTGCGTGGCTCGGTAGCCCAGGGCGGCCAGGTGCTCGCGGATCTCTTCCTGGCTCCGCAATGCGCTGCTCGCGACGAGGTCGCGGATGGCCTGCTGGCGCTGCCGCTTCACGCCGAGGCCTCCGCCGGCTGGAGCGAGGCCGCCAGCGCCTCGTCGAACGCGTCGACGAACGAGTCGACGGTGGCCCCGTCGACGGTGAGCGGCGGGGTGCACCGCACGACGTCGCCACCCGCCTCCGTCGCCAGGAACCCGCGGGCCATCAGCGCCCGGACCACCGTCCCGGCCTTCGGCGGTCCCTCCCCGGTTCCGACCGGCGCCCCGAGCAGCAGCCCGAGGCCCCGGGTCCGCCCCGGGAGGCCGGCGTCCTCGAGGGCCCGGTCCAGCCCGGCCGCAAGCCGCTCTCCCTGCACCCGCGCGTTCTCGAGCAGCCCCTCCTCCTCGATCGCGCCCAGCACGGCGAGCGCTCCGGCGCACGGGACCGGCCCGCCCCCGAAGGTCGAGGCGTGCTCGCCGGGGCCGAACGCCAGGGTCTCGGCGGCCACCGTGGCACCGATCGGGAGCCCGTTCGCCAGGCCCTTGGCCAGGGTGAACACGTCGGGGCGAACGCCGGACCGCTGGAACGCGAACCACGAGCCGCACCGCCCCACGCCCGTCTGGACCTCGTCGAACACCAGCAGGGCGCCGCGCTCGTCGCTCAGGCGCCGGGCTGCCTCCAGATACCGCGGCTCGAGCGGCACGATCCCGCCCTCGCCCAGGACGGGCTCCACGAGGATCGCCGCCGTGGTCTCGTCCACGGCCTCGTCGAGCGCATCCAGGTCGTTGGGCGGCACGAACGTGGCGCCGCCCAGGGGCTCGAACGGCGCGCGCTTGTCGGGCTGCCCGGTCGCCGCCAACGTCGCGAAGGTCCGCCCGTGGAAGGACCCGTCGAGGGCCACCACCTGGAGCCTGCCCCGGGGGCGCCCGTAGCGCCGCACGATCTTCAGCGCGGCCTCGTTCGACTCCGCGCCGGAGTTCGACAGGAACACCAGCCCGAAGCCCGCCAGCTCGCGGAGGCGTTCCGCGAGCTCCTCCTGCGGACCGGTGGCGTACAGGTTGCTGACGTGCACGAGCCGGTCGAGCTGGGCGTGGACGGCTTCCAGCCACCGCGGATGGCCGTGCCCCAGGGGGACCGCGGCGATCCCGGCGGCGAAGTCGAGGTAGGCGCGGCCGGCGTCGTCGAAGACGCGCAGTCCCTCGCCCCGGACCAGCCGGAGGGGGTAGCGCCGGTACGTGGGCATGAGCCCGCTCACGGCGAGCCCTCCCCCTCGGCGTGATCGAACGCCGGGGCGTCGCCCTCCGGCCCGGCCGGCGTGACCATCGTCCCCATCCCCTCCGGCGTGAACAGCTCCAGGATCAGCGCGTGCTGCACGCGGCCGTCGACGATGTGGGCCCGGCCGACACCCGCCCGAAGGCTCTGGGCCACGGCCTCGAGCTTCGGGAGCATCCCGCCGGAGACGTCGTCCGAGGCCATGAGCTTCTCCGCCTCCTCGACCGTGAGCTCCGAGATGAGCTCCCCGTCGCGCATGACTCCGGGCACGTCGGTGAGCAGCACGAGCTTGGCGGCGCGGGCGTGCGCGGCCACCGCCGCCGCGGCGAGGTCGGCGTTCACGTTGTAGGACTGCCCCCGCCCATCCGTGGCGATGGATGCGATCACGGGAACGGCGACCGGCAGGATGTGGTCGAGCAACGCCACGTTCACGGACGAGATGTCGCCCACGAACCCGAGGTCCGGCCCTCCGGCCGCGGGTCGCTTCTCCGCGAGCAGGAGGTTCCCGTCCTCACCGGACAGGCCGACCGCCGTGACGCCGCGCCGGTTGAGCGCCGCGACCACGTCCTTGTTGATCTTGCCGACGAGGACCATCTTCGCCACCTCGAGGGTGTCGGCGTCCGTGACTCGGTGCCCGCCCTCGAACCTCGGAGCGAGCCCCAGCCGCTCGGACAGCGCCGACACCTGGGGCCCCCCGCCGTGGACGATCACGGGCCGCACGCCGACGAGCCGCAACAGGGCGACGTCCTCGGCGAAGCGGTCGGCCAGCGCCGGATCGTCCATGGCCGCGCCGCCCAGCTTCACCACGACGATGCGCCCCGCGTGCTCGGCCATGTACGGAAGGGCTTCCAGGAGGACGCGCGCCTTCGCGCGAGTCCGTTCCCGGATCTGGGGAGCGACGATCGTGGTCACGTCCGGTACCTCGCGTTGATCCGGACGTACTCCTCGCTGAGGTCGCAGCCGAACACGGTTGCGGAACCGCCGCCGATGCCGAGATCGATGCGCAGCAGCACCTCCGGGCCGGCCAGCGCTGCCGCCGCGGCCGGGGCGGCGGCCTCGTCGACCACGCCGTCGTCGACCACCACGACGCCGTCCAGCATGGCCCGCGTCCTCGCGGGATCGAGCCCGACGCCGGCGTCCCCCAGGGCCTGGAGGATCCGGCCGGGGTTGGGGTCTCCCCCGCACACGGCGGTCTTCACGAGCGGCGAGCCGGCGACCGCGAGGCCCGCCCGCCGGGCGGCCTCGGCGTCTCGGGCCCCGTCCACCTGCACCACCAGGACCTTCGAGGCGCCCTCCGCCCCCTGGACCACCTGGCGGGCCAGGTCCTCGCAGACCGCGTGGATCGCCTCCGCGAGGCCCGCGCCCTCCGGCGACCCCGCCCGGACCGCCTCGCCGCCCGCCGCCCCGCTCGCCAGGAGCAGCACGGTGTCGTTCGTGCTCTGGCACCCGTCCACCACCACGCCGTTCCACACGGGCATGGCCGCCTCACGCACCATCCCGGTGAGGTCGCCGGGCGGCACCGGAGCGTCGGTGGTGATGAACACGAGCAGCGTGGCGAGCCCGTGCGGGGCCAGCCGGGGGGCGATCATGCCGGCGCCCTTCGCGCAGCCGCCCACCCGGTAGGGGCCCCACGACGCGGTCGACAGCTTCGGCCCGAGGTCGGTGGTGAGGATCGCCGCGGCGAAGGCGTCGCCGCCATCGTCGTCCAGCGCGGCCAGGGCCTTGGGAAGCCCGTCGACGAGGGTGGGGACCGGGATCCGGGGCCCGATCACGCCGGTCGAGCACACCAGCACCTCCGGGGCGCCGTGGCCGAGGTGGCCGGCCACCGCGGCGGCGATGGCCCGCGCGTCGTCGAGGCCGGAGGCGCCGGTCCCCGCGTTCGCCTGGCCCGAGTTCACGACGACGGCGCGGGCCCGGCCCGCCGCGATGTGCTCCTTCGTCACCGTGACCGACGCTGCAGCGAAGGCATTCGTGGTGAACGCGCCTGCTGCCGAGGCCGGCCCGTCGGGGACCAACAGGCCCAGGTCCGGCCGGCCGCTGGCCTTCAGCCCGGCCGCGACGCCGGAGGCCCGGAACCCCAGCGGGAAGGTGACGCTCACGGTCGCACCGATTCGCCCGCCGGCCCGGCGTTCACGGGTACAGCCCGATGGTCGGGAGCGCGGTCGACTCGTCCAGGCCGAGCATGAGGTTCATGTTCTGGACGGCCTGGCCGGCGGCGCCCTTCACCAGGTTGTCGACGGCGGCCACCGCGACCGTGGTGCCGGTCCTCGGATCGAGTCCCACGCCGACCTCGCACACGTTCGACCCGGTCACCCGTTTGGGGTCCGGCATGAGGCCGGGGGGGAGGACCCGGACGAACGGGGCACCCTCGTACGCCGTCTCGACCACCCGGGTCAGCTCCTCGAGGGTGGCGGGCCCGGTGAGGTGCGCGTAGCAGGTGACGAGCACGCCCCGGACCGCGGGCACGAGATGGGGCACGAACGTGATGGGGGCGTGGCGTCCGGCCGCCAGTTCCAGGGCCATCTCGATCTCCGGCGTGTGCTGATGGTTTCCGACCCGGTAGGGGCGAACGCTCCCCTCGGTGTGGGCGTAGTGCACGGTCTCGGTGGGCTTCGCCCCCGCGCCGGACACACCGGACTTCGCGTCCACGACGATCCCCTCCGGGCCGATCGCGCCCGTGGCCAGCAACGGCGCCAGCGCCAGCGCCACCGCGGTGGGGTAGCAGCCGGGGTTGGCCACGAGGGCGGCACCGGCGATCTCCGCGGGGAAGAGCTCCGGGAGGCCGTACACCGCCTTCCCCAGCCATTCCGGCGCGGGATGCTCGAACCCGTACCACGCCGGGTAGTCGTCCGCCGCCAGACGGAAATCGCCGGACAGGTCCACGACCCGCATGCCCGCCTCCAGGAGCGCGGGGGCGATCTGGGCGCTGCGGCCGTGGGGCAGCGCCAGGAACGCCAGCTCGGCGCGATCGGCCACGGTCGCGTCCAGCCCCCGCGCGGCGGCCTCCAGCAGGGTGGCCAGCCCGATGCCGGAGTTCGCGCCCGTCACGAGCACGGTCCGGGCCTGCATGACCCGGCCAGCCCTTCGACCGGACCGGGAAGGCCAGGGGTCCCCGGCC
>WNFU01007101.1_pt1 | contig 13358 bp, 9 predicted proteins | sample 5400121 | NCBI WGS metagenome assembly WNFU01 (sample SAMN13153360, study PRJNA577476) | soil metagenome | isolation source: 100 cm soil or saprolite under grassland replicate 1 | place: USA:California | collected 2016-06-15
GAGACCCTCGCCCCACTCGATCGTCGTCACCGCCTCCTCCAGATAGAGGAGCCCCTCCACCAACGGCCGCAGCGGCCCCGGCGGGTCGGGATCGAGGGGATCGGCCTCGGTCTGCACCGGCCCGCCCGTGCGGGCGAATCGAAAAGCCCCAAAGCTCTGCGCCACGAAGCGCCGTGCCCCCACGGCGCGGCCCGCCGCCAAGAGATGGTCCGTCGCCTCGGTACGCAGCCGGTTGGTCATGATCGCCATGGAGGAGCGGTCGGGCTGCCGCGCGTCCCTCATGGACATCGGCCCGGACAACGCCGTGAGCTGATGCACGATCACCTCCGGCTCGGCGGACGCCACCGCCTGGGCAACCGCGTCGGGGTCGAGAGCGTCGGCCAGGACCGGGCGCGCTCCCAGGCTGCGCACCAGGTCCTGCTTCGATGCGGTCCTGGTCATCCCGACCACCTCGTAGCCTCGCGCCACGAGCTGCGGGACGAGCTCTCTGCCGAGAACGCCTGTGGCGCCGGCTACGAATACCTTCATGACTGCTCCTCTCGTCTCATTTGCCCTTGTGAGACGAGATAGAGGCGCCGCCTGTGACAGTGCCCAGCGCTCGGTGCTCAGCGCGCGCTCGTCCGATAGCGGCGCGTGTGCACCACCGTCCGCCCGGTGCTCGTCCGGGCCACGATCATGACCCGGACCCGGTCGCGTGGAAGGCGGACGGGCTGGATTGGCGCGCGCAGCCGGCGGCCTCGCACCGTACGCACCCTCCGGCCGTTGACGTAGATCCGGGCGCTGACCAACCGACCACGCCGTGGCTGCCGCAGCCGGATTCGCAGCGGCCGTCGGCTGGGCAGTATTCGACTGCCTCCATCTTCAACTGGCGTTCCAGGCCGCGACGCAAGCGGTCGACGATGAGCTGACGCTCATCGCCGACGAACGCCAGACCGCGACGGGAAAATTGCGCAGGTCTGGTCCGTGCCCCCGGCAGGATTCGAACCTGCGCACCGCGCTCCGGAGGCGCGTGCTCTATCCCCTGAGCTACGAGGGCGTCTCCGGCGAGTTTAGCAACGGGGTTTGCGTCGCCCGGGCCGAATCCGGCGAGCGGAGGCGCCCGGGCCGCTACCCTTGACCTCTCATGATCGAGGAGCGCCTGGTCTCGCTGCTGCGGGAGGCGGCCGCGGCCGCCTCGCCGGCGCTGGGCGACGCGCCCCCGCCCGAGACGATCGAGCTGACCAGGCCCCCGAACAGGGAGTTCGGGGACTTCTCCACGAACCTCGCGCTGGTGTGGGCGTCGCAGCTGGGGGCCAGGCCCAAGGAGGTCGCCCAGGCGATCGTCGACAACCTCCCGGACGACCCGCTGGTCGAGCGCGCCGAGGTGGCCGGGCCCGGGTTCGTCAACCTGTTCGTGCGGCCGGCGTGGCTCCACGACGCGATCCGGGAGGCCGCGGAGCTCGGCGCGGACTACGGCCGGGCCGAGCCGATGGACAGGCGCGTCCAGGTCGAGTTCGTCTCGGCGAACCCGACCGGGCCGCTCACCATCGGGCACGCGCGGAACGCGGCCATCGGCGACACGCTGGCCCGGATGCTCGGATTCACCGGGTGGTCGGTGGAGCGCGAGTACTACTTCAACGACGCCGGGGGGCAGATGGACCGCTTCGGCGCGTCGGTCGAGGCGCGGTTCCTCGAGCTGATCGGCCGCGACGCGGAGGTTGCTGAGGACGGCTACCACGGCGACTACGTCGTGGACATCGCCCGGCGGATCCGCGACGAGCACGGCGACGGCCCCGGCGACCTCCCCCCGGACGAGCGGTTCGTGTTCATGCGGTCGGAGGGAGCGCACGTGGCCATGGAGTCCATCCGGGCCACGCTCGCGCGGTTCGGCGTGGAGATCGACTCCTACATGATGGAGGCCACCCTGGCCGAGCGCGGCGAGATCGAGGCCGCGGTCGACCGACTCCGGGAGACCGGATACGCGTTCGAAGCCGATGGCGCCGTGTGGTTCCGCTCGACCGAGTTCGGCGACGACAAGGACCGCGTGCTGATCCGGTCGAACGGGAACCACACGTACTTCGCGGCGGACTGCGCGTACCTCGTCGACAAGTTCGGGCGCGGCTTCCACCACCTGCTGTACGTGTGGGGGGCCGACCACCACGGCGACGTCGGGCGGGTGAAGGGCGCGGCGCGGGCAATGGGGTACGACCCTGGCGCGGTCGAGATCCTCATCTACCAGTTCGTCTCGTTCCTCCGGGGCGGCCGGCCGGTGAAGATGTCGAAACGGGCCGGCGCGTTCGTCTCGCTCGACGAGCTGATCGACACCGTCGGCACCGACGCCGCCCGATACCACCTGCTGATGTTCGGGCCGGACTCCGCGATGAACTTCGACATCGAGGAGGTCGCCCGGCAGACCATGGACAACCCGGTCTACTACGTGCAGTACGCGCACGCCCGGATCGCGAGCATCCTCCGGCACGCCGAGGCGCAGGGCGTCGGGCTGAAGCCGGTCCATTACGCCAGCCTGGACCTCCTCACCCACGACACCGAGACCGAGCTCATGCGGAAGATCGCCGAGCTTCCCTCCGAGGTGCAGACCGCCACCGACTTCCGGGGGCCGCACCGGCTGACGCGGTACGCCGAGGAGCTCGCCGCCCTGTTCCATCGCTTCTACGGCGAGTGCAAGGTGGTCGGCGAGGACGCCGCGCTGACCCAGGCGCGCCTGTGGCTGTGCCGGGTGGCGAAACAGGCGCTGGCGAACGTGCTCGGGCTGCTCGGGGTCTCGGCGCCCGAGTCGATGGAACGAGCGGAGCACCGCGATGGCTGAGGACGACCGCCGTGACGCCGGCACCGTCCCCGCTGAGGCCGAGTCGCCGCCGCCGCCGGGTGTCGAGATCCGTCCGGCTCGGCCCTCGGACGCCGAGTCCTACTTCGACCTGTGGCGAGCCGTCGTGGCCGAGCGGCGATACGTCCGCACCGAGTCGGCGCCGCGGTCCGCGCGAGCGTTCCGGAGGTCCTTCCAGAAGTCCTGGACCGACGACCAGGCCAAGCTCGTCGCGCTCGAGTCCGGCCGAGTCATCGGGATGGTCGGCATCGAGCGGATGTCGCACCCGGTGAACCGCCACGTGGCGACCCTCGGCATGTCGGTGGAGTCGGCGCGGCGGAGGATGGGGATCGGATCCGCGCTCCTCGCCGCCGCGTTGCGGTGGGCCCGCTCCGCCGGCGTGGAGAAGGTCACGCTCGAGGTCTATCCGACGAACGAGGCGGCCATCGCGCTGTATCGGAAGTTCGGTTTCGTGGAGGAGGGTCGCCTGGCGAAGCAGTCGAAGAAGTCCTACGGCTACGAGGACGAGGTCATCATGTCCCAGTGGCTGGCGTGAGCGAGGCGGTTCGTGACGAGGCCCCGGCCGGGCCGGCGAGCGCGGGCGTCCGCACGGTCCGGGTGGGCCTGATCGGCCTGGGGACCGTCGGCGCGGCGCTGGTGCGGCTGCTCGACGACCGCGGCGGCGACATCGCCGAGCGGGCCGGGTTCCGGCTGGAGGTGACCCGCGCGGCCACCCGCGACCTCTCGCGCGACCGTGGGCTGCCGCTCGAATCCGGCCGCATCACCGGCGACCCCATGGAGGTCGTGGCCGACCCCGGCGTCGACGTCGTCTGCGAGCTGATCGGGGGCCTGGAGCCCGCGAGGTCGATCGTCCTCGACGCGCTCGACCGGGGGAAGCCGGTCGTCACGGCCAACAAGGAGCTGCTGGCCACGATGGGGCGGGACCTGTTCGACGTGGCCGAGCGGCGCGGGGTGGACCTCGCGTTCGAGGGCGCGGTGGGCGGCGGCATCCCGCTGGTCCGGGCCCTGAAGGAGTCCCTGGCGGCCGAACGGGTCAAACGAGTCGTCGGCATCGTCAACGGGACGACGAACCTGATCCTCACCCGGATGGCGGAGGACGGCGTCTCGTTCGAGGAGGCGCTGGCCGAGGCCCAGCGGCTGGGGTACGCGGAGGCGGACCCCTCGGCCGACGTCGACGGCCACGACGCCGCCGCGAAGTGCGCGATCCTCGCGTCGATCGCGTTCAACTCGCGGGTCGTTGCGAGGGACGTGTTCCGGGAGGGCATCGGAGGGCTCACGCCGGTCGATTTCCGGACGGCGGCCGAGCTGGGGTTCGTTATCAAGCCAGTGGCCATCGCCGAGCTGGAGGACGAGGACGTCGCGGTGCGGGTCCATCCGGCCATGCTCCCCGCCGAGCACCCCCTGGCGGCCGTGCGCGACGCGTTCAACGCGGTGTTCGTCGAGGGCGACCGGGCGGGGCAGCTCATGCTGTACGGCCGCGGCGCCGGCGGCGAGCCCACCGCGACGGCCGTGGCCGGGGACCTGGTCCGCGTGGGCCGGAACCTCGTGCTGGGCGGCCGCTCGATCGGCTGCACGTGCTACCTGGAGCGGCGCATCCGGCCCATGGACGACATGGAGGCCGCGTACTACCTGCTGCTCGACGTCGTGGACCGGCCCGGCGTGCTGGCCCAGGTGGCCGGGACGTTCGGCGCGCACGCCGTGTCCATCAAGAGCGTGCTGCAGGAGGACACGGGCGACGGAGCGCAGCTCGTGATGATCACCCACCGGGCCCGGGAGGGCGACCTCCAGGCGACCGTCAAGGACCTCGATGCGCTGGAACCCGTGCACGCCGTCCGCAGCGTGCTGCGAGTGGAGCAGATCGAATGACCGCCCGGCCGTGGCGGGGGGTCATCGAGGAGTACCGCGACCGGCTGCCCGTCACCGACGCGACGCCGGTCGTCACGCTGCAGGAGGGCGGGACCCCGCTCATCCGGTCCGGTTCGCTCTCCGACGAGACCGGGTGCGACGTGTACCTGAAGTTCGAGGGCGCCAATCCGACCGGTTCGTTCAAGGACCGGGGCATGACGCTCGCCATCTCGAAGGCGGTGGAGGAGGGATCGAAGGCGGTCGTGTGCGCCTCGACGGGGAACACCAGCGCGTCGGCCGCGGCGTATGCCGGGAAGGCCGGCCTGACGTGCGCGGTGCTGGTGCCCCGGGGGAAGGTCGCGGTGGGGAAGCTGGCGCAGACGCTCATCCACGGCGCGCGGGTGCTGGAGGTCGAGGGCAATTTCGACGCCGCGCTGACCCTGACCCGAGGCCTCGCCGAGAAGTACCCGGTCACGCTGGTCAACTCCGTGAACCCATTCCGCCTTCAGGGCCAGAAGACCGGCGCGTTCGAGGTCTGCGACGCGATGGGGCGGGCGCCGGAGGCCCACTGCATTCCGGTCGGCAACGCGGGGAACATCTCGGCGTACTGGCTGGGGTACCGCGAGTACGCCGCGGACGGGGTGGTCGAACGGGCGCCGCGGATGTTCGGTTTCCAGGCGCACGGCGCCGCGCCCATCGTCCTGGGGCATCCGGTCGCCGAGCCCCAGACGATCGCCACCGCCATCCGCATCGGCAACCCGGCGTCCTGGGACAAGGCCGTCGCCGCGGCGTCGGACTCCGGGGGCGAGATCCGGTCGGTCAGCGACCGCGAGATCCTCTCGGCGTACCGCCGGCTGGCCCGGGAGGGCGTATTCTGCGAGATGGCCTCCGCGGCGTCAGTTGCCGGGTTCCTCCGGCTGGCCGCCGACCGCGTGCTGCCCCCCGGCGGCACCGTCGTGTGCATCCTCACCGGCCACGGCCTGAAGGACCCCGAGTGGGCCATGCAGTTCGCCGCGAAGCCTCCGACGATTCCCGCCGACCCCGACGCGGTGGCGGCGGAGCTGGGCCTGTAGTGCGCTTGCGCGTCGAGGTGCCGGCGACCGTGGCGAACCTCGGGCCCGGGTTCGACTGCTTCGGGCTCGCCGTCGACCTGGTGAACGTCGCGACGATCGACACCGAGGCTCCGCCCCGGATGCACGTGACGGGGGAGGGGCTCGGCGAGCTTCCCCAGGACGGGTCCAACCTGGTCGTGCGCTCGATGGCCATGCTGGCGGTCGAGGCCGGCCGGAAGCTGCCGCCCTTCGAGATGCGCAGCGAGAACCGCATCCCGCTGGCTCGGGGCCTCGGTTCCTCCGCCGGCGCGATCGTCGCCGGCCTGATCCTGGCCGACCGGTTGCTCGAGACGAACCTGGCGTTGGAGCGGCTGCTGACGCTCGGGGCCGACGCCGAGGGCCACGCCGACAACGTGGCCGCGGCGCTGCTGGGCGGCGCGACGCTCGCCTACCTCGGCGCCGGCGGGTGGAGGGCCGAACGCCTCGCCGTCGACGACTCGCTGCGCCCGGTCCTGCTGATCCCGGAGCACGAGCGCATCTCGACGGACGACGCCCGGCGCGTGCTCCCCCGGGAGGTCCCCCGCACGGCCGCCACGTCCAACTCGGCCCGGACCGCGCTGCTGGTCCTGGCGCTCGGCGGCCGCGCGGACCTGCTCGCCGAGGCGCTCGACGACCGGCTGCACCAGGATGCCCGCCTCCGCCTGGCCCCCGGGGCCCAGCGCGTGTTCCAGGACCTCAAGGCTGCCGGCGCCCCCGTCTGCGTCGCGGGGTCCGGCCCCACCCTGCTGGCCTTCGAACGCGAGGGGGTCGAGATGCCGGAGCTCGGCCCGTCCTGGCGGGTGATCCGGACGAGGGTCCGCCCGCGCGGCGCGGAGGCCACGGACGCCGCCGCGGCCGGCCCCGAACCGGCGACCAGCCCAGCCGCCGGCGAATCCTGAGCCCGGGTCATCCACCGAGCCACCTCACCGGGGGGCCGTGGGCCGAGGACACGGCCAGCAGGCGTTCTTCGCGGCCGGGCCACATCGTCAGGCGGACCTCGGGCTTGCCCAGGCGCCCCCAGCCGCGGGCGGTCGAGTCGCCGGTGTCGGGGTGCTCGAAGCGGAGCCAGGCCAGGGGCTCGTCCTCCGTCGCGGATGCCCCGGCGTCTGCCAGCATCCCGGCCAGTCGCTCACGCTGGTCGGGCGAGAAGTACAGCGTCACCACCGAATGGAACACCACGGTCGCCGTGCCGGACCTCCGCCGGGGGAGGCGCCGCTCCAGCCAGTCGAACGCGTCGGCCCGTTCGACCGAGGCGGGCACCCGCCGGGCCACCTCCAGCGCACCGCGCAACCGGGCGAACCGCTCCACCTGGTCGGCCCACACGTAGGACATCAGCGTCAGCCGGCCGTCCTCGGTCGTGGCGTCCACCGGTGCCCGGTCGCAGCCGGAGCGCTCGGCGACGGTCACCGGGGCCTCGAGCGACGGCGCGGCGTCCCCGGCGAAGACCGACGGGAACGCGACCGGCGAGCCCGGCTCGCCCCACGCCCATCGAGCGTCCTCGTAGCGGTACCGGTCCCAGCGGAGGTTCAGCCCGGCGCTCGCGCCGATCTCCGCGAGCCGGAGGGGGAGCCCCGGGTGGGCCCGCGCCACCTCCAGGAACCCGCCGAGGAGCGCCGCCGACCGGCCCACCTCGTTGGTCTGGATCGGGTGGTCGAGCAGTGCGACCACCTCGTCCCGCCGCTCCTCCACGACGCGCAGGAACTCGCGCCACGCCGCGTCACCGTCCACCGGACCGGGCTCCTCACCCGCGGCCACCGCCGCCGACGGGAACCACGGGGCCAGCCCGGGAGCCCGCCCGGACAGCACGAGGCGGTGCACCCCACCGGCCAGCGCGAGCGGGGCGGAGTCGGCCGGCGCCTCCGCCCTCCCTTCGAACAGCCGCCATACGGGCCCGCCCGCGGCGGCGTCGTCGGCCGCCCGGAGCAGGAGGTGCTCGTACAGCGGCGACCCCAGCGACCGGCAGTACCCGGCCTGGACCCGCAGCTGCCCGGCCAGCGACTCCGCGTCGACGTCCACGGCGACCATCGTCGCATCGCTGGGATTTCTCATGGGACTCACTGCGGGCTCGCGGCGCCCACTCCGCTCAGCCCGATCCCGGTCCGGATCGACCACCCGTACGGCACCGTGGTGCTGCCGCTCGATAGGGGCACAAGCCTGGCGGCCGATCGACCGATACCAGCAGCGTGATTGAGTCCACCCGGCCGTCCGCATACACTCGCCCGGCCGCCAATCGGTGATGACGTGGACGGAGCAACCGAGCACGACACCGACCACGGGGCGCCCTCCGCCCTTCCAGGCGTCCCCGTTCTCGTCACCGACCTCGCCAACCGGACCCTGGCCATCAAGGAAGGCGAGACCTTCCTGTACAGCGACCACGAGGGGAACCTCGACGACCGCAAGGACTACGGGCTGGGGCTGTACCACCGCGACACCAGGTTCCTGTCGCACTTCCTGCTGAAGGTCTCCGGGCGTGAGCCGGTGCTGCTGTCGAGCGGCTCCGACCGCGCGTACCTGGCGCACGTGGACCTCACGAACCCCGACCTGTTCGACGACGAGGGCGAGCTCCTCGCGCCGCAGCAGACGCTGAACATCCGGCGCATCCGGACCATCAACGGCCGCCTGTTCGAACGGATCCGTGTGAAGAACTACAACCCCGGCACGGTCGAGATCGAGGTGGAGCTGTCCCTGGGGGCCGACTTCGCCGACGTGTTCGAGGTCCGGGGCCTGGTCCGGGCGTCGACCGGCACCCATCACCCCCCGCGCGCCGACGGGCGCGGCGTCGCGTTCGCCTACCAGGGCAGGGACGGCCGCAGCCGCGAGACGCGGATCGAGTTCGGCGCCGAACCGGACCGGTGCGAGGTCGTCGGCGACCTGGTGCGGGTCGCCTTCCGCCTGAGCCTCGGGCCGTACCAGACCAGGCTGCTGTCCATGACCGTGGAACCGGTGATCGACGGCAGCCGTCCGCCGCTCATCGAGTTCGACGCCGCCCTGCACGACCTGCGCCGTTCCTACGAGGAATGGGAGCACGAGTGCACACGGGTCCTCACCGACAACGAGCTGTTCAACCAGCTGCTCGAGCAGGGGCTCCGCGACCTCCGCGCGCTGTACACGCCGCTCGACGGTGGCGGGGTGCTGGCCGCCGGCATCCCGTGGTACGTCACGACGTTCGGCCGCGACGCGATGATCGCCGCGCATCAGCTGCTGATGATCAACCCCAGGCTGGCCCGGGAGTGCCTCCGGGTGATGGCCGCGCAGCAGGGATGGGAACGGGACGACTGGCGGGACGAGGAGCCCGGGAAGATCCTGCACGAGGCCCGCCAGGGCGAGCTGGCGGCCGCCGGGCTGATCCCGCACACGCCGTACTACGGCTCGGTGGACTCCACACCGTGGTTCCTGATCCTCGCGGCTCAGCACTTCCGGTGGACCGGGGACCTGGACCTGGCCAAGGAGCTCGAGCCGGCGATGGACGCCGCCCTGATCTGGATCGACGAGTACGGCGACGCCGACGGCGACGGCCTGATCGAGTACATCAGCCGCTCGCCGGGCGGGATCCGGAACCAGGGGTGGAAGGACTCGGTCGACTCGGTCGTGCACGCCGACGGCTCGCTGGCCGAGCCCCCGATCGCGCTGGTCGAGGCCCAGGCCTACGTGTACCTGGCCAAGCTCCGGGTCGCCGACGTCTACGAGGCCCTGGGTCAGCCCGAGCGGGCCGACCGGCTCCGCATGGAGGCCGCGGAGCTCCGGGTCCGGTTCCACCGGGCCTTCTGGATGGAGGACGAGCGGTTCTACGCGATGGCCCTCGACGGGGCCAAGCGCCAGGTGCGAACGGTCACTTCGAACCCAGGGCACGCGCTGTACTGCGACATCGTCGACCCCGAGCACGCCCACGACCTGGCCCGGCGGCTGCTCGCCCCCGACATGTTCAGCGGGTGGGGCATCCGCACCATGAGCAAGTCGGCGGCCGCATACAACCCGATGAGCTACCACAACGGCTCGGTGTGGCCGCACGACAACGCCATCATCGCGGCGGGGCTCAAGCGGTACGGCTACCCCCGGGCCACGAACCGGGTGGCCACGGGGCTGTTCGACGCCGCCATTCACGCCGAGCACCTCCGCCTCCCCGAGCTGTTCTGCGGGTTCACCCGCCGCTCGCCCAACCGGCCGGTGGCCTATCCCGTGGCGTGCTCGCCCCAGGCGTGGGCCGCGGGGTCGCCGTTCCTGATCCTGCAGGGCATGCTCGGCATCTCCGCCCGGGCCCACGAGAACCTCGTGACGGTGAACAAGCCCCAGCTCCCGGTGTGGCTGAACGCCGTGGAGCTGCAGAACCTCCGGGTCGGCGACAGCCGGATCACGCTGCTGTTCCGCCGCGACGGCGACATCACCGGCTTCTCGCTCCTGCAGCGGGAGGGCGACGTCCGCGTGGTGATGGAGGAGTAGGGGGACGGCCGAATTCGGGACTGCACCGAATCGGTCGTTGCTGGAAGAATCGCCCGGTTCATCCCCCTCCCGGGGCTCGGGATCCCCCGTTCGGGGCGGGGGAGGACCGACCCAGGGGAGGGATTGCACGACTCGGTCACCCGTCCGCGTTGCGCTGCGCGTCGTCGTCGCCGCGCTCCTGTCCGTATCCGCCGCGCTCGTCGCGATGCCGACGCCGGCCGCCATCGCGACCTCGCCGGACCTCGTGATCAGCCAGGTCTACGGAGGCGGCGGCAACTCCGGCGCCACGTACACGAACGACTTCATCGAGCTGTTCAACCGGGGAACGTCGCCGGCGAGCCTGAGCGGGTGGTCCGTCCAGTACGCCGCCGCGACCGGAACCGTGTGGCAGAAGACGAACCTGACGGCCACGACGCTGGCTCCCGGCCAGTATTTCCTCGTCCAGGAGGCCCAGGGCGCGGGCGGGACGACGCCGCTCCCCACGCCGGACGTCGTCGGGACCATCTCCATGAGCGCGACGGCGGGGAAGGTCGCGCTCGTCGGCAACCAGACCCTCCTGGCCTCGGTCAGCTGTCCCTCGGCGGGCATCGTCGACTTCGTCGGGTACGGCACGACGGCCAACTGCTTCGAGGGCGCGGGGCCGGCTCCGGCGCCGTCCAACACCACGTCCGTGTCCCGTGGCGGCGGCGGGTGCACCGAGACGGACGCCAACAACGCCGACTTCGCCGCCGGGTCCGTGAACCCGCTGAACACCGCGACCACGCCGGTGCCCTGCGGCGGGGATTCCGCGCCGCAGGTGAGCTCCACCGTGCCGGCCAACGGCGCGACGAACGTGGCCGTCGGCTCCAACGTCTCGATCACGTTCTCCGAGCCGGTGGACGTGACGGGCTCGTGGTTCTCGATCTCGGGTGGCTCGAGCGGGCCGCACACGGCCACGGTCGCGGGCGGTCCCACGACGTTCACGCTCGACCCCGACTCGGACTTCGCGAACTCGGAGACCGTGAGCGTGACGATCGATCACACCCTCGTCACCGACCAGGACACGACGGACCCGCCGGACACCATGTCGGCCGACTACCCGTTCGGCTTCACCACGACGGCCAGCGACGCCGCGCCGTCGGTGTCGAGCACCGCGCCCGCCGGCGGGTCGGGCCAGAACCCGGTCGGAACCGACATCGACGTCACGTTCTCCGAGCCGGTGGACGTGCACGGCACGTGGTTCACCATCTCCGGGAACGCCAGCGGCTCGCACACTGCCACCGTCACCGGCGGTCCCACGACCTTCACGCTCGACCCGGACACGGACTTCTCCAACGACGAGACCGTGTCCGTCACGATCCTGGCGGGGCAGGTCACCGACCAGGACTCCAGCGACCCCCCCGACACCATGGCGGCGAATCACGTCTTCGCGTTCGGAACCCCCACCCGGATCCACGACGTCCAGGGGGCGGCGCACCTATCGCCCCTCACCGGGCGGCTGCTGACGGCCGTGCCCGGCGTCGTGACCGGGCTCCGGTCGAACGGGTTCTACCTGCAGGACACCTCGCTCAACCACGACGCCGACGACGCGACCTCGGAGGCGATCTTCGTGTTCACGTCCTCCCCGCCGACGGTAGGGGTGGGCGACGGCGTCAGCGTCAGCGGAACGCCGACCGAGTTCCGGGCGGGCGGCGCCGCGAGCACCAACCTGACCACAACCCAGCTCGCGTCGCCGGGGCGGGTCGTGGTCGTGAACTCCTCCGGGAACCCGCTCCCGGCGCCAGTGGTGATCGGCACCGGTGGCCGCATCCCGCCGGACACGGTCATCGAGGACGACGCCACGGGCGACGTCGAGACGAGCGACGTGTTCGACCCGGCGACCGACGGGATCGACTTCTACGAGAGCGTCGAGGACATGCGGGTCCAGGTGAACGACGCGCTGATCGTCGCGCCCACCCGCGACTTCGGAACGAACCGCGAGCTCACCGTGGTCGGCGACGGCGGGGCGAACGCCGGCGTGCTCAGTCCGCTGGGAGCCATCGTGGTCAGGCGAACGACTTCAACCCCGAGCGGGTCATCCTCAACGACCAGGTCGCCGGCGGTCCGGCGAGCCCGCTCACCCCCCAGACCGGCGACACCATCCCGGGGGCGACGATCGGGTTCATGGACTACAACTTCGGCAACTAGTGTCCCGTTACTGAAGTTCCTTGACTCTTAGTGACGGCCATGCGATGATCCGGAGGTGGCAAACAGGGTCCGGATCCTCGACGTCTCGCCCGCCGATGTGAGCGAACTCGATGCCCGGGTCCGGGCCAAATCGGCGCCGGCGCGAGTGGTGGAACGGGCTCGGATCGTGCTCCTCGCCTCGCACGGGATCCCGGCGGCCTCGATCGCGGAGCGGGTGGGGTGCTCGCGACCCACCGTGCTCATGTGGCGGGACCGCTACGCCAGGGCGGGGCTCGCGGGACTCGAGGACGAGCCCCGGTCGGGGCGGCCCCGGAGGCTTCCCCCTCGCCTCGAGGAACGGATCATCGCCGCAACCCTGGCCGGGCCGCCGAAGAGCATGGGGGTCACCCACTGGTCCTCGCGCCTCCTCGCGAGACGGCTGAAGGTCTCCCACGTCACGATCACCAGGGTGTGGCGGGCCTACGGGTTGAAGCCCCACCGGACCCAGACGTTCAAGTTCTGCACCGACCCCGATCTGGAGTGGAAGATCGAGGACGTCGTGGGGTTGTACCTCAATCCCCCGGAGGGCGCGGTCGTGCTGTGCGTGGACGAGAAGAGCCAGATTCAGGCCCTCGAGCGAACCCAGCCCATCCTGCCCCTTCGCCCGGGCCTCCCCGAGCGGGCCACCCACGACTACGTCCGCCACGGCACCGCCACCCTGTTCGCGGCCCTGGAGGTGGCCACGGGCCGGGTCACCGACCGGACCTTCGACCGGCACCGCCACGAGGAGTTCCTGGCGTTCCTGAAGCTCGTGGCCAAGACCTACCCAGAGCGCGAGCTCCACATCGTGCTCGACAACTACGGGACCCACACCCACCCGGCAGTGATGGCGTGGCTCGCCGAGAACCCCCGCATCCACCTGCACTTCACCCCGAAGGGAGCGAGCTGGCTCAACCTGGTGGAGGCGTTCTTCTCGATCATCACCCGCCAGGCCATCCGCCGCGGGTCCTTCACCT
>WNFU01024261.1_pt1 | contig 13357 bp, 10 predicted proteins | sample 5400121 | NCBI WGS metagenome assembly WNFU01 (sample SAMN13153360, study PRJNA577476) | soil metagenome | isolation source: 100 cm soil or saprolite under grassland replicate 1 | place: USA:California | collected 2016-06-15
GCCTGTCGCGAGGCAATCTTCGCCTCCTGCTGAACGCTCCGGGCGCTGGAGGGGCGGGGCAAGCCATGCCCGATGGACGTAAGCCTGCGCCTGGCGGTTGGAACCGCATCCAGATCGAAGTCAAAGACCTCAACGCGAACGCTTCTCGATTCCAGTTCAACCGGCATTTCTAAACAACGCTGCGAATTGCCTGCGTGGGTTGATCTGTCGCAGCTCTTGCCGCTCGCGAACCCATCTCATCGCTGACTCTGACGTCAGTGACGGGTTGAGAATCAGCCTTCCGATGATCTTCAGTAAGGAGTTGCTCAGATAGTGAGTTGCGTTTGATCAACCTAGCGTTCTTCATGTCGGTCTCCTGGTAATCGAGAATGTCGAGAGGGAAGTGAGCAATCACTATGCCGCGCTCTCTATCTCCTTCCTGTATCAACTGCTAAAGCGTTTTTCGAGATGGGATCAGCCAAGGACGCCAATGTGTGGGGATTATCGCGCAGTCCCGAACGCAAAATTCCGCTATCGCGCCTGACCTACGATCTACACAGGCTCTTGCTCTTATGATTCCCATGAGTCGGCCTCGTGTGGCGCCAAAAAGTCGTTCAGGGAAAAAGGAGGAACGTGATGGATCCCGAATTCTTTGCGAAACAGATGTCGAATCTTCGAAGATGACCGAACCGGCTGAATGTTAGGCGCAGGGTTGGGGCTGCGTCCTGCCCTGGCCGTCTTCCGTTCCCACGCACGTAAGAAATCGCTCCAGGTCGTAGAATGCCGCCTGCCCGGCGGGCGCCAGTCGCGGAAACAGGAGGTCGAATCCATGCACGGTCCGCGGGAATTCGACGTACACCACCGGTACCCCTGCGGCAGCCAGCGCATGGTAGAGGCGGTGGGCCGACGCGACCGGTACGATCCAATCATGCTTGCCTTGGAAAAGGAGCGTGGGCGGGCTGGCGGCGCTTACGTGACTGATCGGCGAGGCAAGGTCATACATATCGGGCGCATCATCCGGCTGCCCGCCCACCAGTTCCAACATCATCTGACGATGGGGCGGAGGAGGAGGCAACTGCTTGATAGGCAGCCATCGTCCACAGAACATCCTGGTGGTCAATGCGTCCATTCGACCTGGTTGGCGCCGCTTGGCTGCCGCGGGCAGTGGCTCCAGGCGCTCCACGAAGTGGGACACCGCATACTCCCAATAGTCACGCAGGTCGGGGACGCCGTAATAGGAGACCACCGCACACGCCGACGTATCCACATCACGGAGTTCCTCGGGCGTCAACCGGCAGTGGTCGGAGCCGTAGGCTGCCAGGAGCGCAATATGACCTCCGGCGGACGCCCCCATCAGGACCACCCGTTGGGGATTGACCCCGAACCTGGCCGCGTTCGTCTTCATCCACGCGACCGCCTGCTTTGCGTCGCCGACCATTCCGACGACGTCCACCTCCGGACAGAGACGATAGGCGACATCCATGACGACGTGTCCCTGCGCGGCGAGGCGCCGGAAGAATGGGCGCGTCCCGCAGTCCTTATCCCATAAATACCAGGCGCTGCCGTGAAGGTAGACGATCGCCGTGCCGGACGGTTCCACACTTGCCGGTGGTTGCCAGATGTCGGCGAGGAGTTTGCGGTCGGTACCGGGAATGGTCCAGAAGGCGACGTCGCGTGTCCAGCGCGGCTCGGGCGCGTTCGGCGCTCGCCAGGCCCACCGTCGCCGGAGCATCCGCCGCACTGATTCCGGCGGGATTCGGTGTGTCCAGTCTGCGCCGAAGGCCCGCTTGAAGCCGTCGTGGGGAGCAGTGACGCGGCGCACGTAGTCCGCGGCGAGAGCGGCGCCAACCGCTCCGGCGACGATCGCCAGGCTGGAGCCGTATACCAGGCCGAGGGCGGCGCCGAGCGCGCCGGCGAGCGCGACATAGGGCGCCAGCGCCGTCCCCAGGAGCTTTGGGAAAATGAGCCAGAGACTGGCGCGAGACTTGATCTGGAACAAGGACAGGCCGCCCAGCGCGAGCGAGAGGACGGCTACAATTATGGAGAACGCTTTCATATTGCTTCAGGCCAGCCCCTGAGCGCGCAGCCGCAGCGCGAAATCACGCTGGTCCAAAACTATCGCGCCAAAACCAATCAACAGCGCCAGCAACTGGACGAGCCATCCGACCCACGGCAGCGACACACAAGCGCCAACGACGAGCGCCCCTACAGCCATTCGCATATATGGCGTTGACTGTGGACGTTTCAACCGGTCGAGTAACCAACCGCCAACCAAGTACGCCACAAAAACTCCGGACAGCAGCAGCGCCACCACGTAAAGGGCAAGCAGGATGAACGCCAGCGGAATGCCGACCACTGTAACCAGCAACAGCGCCACAGCCAACGGCCCGAGCAGCAAGCACGCCAGCCCCGTGAGGATGGATGACCACGGCTTCCCAGTGATCATCGCGCTAACGCGATTCGCCCATAACGGCGACACCGCTATGGCGACGAATCCTACGATCAGCATCGCTAGACTCATCCACACCCATCGCCATAACCATTCCCCAATGCCTGTTCTCTCCCATTCACGTTTGTGATATTCGACGCGGCCCAGCACTTGCGCCTGCGGCGAGATTTCCGGTTCCTTAGGCCCGTAAACCACCAGGTCGCCGCGAACCATCGCGCCAGGAAGCAATTTCAAGCTCTCGACGCGCGCGTCCACCGATCCGCCTATCTCCGAGGCGATCTGCGCGTCCCGCGCCGCGAGTTTCAGGTTGCGCTCGACGCGCCCTTGCACCGAAACAGCGCCGCCGGCAATCTTGGCGTTATGCTTCACCACCGCGCCGGGCAGCAGTTTTACCTCACCACCAGCCAGCATCGCGTTGTCGGATATGGGGGCGTTGACATTGACATTCGCGCCCGCCGCCCAGAGATCATTCCCCACCGGGCCGTTGACATTGACTCTCGCGCCCGCGACCATTACGTATCCGGCTACGGGGCCCGCGATGGTTACATCGGAGCCTGCGGCGGTGACGTCACCCTTGACTTCCGCCTGCAATTGCAGATTTCGTCCCGCGATCATCAAGTCATCTTCCGAAACCTGATTGACGACGACATTGTCGCCGACAACTTGCCCCGCAGCGCCTGAAAGCCCATAGCCAGCGCTCAGGCAGGCCAATGCCACGATCAAGATTCCCAATTGTATTTTCAGCCTTTTCATCGCTCCCTCCTTATTCATCATTCATCTTTGTCCATTGGTAAAAGAGCAACCGACGTGCCGGAGGCGAAATACACATGTTTCTACCCTTGACCACGAAACTTTCCCCAACGCGTTGAGCAAAAAGCCGCATTAGTCCGCTCCGAAGGCCCATTCAGCGTGTGGCATACGCGGCGCGTAAGGAGGGTTCAGGCGGGGATTGGAATGATCGCCGCGAATGTTGGAGAGAATGGGGGCTGTGTAAATTCAGCGCCGCGGCGGCTACAAACATTTGCGTCAATGGTCACAAGGCGCGCTCTTTTCCACAAGTTCGCTTTCTGCCGAATCAAACTCATCGGCGCCGAAATCGACACACTCAACGCGCAGCGACTGGACCGGGGAGGTCACGGTGCGCTGGCCGTTTACGTAGATCTCCATCCGAAGTCCGACGCCTAGCCAGCCCGCCTTGAGCATGCAGCCCCCGAAGGTCGAGCCGCTCACGGTCGCCTCCACAGGCTCGGCGAAGTATTCCCCGCCTCGCACGAGCGCGCGTCCCGATTTTGGGTCGAGCAGGAAGATTTCGTAGTCGCTGTTGCGCGTCCGCACATGGATCGTATCGCAGGCTTCCAGCGCCATCAGCGTCACGCCTTCAAGCAACGGGCTGACCTCAATGACTCCATCTAAGTCGCAATATCGCGGTACGGTGCACATGTTTTTCTCGACGCTTGGCCGCTCAGGCGGCCGTCAAGCATTCGTCCTTTCAATACTGTCGAGAAGCAATAAATGTGCCTGCGCTAAATACTTGATTTCGGGTATGTGAAGATCGGTGGTCATGTCAAATTCCCCAATCGCTGAGGAATATTACTCGGCCGGTGGTTTGTTTTCAGCGGAAACGAGTGAGAGGAGGTAGACGCCGATTCCCAACGCCATCAACGCGCCGCCCAGCAGCAGAAAGAAGAGAAATGCCGTCGGGCGCCACCAGCGCAAAGTGACGAGCTCCACCAGCAGGCCCGCTATCAGCAGCGATCCCGCCAGACGTATCCGTCTCTCGATCTTCGTGGCAGGCTCCTTCCAGAATGTGGCGTCTTTCAACTGCCCGACGTTGTGGATGATGTTGTGGCGCCCGCTAGTCGAGCAGTTCAATTGGTTCAGCTTCATCCGTGATAACGCCTGCGGGTCTTTGGTGTGCGCCTCCGATTCCTCAAACGAGCGCGCGCCGAGGTGGCAATGCAGGCATTCACGGTTGTTGTACGGCCGGTAAAGTTTGATCGGCTGTGACGGCTTTCCAATGTAATAAGCGTAAAGGTGTTTCAGCCCGCGCAGCTTGGAGTTGACGTCGCCGTACATCGTGTAATCGGTGTGGCAGGTGTAGCAGGCCTGGTCGCGCGGCACGAGGCCATACTGGAAATGGGTCGCCGGGACGAAGCTCCGGTCGTCCACGCGCAGGCTTTTGCCGTAGTCCTCCATCACGTGGCAGGAGAGGCAGAAGTTCAGTGCTGCAAGCGGTAGCGACCGGATTGATTGAAAGTTGATTGTGGATTTGCCGATTGCGGAAGAACCTCAACTGCGTTCCTGCGGCATTCCGCGCCGCTCGCTGGTGGTAGAGCAATCGCTGTTCCGCGATCTCCGGCAGAAGTCTATGAGCGTTTAGAATGGCGTTGGGAGTATAGGCGCAAGTGTGTGAAAGAGCTATCGCCTATCTGCAGGCTCAGAAAAACTGCGGCTTTCGGCCTCATCATAGCCAGCCCCGTACAACTCAACCGTGTGTAAATGAACGATCCGCCCGGTCTCCGGGTTCGTCTCCGGCGTGACGCGGTAGGTTTCCCGCCGCACGACATACCCTTGCAGTTCAAGGTCCGACACACGGCAGTGGAACGCATCCGCATCCCATTCAGAGACTATGATCGCGTTACCAGCGTCCACGCCTTCATTCGCCACAGCGGCGCCGCGATCCGAACTATCTACTGCTTTCAAAGTGTTCATTTCTATTCCTCCTTGTCGAGTTTATGTAGCGGGGAAACGCAACATGCGAGCCAGCATAGTCATTGCGGCGGGTAGAGGGTCGAAACTAGCGGATTAGCTCTTCAGGTGTGGGATATTCCCCACCTATTGCGGAAATGTCCCGATCTCGTGGGTGAGAATGCCTATTTCAATGTGTGTTGCAAAATAACGGTCCAGACGCGTACTGCTGGCAAGGGAATTGCTCGGAAGGAATCGGATTGAAGAAACTCGAAGGGATAGGGGCTGACACGCCCGATAGAAAATGACCACGAACGAAGAATCATCACTGCCAGCGCATCCAACTTCACAAACAGGGGTAGATACGTCGCCCGGCGCCTGGAGAACGCTCATTGAAGCGATCGAGGACGGCGTCTGCGTGCAATCGCTCGATTCGCGCATCGTGTGCGCCAACAGCGCCTTCGCCGACATAATCGGGGCGCCGCTGGAGCAGATCGTCGGACGAGCCTGCGCAGAAGTTTTCAGCTGCGCGAATGAGGCCGGGGCCATTCCGCAATTCTGCGCCCGCGTCGCAATCGACGAGACTGGCTGCGCCGCATACGAGGAGATCAGAGGCAAACAGCCCGGACAGCGTCTGCGTTCTCGAATGTCGCCGGTGCGGGACGATTCGGGAAAGATCGTCGCTTATCTGTTGATGGTGCGGGACATCACCGAGACTGTGGCGCACGAACGCGAGGTCAATCGCCGTCAGCAGGCTGCGCGATTCGGGGAACTGGCCGCCAGCTTGGCGCACGAAATTAAGAACCCTCTTGCGGGGATACAGGGCGCCGTCGACATTCTGATTCAAAGGCGCAGTCCGAATGATCCCGAACGCCAATTACTCGAAGGCGTGCGAGGCGAGGTCGGGCGGATCGACGCGATCGTCCAGTCCATGCTCGATCGCGCGCAGCCGCCAGTTTTCAACTTTCAGCATGCTTCTGTGGACGAGGCCATCCACCGGGCGGTCACGCTCGCCAGGTATCAGGCGGCGAAAGCGGGCTCAACGCAGGGCCGACAGAGCAAGGTAGAATTCGCCGCCGATCCGTCGCCGGTCGTCATGAAGATTGACGCGGCGCAGATCGAAGCCGCCGTGCATGGCCTGCTCACCAACGCCATCGAGGCTATTGACGGAGACGGGGCTGTAGCCGTGCGATTGAGCGAGTACGACAGTGATATTGGGGCGGGCGGGGAAGTGGTGATCGAAGTCGAAGACAACGGCCATGGCATCCCCGAAGAAGATCTGTCGAGGATTTTCAGTCCCTTCTTCAGCACGAATCCCAACGGCTCGGGGCTGGGGCTGCCCGCGGTCAGACGCGTCGCCCGCGCGCACGGCGGGCGAGTCGAAGTGACTTCCGCCCTGGGCCGAGGCTCCACCTTCACGATTCGGCTTCCGCGCGAATCTGGCAAGCAATAATAGATATAGAAACTATGTCGACTTCCATGGCCAACTCGTTATCGGATTTTTCCAGAGACCTGGTTCTGCGCGACGGCGCGATGCTGCGATTCCGAGCCTTGCGACCAAGCGATCGCGACGCCTTGAAGGGCCTTTTGAGACGGTGCTCGCCGGGGTCGATTCGCTACCGGTTCCTGCACTCGATCAAAGCGCTGCCCGAAAAGACGCTCGATCAAATGGCGCAGGTTGATGGCTCGCGCGTCGTCACGCTGGTTGTGATTCAGGGCGCGGGCGCGGGCGAACGCGTCATCGCGGTGGGCCAATACCACGCGCTGGAGAATCGTCCCGACGTGGCCGAAGTGTCGTTCCTCGTCGAGGACGCGATGCAGAGGCGCGGCATCGGCACATTGTTGCTCGACCTGCTGGCCGAGATCGCGCGCGAGCATGGCGTCAATCGCTTCAGCGCCGACGTGCTGGCCGACAACCACGTGATGCTCTCGGTCTTTCGCAAGGCCGGCTACGCCCTTTCGAGCGCCGTGAGTTACGGGGTGACGCATCTCGAATTCCCGATCGCATACAGCGAGGTCGCCGAGTCACGCGCCGAGGCGCAGGAGGCCGAAGCCGAGCGCGCGTCGTTGCGGCCGGTGCTCGCGCCACGGTCCATCGCGGTGATCGGCGCCAGCCGCGATCCGCGGTCGGTCGGCGGCGCGTTGTTCCGAAACCTGATCAGGTGGGGATTCGCCGGCGCCGTTTATCCCGTCAATCCCCAAGCAAGCGCAGTGGCGGGAGTGCATGCTTACGCCTCCGTCGCCGATCTGCCAGAAGTCCCGGAGTTGGTTTTCATCACAGTGCCTTCGTCGACCGTGGTCGATGCGGCGCGGCAATGCGCGGCCCTTGGCGTGCGCGCTTTGTGCGTGATCTCGGCGGGGTTTGCCGAAACCGGCGCCGAGGGCGCGGTGGCGCAGGCCGAACTGCTCGACCTTTGCCGGGCGCACGGGATGCGCCTCGTGGGGCCGAACTGCCTGGGACTGGTAAACACGTCGGCCGACACGCGCATGCTCGGCGCTTTCACGCCGATGGACCCGCCGGCGGGAAACATCGCCATGAGCTCGCAATCCGGCGCGCTCGGCATCGCTCTGGTCAACCGCGCGAGACAGCTCGGCTTGGGCGTCTCGTCCTTCGTGAGCGTCGGCAACAAGGCCGACGTTTCCGGCAACGATTTGTTGCAGTATTGGGAGTCGGACGACGCGACGGACGTTATCCTGCTTTATCTGGAAGGCTTCGGCAATCCGCGCCGCTTCTCACGAATCGCGCGGCGAGTCTCGCGCCGCAAACCCGTGGTCGCGGTGAAATCGGGCCGCACGGCGGGAGGCGCTCGCGCGGCTTCGAGCCACACGGCGGCGCTCGCGAGTTCCGACCGCGCCGCCGACGCGCTCTTTGCGCAAACCGGCATCATCCGCGTGGACACGCTCGCCGAATTCTTCGCCGTCGCGCGTCTGCTCGCCACACAGCCAATTCCGGCAGGCAATAGGATCGGCATTCTGACCAACGCGGGTGGGCCTGCGATCATGGCTGTCGACGCGGCCGAGGCGGCGGGATTGGATGTCCCGAAACTTAGCGAGGCGACGCAGGCGAGATTACGCGCCGCCTTGCCACGCGCCGCATCGGTCACGAATCCGGTCGATATGATCGCGAGCGCCGGGCCGACGGAGTACCGTGCGTGTCTTGAAGCGATGCTCGACGAGCCCGGATTGGACGCGCTGCTCGTCATCTTCATTCCGCCGCTCGCCACGCCCTCGACGGAAGTCGCCAAGGTGTTGAGCGAAACGCTCGCCAATCGCGAGCCGTTTCGAGGCCCCATCGCGGCGGTCTTTCCCGACGCGCAATCCGACCTCGTGACCATTCCGGCGGGCGAGCGAGTAGTACCAGCCTATGACTTTCCCGAAGGCGCCGTCGCGGCCTTGAAGGCGGCGGCGCGGTACGGGACGTGGCGGGCGACTCCCGCGGGCCATCGCGTGCCGATAGACATTGACCGCGACGCGCTCGATCGAGTGTTGGCGGAAAATCCCGCCGGCCATGCTGGATGGATTTCTCAGACCGATGTGGCGCGACTGCTAGGCGCGGCGGGCATCGTCGTCGCGCCCTCTCGATTGGCGCATTCGCCCGAAGAAGCCGCTGTCGCCGCCGCCGCGTTCGAACGTCCCGTGGCGATCAAAGTCGCGGAGCCGGCGATTCTCCACAAATCCGACGTCGGCGGCGTGCAGCTCAATGTCGAGCCGGACAAGGCGGCGTCGGCCTATACGCGCCTCGCCGAGCGACTCACGGCGCATGGCGTCGCTCTCGCAGCGGCCAGCGTCACGCCGATGGCCCCGCGCGGCGTCGAAGTGATCGCAGGAATCACGAACGATCCAGTGTTCGGGCCGCTGGTCGCCTTCGGTTCGGGCGGGGTACTGGTTGAATTGCTCGACGACGTGGTCTTCCGCGTGTTGCCGATGACTGATCGCGACGCCGCCACAATGATTCGTGAGACGCGCGCCTATCGTTTGCTGCAAGGCTTTCGCGGCTCGGCTCCGGCCGACGTGGCGGCGCTCGAACGTCTGCTCCTCGCGCTCGGGGCGCTCGCCGAAGCCGCGCCGCGTATCGCGGAAGTGGATTTGAATCCGGTGGTCGTTCATCAGGAGGGCGCAGGCGTCTCGCTGATTGACGCCCGTGTTCGGCTGTCTGAGTAAGAGTCTGAAGTCGCTCGAATGGCGCCGTTGCGACTTTTTGCGCACTCGCTGCGACCTGTTGCGCAATTTCACGCAGAGTTCTCCAGTTGGGAGCCGGTTATCCTCGGCAAAATGATCTCTTCTTCAATGGCCTTCAAATTGCACTCTGCTCCGGCGTATGAGAAATCAAATTCAACAATCGCGAATTAAAGGCATGACTCGAATCGCGGGGCGAGGCTTATTGGCGGCGACGTTCGCGCTATCGGTCGTTGTGAATGCCGGCGTCGTGCAAAATCCGCAACCCGCCCAGCAATCAAAAAATCAGCAAACCCCGCCGCTCAACAAAACGAGACGACCGGCGCGGACCGTGTCTGAACAAGAAATTTTGGAGGCCAGAGATCTTCTCGATCAACTCGGCTATTGGGTCAACGTGGATGTCACAGGAAATGATGTTTCACTGCGCCACGCGTTGATCGCTTTTCAAAAGATCGAAGGCCGCGAACGGACCGGCGTTTTGACCATCGAGGAGCTTGAGGCTTTGCGCGTCGCGCAGATACCACAGGTGTTGAAGACAGGCTACCCACACATCGAGATCGATCTTCACCGGCAGGTCTTGTTTGTCGTTGATGTCGCCGGCGTACCTCTGCGCATTCTGCCGATCTCATCAGGTTCGGGCGAGTTTTTTACCGAAGGCGGCGTGACGCGGCAGGCCATCACCCCGACGGGCAGATTCAAGGTCTATCGCAAGATCGAAGGCTGGAGAAAAAGCCCGCTCGGGTGCATTCGCATCCCAATGTTCGCATCGCGGGAGTTCAGTGAACTCGCTAATATCGGCCTGGTCGTGATCGTTTATGACAGCGAGCCGCTAGCGGAAACCGACGCCGTGGAGCCTGAATAGCGTCAATGCAAAGAACAATCAACGGCTCACGCTCTACATGAAGATGGCGTTTTCTATTTGCGCCCGAAAGAACTCAAAGTAGCGATCCGTGCCGATCCACCAGCCGACACTTACCTTCGATGGGATCGTATATCCGCCAAAGGCGCGTTCTTCCTGTATCTGGCCGCCGAAAGGAACATAGCCAAAACTGCCATCCTCTGTCTGGTTTCCCCAGCGCAATATCCTGACCTCGCGCAACCTGCCATCAGGTTCCACGAAGAGTGTGAGCGTGATCGTTTCCTCGCCGATCTTCATCGTCGCCCGGGCCGACTCATCATCCAAGGCTTCCCATTTCACTCCGCGGCGTGGCAATAGGGAAGAGGGCAGCCAGATCGTTTCGCAAGTCATTCGCCCAAGGGCCGCTCTGGAAACGTCCGCCCCTTCCTGCTTAACCAGCGGAATAATTCCCCACAGCCAGAAGCGCACTCGCCCGCTTCCGTTCGCATAGTGATCGCCTCCGCTGAAATGCATCAAGCCATCGCCGACTTCCGCCCTCCACACAAAACCTTTCGGCGGCGCGAGGATCTGGCGCGCTTTCATCGGCATCCATTCCTGCCCCGGCTTCAGCCGCATTGTTCCGCGCATCTCGAGGCTGACCGAAGACGCGAGCGGCGTTCCGGGCCGGATGGCATGCAAAAGATAACGCCTGGCCGGAGCCGGCAAATCCGAGACCATGTCTTCGGTGAAGACCTGATGCGTTGACGTCGCTTCGAGCGATTGCCAAATGCCATCGACCTTTCCGTCATCTCTGCGCCGGAGAACGGCAACAGTCATTAGCGCAACGAGGATCAGGACGCCAAACGCAACCAGCAACTTGATAATCATTACTTTCTTCCTTTACGCGTTCAGATTTTGAAACGACCGCGCTTCTATTCTCAGCAACGGGCGTGCCCTGGTAAGAGTCGGATTTGAGCGAAAGAGAAAGATCGAATTGTGGAATATTGCGACATGGCCGGCGAAAAATTCCGCTTACGCCGGGGGGCTTTTCCCTCCAACGCCCGAATCGCGGCGCCAGCGGCCTGGTAAGGAAGGAGATACGAAATCCTTCCTTCGGCATTCGGGTTGCTCTTACTTCCAGCGTCGAATTCAAGAATCAAGGAGGAAATAACAATGCAGCCGAAGTCAAACGCGTGAAGGAAGCCGTCGTTGACGCGGTCGACAATGGCGTCGTCGCGGCAAGGCGCGCTGTCAAACAGGGCCGCCGCTCGGCGGAGGACCTGGTTGATGACGCGGAGTATCGAGTCAAACAACACCCGTTCAGCGCGCTCGGCGTCTCTTTCGGAATCGGAATGGGATTAGGGGCGGCGATCGGGGTTCTTCTGGCTCGTAATGGCCGCAACGGCAGGTGATGTGAATGGGAATCGGGCAATAAGTCTGAGAAAGTGAGACAGATCAGAAATTATGACCTCAACTCAACATCAGATAGCCGCCCAAGCCCAGAGGCTGATTCCTCAAGTGGAGGAATTGTACGAACGGGCGCTGGTTCTCGAGAATAATTACGGCGAAACGCTGCGAAGGGTTGACGCCGCCTATCGGGACAGCGCCCGGAATCTCCTTCACTACCTGGCCGTCAGGCAGATTGACATTCGCCAGCTTCAAATCGGTCTCGCCTCGATCGGGCTGAGTTCCCTCGGCAGGATGGAGGCGCACACGCTTAGCACGCTGAGCGAAGTGCTCTTCGCGCTGCATCGGATTACCGATCAAAACTGGGCGCCGGACGCGAAGTCGCCGGTTGATTTCAACACCGGACAGATGTCGCTCAACCGGCACGCCGAGACTTTGCTCGGCTTGCCCGCCGGTAAGCGCTCGGTGCGAATCATGGTCACGATGCCGAGCGAAGCGGCGACCGATCCTGCGATGGTTCGAGACCTGCTCGCGGCGGGGATGGACGTGATGCGAATCAATTGCGCGCACGATAACCCGGGCGCCTGGGCGGCCATGGTCAACAATCTGCGCCGGGCGCAGCGTGAGCTGGGCCGGAGTTGCAAAATCCTGACCGACCTGGGAGGCCCTAAACTCCGCGCCGGAGCCATTCAATCGACGGGGCGCATATTGCGAATCAAGCCCACGCGTGACGTTCGCGGCCGAGTCGTCACGCCGGCGCAGGTGTGGTTGACGACGGCCGAAATCCAGCAAGACGGCCCGGCCGGCGCGACAACTACACTCCAGGTCCCGCGCGAATTACTTCAGAAAGCAGAGCCGGGTGATGAGCTGAAATTCCGAGATGCGCGCGACAAACAGCGCGCGCTACGCATAGTGTCCTGCGCAGGAGAATCGCGGTTGGCCGAAATCGCCAAGACTGCATACATCGAAGACGGGCTGGCCGTCACGCTGAATCGTCGTGGCGAGCGATTGGGCGCCGCGCGCTTCAGCGGCCTGCCGGATGTGACGGCGCCGCTGCAATTGGCGGTCGGAGACCACTTGCTGTTGACACGCGACGACGAACCGGGCCGACCGGCCGTTCACGACTTCAACGGGCAAGTCATCAAACCAGCGCGCATCTCTTGCACGCTCAAAGAGGCCTTCGAGGCGGTCAAGCCGGGCGCCAGCGTCTGGTTCGACGACGGCAAGATCGGCGGGACGGCGCTCGATAACGACGGAGAGATCATTACGATTCGGATCACCCACACCAATTTGAAGGGAGGCAGGCTGCGCGCCGAGAAGGGCATTAACTTTCCCGACACCGATTTGAATGTCCCGGCGCTGACGAGCAAAGATCTGGAGGATTTGAAATTCGTCGTTCAATACGCCGACATGATCGGACTCTCGTTCGTCCGCACGCCTGAAGACGTTTTTTCGTTGCAGGAGCAGTTAGCGAGGCTGGGCGCAAAGCACGTCGGCGTCATTCTCAAAATTGAGACCCGCAAGGCCTTCGAAAATCTTCCCCAACTGCTTCTGGCCAGCCTCTGCGCGCCGCCAGTCGGGGTCATGGTGGCGCGCGGAGACTTGGGAGTGGAAGTCGGGTTCGAGCGTCTGGCCGAAGTCCAGGAGGAGATTCTCTGGCTCTGTGAGGCGGCCCACGCGCCTGTCATCTGGGCCACGCAAGTCTTGGAGGGCATGGCCACCAAAGGCGCTCCAACGCGCGCCGAGGTCTCCGACGCTGTGATGAGCGGGCGCGCCGAATGCGTGATGCTGAACAAAGGACCTTACATCGTCGAGACCGT